>Ga0075467_10000418_pt1 | contig 33320 bp, 25 predicted proteins | sample DEB08_DNA_9_FD_75067 | JGI IMG/M metagenome (GOLD analysis project Ga0075467, IMG submission 75067) | Aqueous microbial communities from the Delaware River and Bay under freshwater to marine salinity gradient to study organic matter... | ecosystem: Environmental > Aquatic > Marine > Coastal ... | reverse complement strand
GCGCTCGCCATTCCTGAGCGATCATCAATGCCCGGTCAAGGGAACGATCACAACGCGGTGACAGGTCGGTTGCCAGAAGAATCGCATTGTGGGTCATAGGCCCGCACTTCCCTTTCGCTCGTCTGGCGTTTCGGCAAAATCGCAGGCCGCCCTTCCTCTTCTCTTTGGGCGGGGTTGGGGGAAGGAGAAAGGTGCGACCCGCTCTATCCTGTCACACTGGCCTAACCGGCATTGATCGGAATTTTCCGTTCCTTTTTCAAAGCTTCTGCGCTCTTTGGAATATGAACGGTCAGCAGCCCATCTTTCACGTCGGCGCTGATCTTCTCGTGGTCGATGCCGTTCGGCAATTTTATGGCGCGTTCAAAGCTGCCGTAATGGCGCTCGGAAAACATGAAGCTTTCGCCCTCTTCCTCATGGCTTTCGGATTTTTCTCCGGCGATCCGCAACATGCCGTCATAATGTTTGATCTCGATATCATCGCTGCTCATGCCCGGAATTTCTGCAACCAGTTCATATTCATCCTTCTTGTCGCGCAGTTCGACGACAGGATCGGCATTGTCATAGAATTTCTGCATCCAGCGGGAGCCGAAGGCGTTGCCAGGCGTATCGTCGAACATCCGGTCAATTTCGTCCCGCAAACGTGAAAACGGGGCCAAAACATCGCCAGCAATTGCCGGGCGGAGCGACCGCCGCGTTGATTTGGTTTCCACTGGAACATTGGATTTCTTCTTGTTCATCATTTCTTCCTCAGCTTGTGTTTCGAATCACTGTCCCCCATGATTGCAAGGATAATATTTCCCGGTTTCCGGCTGAATCAGTGGTGTCCCCTACGTAATAATACCTATCTGTCCTGCTCCGTCGGGCAAGGCGAATGCGGGCAGAAGCCGGATCAGTCTTGGCGGGAATTCATTGTCCGGATTCAGATCTTCACAGCGGCGGGCAATATCGGAGCCAACAAGGGTGACGACGGCGCAGGATTCGCTCCTACAATGCAATCAATTGCCGGCCGAGACCGCCGAAAAGAGCGCCTTGCGGCTCCAACCGGTGCCAAAGGTGGTGGGACATTCGCGCTTGAACCCGCTAATAGAGCCGGGCTTTTTTAAAATCCGCTTCCAGTTCGCGAACAAGGTCGGGGTTGGTGATCCATCGGCCCAGCACATCGCGCGGTTCTGCCGTTTCCGGGAAACCGGAACGCTGGGCGAATAGCCGCCAGGCGGTTCGTGCGTCCTCTTTTTCACCCAGCATGGCCGATGACAAAATGTAACTGATCTCCAGTCCAAGCGCGGCGCCCGGGATAGAATCCATATATTTTGCCGACATTTCTTGTGCCGCTTTGGCCTCTCCGCGGCGCAGCTTCTGCATCGCCACCGTTGCTGCGACCGCCAAATCTGCATTGGCGTCCATTTGCAGGGCCCTTGTCGAATAGGCTTCACCTTCCGGCAAATCGCAGGCCAGCATGAATATACCCAGATATCCCATGATCCGCGAATTCAGAGGATTGAGGCTGACGGCCCGCTTGCCCCATGACGTGCCTCTTTGACAATCACCTTCAAAGAAAAAACTCTGCGCCATCGCAAATGTGGCCGATGCGCTATCATGGTCAAGCTTTTCGGCCCTGATCGCGAAATCCTTTTGTGAGCCGTCAATTGCATCGGGAAGATCAAATTGTCTGGAAATATTTTCGGCGATGGCCAGCATGCTCATCAGGTAGGAATCATTCGGAAACTGACGGGCGGAATCGTCCATACATTGCAGCACCGGATTCAGAATTTTCTGATCTCGATAGCGTATATATTGGTGAAACTGAAGCAGGCACGGATAGCCTGGACTAAAATCATCTCGATATTTGGTCAGCTCGTGCTGGGCAATCTTGCCATGGGAACTGGCAATATCAATGACCGCCCGGTTCAGGCCCAACTCACCTTCCTGGCTATTGGCTTTCTCGATCCTGTTCGACCAAATCACTTCTCTGGTGACATTGTCCACGAGGCGGAGTTGGACGTGGTTGGCCGCGTCGTTCAGATTTGAGGATTCGAGCAAATATTGCGAAGGATTGGCAGGCTCGGCATCTTCATCGAAAACACGCACCTGATCGAATTTTTCCAGAGCGCCGACCAGATGACTGTGCATTCTATCGATTGTGGGGCGGGGTGAAGAATTGATGATTCCTTCCGTCCCCTTCACAATAATCACAGGATAGGCGATTGTCGTTGCGGTTACGGTATTGGATGTTCGCAGATGGTAAATTGTCGCGAACGCCAGCAGCAACACCGACACCGCAAGGATCGCCAGAATCGGACCGCGGCCAACCAGCCGAGCAAGGCCCGCCGGACGCCGGATTGCCAAATCGAGAACAGCCGATGGATTGGCCGAGTCTCTTGCCGCCGGCTCGGAATCAACAGGCAGATGGTCTCCGTCCTGGCCTTCCTCGTTGGCTCCCAATATGATTTCATAGTGGTGATAGGGAATGAAGAGCCGGCTTTTGCTTTTCTCCCTCAGGTAGAAATGATCGAGCATCCTGCGCAGACGTCCGATCTGAACCCGCGGATAGCTGTCGATCTGTGTATCGAAACTGTCATCGCGACCGAGCGCGTCGACCGCGACGGCATAAGCGGTGAGCGGCGTATTTTCTTCCAGAAGCTTATGATCGACCAGATACCGAAGGAGCTTGCTCATGGTTGGGGAACGTGCAAATTCGGGACTGCAAAGCAGGTGGTCGCGCTCTAGACAGAGTTGAAGTTTTTCTGCTTCGGTCACAATTGGCAGAGCCCCTCCATTTTACGCCGTAGAATGCCCTATCCTGACCGTGAAGAGCAATACTGATCTACCAAACAAATAAACCAAAAACTCCTAATTTGGTTGCGAGAGGCTCGCAAATGATTGTGCGATATCAAACTAAACTTCGTTCCTCGGGTGTACTCAGGTCCACGAAGCAGCCGAAAATCCCCAATACCTCTCCATCTCCACCGATCTGGCAGGTCCCTCTGGCCAGCACCGGAAGTTCGTTGCCGTTTTCGGTAACAATTCTTGCGCGGAACTCGAAATCGGCCCCTTCCTTCAGCGCCCGAGCGACTGCTGTTTCGACCATGGGACGATCATCTGGATGATAATAGCGGATCGCATTTTCCAGCGGAGGATGCCCGAGTGAATGGCGTCGTTCATGCATGTCGAAGATATAGTCTGACCATTTGACGATCTTCGTTCTGGCGTCCAGATGCCAGGATCCGAACCGCCCGACATCTTCCGAGATTTCAAGCGTCAGCTGACAACGGTCGAGTTCGAGCTGGGCAGTCCGCAAGTCTGCCTTTGTTTTTCCCAGCCGCAAAACCAAATATGCAATTGCCGCGATGAAGGTAAGTGCCAGAAAATAGGAAAAATAGTCTAAGAACATCTGAGCCCTTGCATCCCTGATTTTCGCTGAAAACTGACGTTCCATACGATTGTTAAAAAGTATAATTCCAATTCGACGCTAATAGTAGCAAATTGATAGCATGATGCCGATTCATTTTTGCCGGGCAGAAAATAGCAGCCGTCAATGTCGGCAGCACAAAAATGTCGCGGCAGGCAGAAGCGGAAATCCGCTTACGGTCAATATTGTCGGCGGACGCCACCGGCGCTGGCGGTCAAGGATATTGGGCTACGGAAAACGCAAGGAATCCGGCAATGCCGTCTGCGTTGTCATTTATCAAACATTTCAGAACGATCCATGACCGCCATGATTTCATCGATCAATGTTGGGCTGGCGATCCATCGGCTCAGGACTTCCCGTGGCGGAGTCCGTTCAGACAATCCATAACGTTCCGCCAGAACCTTCCAGGCTTGCCGCGCTTCCCGCTTGTCCTTCAAAATTGCCGATGACAGAATATAGGTCAATTCCAGTGCAGGTTCGTCACGAGGAGACGAGGCCATATATTCGGATGACAATTTCCGGGCCGACCGGGAATCACCGCGCTTTATCATCTGGAATGCCACAGCTGCAGCTATCGTCAAATCGGCATTGGGGTCCAATTCAAGAGCACGGGCAGCAAATTGTTCCCCTTCGGGCAAATTACAGCCGATCATATAGAGGCCGAGATATCCAGCGATCCGCGAATTCAGGGGGTTCAATTCTACGGCCTTCTGTCCCCAGGCCACGCCGGTATCACAGTCGCCCGCAAAAAAGGCGGACTGCGCGACGGCAAAATTCGCTGCCGCGTCATTGTGATCCAGCGCCTCCGCTTTTCGCGCGAGCAACATACCCAGCCCCTTGACCGCGGATTTGGGGTCAGAGCGTTCAGACATATTCTGGGCAAAAGCCAGAACACTCAAGAAATGGGCATCATGGGGGAAGCGCTCGACGGTTTTTTGCAGGCATTCGCGCACCGGCTTAAGCTTTTCCTGCTCGCGATAGCGGATGTAGACATCAAACTGGAGCAGGCATGGATAACCGACGGCGTAGCTGTCTTCTGCTTTTGACATTTCCGATTGGGCTATCTCGCCATAATGGCCGGCCAGTGCAGCAATGGCCTTGTCCAGTTCAAGCTTCCAGACATCCTCATTCGCCGTATTAATTTCTTTCGACCACAAAATTTCGCCGCTGGCGCGATCCAATAGTCGCAGATCGATCTGGCCCGCCTCGGAATCCAAGAAGCGTAGCTTGATCACATAACCGGCTTTCTCCCGTTGACCCGACCGGACATCAAATATCCTGATACCGCCGAACCCATTCAAGCCACGAACCAGATGGTTTCCTATGGATTCGGCAAGTTCATCCGCAGTTGTATCGGAAGCACGACTTGGCAAATCCAGGGCGACCCTGGGATAGGCAATTTCGTCGACATCGGGATCCGGCCAGAGAAGAAGAGCCAATATGGTGATCAATGTCAACAGGATGGCGATACCCAGAATACTGACGAATCTTCGGTGGGCCCGGCGCTGGCGCGGAGTGCGCCGTTCCGGCTGAGGACGTTCTAATTGGGGGCCGGAATCCAATTCGGACGGCTTGGAGACTGTTTTTCCAAGGGTGTCGGAATGCGTCGATTGTCCAATCAGTCCCTGGCCGTTCTGAGAACCTGCAACATTGGGTTCCAACATGATCTCATATTTGTTCGGGGCAATTGTCAGTCGGTTTTCGCCGCCCTTGCGCAAATAGAAATTGTCCAGCATGCGACGCAAACGGCCCATCTGGACACGCGGATAGCTGTCTGTCTGGGTATCGAAACTGGCATCCCTGCCGAGCGCGTCGGTAGCTATCGTATAGCTTTTCAGGGGAACAGTGTTCCCCGACAATTTATAGTCCACCAGAAATCGCAACAGCTTGCACATGCTCGGCGAGCGAGCAAATTCTGAATCGCTCAACAACCGGTCGCGTTCCAGGCACAATTGCAGTGCGGTTGCATCATCCATCGATTGATTGTCTTCCTTCACTGGTCGTTCTAGGAAAAGCGGCTGCTTGCGGACTAAAAGATATTTTCCCCGAATCTGTGTAGCTTATTCTAGCATAGTTTGGGACATTGAATTGTCCAAAACATCATATCTGGATGGAATCCGGATTCACGCCCCCGATCTGACAATCAAGATAGCCATATGAAATGTCGTTCCTGAAATCACGTCATCTATATCAAGCGCTCTGAAATAATCAGCAATGGCGGAGAATGGAATCCTGTCGCAAATGCTGGTTCCATTGCCGATCCTCTTACCGGTGCCAAACACAGGGACGCTTGAACAGGATATCATCTCACCGATGCAGGCGGGCAAAACAGCTACGGAAGCCCGGAAGGCGGCCATTGAGACACCGTTCGAATGGGCCGGACTGCCATGGCGCCGTCAGTTGCCGTGCAACATGGACTGCCGGCGGCGATCATCATGCGGGATTTTTTCGCGGCCGCCGACCGGCGATCTCGCCTGCCGCGGCGGGTGCCGTCGATGAATTTTCAGTGAGAACCCACTTGCGTCAAATACATCCTAGCAGTGCGACGAAAATGTCCTGCCAGCCAGTCAATCATCACGACGTCAGGCGAATGCGGCAACCGAACCATTCGGGCGGCTCCCGTCGCGACATTCAAATCGTCTAGTTCGCCTGTGTTTTGGCTGACGCCCGTTCTTCATCAAATGCACGCAGGACAATCGTGCCAATGGAGAGTTCGACATTGTCGGCATTTCTGATGCTTACGCGGTAAAAGAATTTTGACGTGGCTTTGAACTGGGTCAGAGCTTCGGTTGCAGTGTGCATGGTGTCGATCAATATCTCCTTACCAAGATCATCATGGCCAATGACCTTGAAGGGAAGGGAATTTGTTGCGGGATCAACCTCACCCGTCAGATCAGGCTCCTCATTCAAGACAGCAAGTTCACCCGAATCGATCCGGGCTGCCCGATAAAAGGTGGACAACCAGACCATCAGGTCATCAAGCGGCAGCCTCTTGGAGAATACAATCCCCACACGATTGCCCGATTGCCACCGCACGGTGCCGTCTATGTCCAGCAGTTGTGGTACTGACAGCCGCAAGTTTTTGCCGATCTCGAAGGTAAAATCGGTCGTGACACAAATGCCGGCGGGCGAGATGTCGCAAATGTCCCCGTGAATTAACCGCGAACCGTGATAGAGGTTGATCGGATGCTTCATCTCGATCCTTGGCAGGCGCGAAATCCGTCCGCCTCTTGCCTCATTGGGCTTGGAAAGCACCTTGGCAATATCGATTGGCGTAGAAAACTCGATGCCCGCCAGAGCCTTTTTGCGCCAGCGCACATTGCCGGTCAGCACTTGGTCCTCGGTCAAAAGGGCAGAGACACGGTCACCCAGTTCAAAATTGGGATGCACTTCAACCATCATGCCGGTGGCCGAAAGATTCTTGATAAAGCCCCAACCTTCGCCTGCCTCGGTCTTGATCTTGGCAAGCCGCAGCATCGCTATATGCCGGTCTTGTTTTCTGCGATCCTCGTCCACTAGAACATTGTCCGATGCCGGAGCGGAGGAAGTACCAGTTTCGATCATATTTTTCATCTACTTGACCTTCATACGGTAGCGTTAGGGAAGACATTCAAATGTGCCGGCCGGCGCCATCACGGCAGCAGACGGTCGGACTTTGGCAAGCATCAGATTCGCATCAAAACCAGTGTTGACGGTGCCCGGCCGCAAGGTTGGACACTGACCACTTCGGACATCATGTGCCGCAGAAGCTTGATTTTTTGAATTGGATGTCTGCATCATCATTTCCTGTTGAAACCCATTTATCGCAATTCTAGTTCAAAGTTAGAATAAACATCTTTCGCATTAGTTACCGACATGGCTTTTTCCTCTATTTGTCCGGTCACTGCAATTCGATCAGGCGCAATTCGCACGAGCCCGTGGCAACCTGACCGGAGTCCGCACCCAGGAGCGATCCGCAATTGCGGATCGACGTGCGGCGCGAAATCAAGTGAGAGAAATCCTGCGCTTCTGTTCGGGGCGGAACGGATGGTGCCATTGCAAAAGATTTGATCGCCTTCGCACTGGCAACCGCCGTGGCGCGTGGCGTCGGCGCCACCGGATCCGTCGCGAATGCGACCGAAGCCAGAATAGGCAATATGCCGACCAAAGCGACAGACAGAATAGAACAATACAAAACGGGAAAATATCGAGGCGACTGAAAATAATCGGCTCTTTCATTCCATGAAAAAAAACTAACTGACTGCATGACGCATCCTACAACAAATGTGCAAGAGGGAGGCTCTCGGGCTTTTGTCCGAGGATGGAGCGGGCAGAACGTCCACCCGCTCCATCTGGAACAGTCGGTGCGATATCGACCAGAATATCGCACCAGTGCCGGGACAACTGTGGTGCTTAATTGGGTTACCACAGGCAAAAAGCCGAATTGTCCCACTTGCCCAACTCTTGTGACGCAACAGGAAGACAAAAGGCAGTTAGATACGGCTAAAGTTACAGTATGTTACGGTTGCACAAACTTATCTCATTGAATTTAAGGTACTTTTGTCCAATTTCAATGATGATGAGACGTCAATATTAACGAAATTTACATAATCGTTAACGATATCCTCGCCAAATATCACGCCCTTGCAAACGAGTTACGGGCGGCCGAAAGCGGGTTTTGTTCCCAAGCGACCCCGGCAATCTCCATAAATGATTGACTGAATTTACGAAAACCCAACGGCAGCAGCGGGTCCGCAATCATATCAATTCGGCAAGCTGGTCATCCGCCCGCCTTCCATTTCTGTTGATCCCGGCCAACCATGGTCAGGATCGACTGCGCAAAACCGCTTAACGTATCGTCGCGCGCACCCATGACAACGATCCGGTCACCCGGCTGCGCGAGCGCCACTATTCTGTCACAACAATCGCGCCTCGCTGCAATATGCTCAGCCTTGCCACCGGCAGCGTTTATCGCATCGACAATGGAATCGCTGCCCAGGGACCGATCAACGGTGCCGCCGAAATAGACTGGATCACATAATATTACGCGGTCATCGTCGCCCAGTTTCTCCAGGAACACGGCAGCAAGTTCGCCCCCCATCTTCTTGATCGGCCCAAAGCCATGCGGCTGGAAGAAGGCAATGATCCGGCCCGGGAACGCCTTGAGCGTTTGCAGCGTGGCAGCGATCTTGTCGGGATTATGGCCGAAATCGTCGATCACGGTAATGTCATTGGCGATTCCGACGATATCGAAGCGACGGGTCAGGCCTCGAAACGAACCGATTGCCAAAATGGCGATCTCGACCGGTACCCCGATTGCGCAACTTGCTGCAATGGCGGCCAGGGCATTGGCGATATTATGCCTGCCCGGTATCTGCAACGAAACCGGATGGTCTGTCCCGCTCGCCCGCAATACAAAGCGGCTGCCAAGAGATTCTTCCCGAACGCGCACAGCCCGATAATCCGCGCCATCGAAAAAGCCAAAACTGCTCGCTTTTGGCAAATTACGACCATCAACAAGCGCGCGCGATTCAGGGTCATCATGGTTCCACACAGCATGCCGCGATCTCGCGACAAAATCGCCGAACAATATTCGTAGTTCTTCCAAGCTCTTGTGGTCCAGGCTGACATTGTTGAGAACCGCGATTTCGGGATCGAACAGGGCGATCGAACCGTCGCTTTCATCGACCTCGCTGACCATCAATTCGCCGGCACCGACCCGGGAACTGGCGAAGGGTGAATCGGCATCGACGAAATTCTTCATCACCGCGCCGTTCATGATCGTCGGATCTCGGCCGGCCTCGGTCAGAATCCAGCCGACCATGCCGGTGACCGTTGATTTGCCGCTGGTCCCGCCCACCGCGATGCTGTGCAGTGCGGCATTGAAATGCTCCGCCAGCAACTCCGCCCTTGTCATGCGCCGGCACCCCAGAGCTATGGCCCGTGCAACATCCGGCACGCTGTCCTCAATCGCGGCGGAAGCGATCAAGACCTGGCTGCCATCAATCAGACCACTGCCATCCTGTTGAAACAAGGCGATTCCTCGGTCCTGCAGCCATTGAAACTTGTCTGCCAGCCGCCCCTGATCCAGCGCGCGGTCCGAACCCGCGACCCGGGCTCCCGCCGCCTTGACGATCATCGCCAGCGGCAACATTCCGGACCCACCGATCCCGCAAAAATAATAGGATTTGTCTTCACTCATTTTTTCGCGCTATTGCTTCTCCATCTGTTTGGCAATGGCGCAAGGAACAAATTCCATCTCCTCACCAGTCCGTATCGGTATTTGTGCGCCATCTACCCCGTTCTCGCGGGAAGCAGCGGATCGCGTCATTGCGCTCGCGGCCCAAACCCATCCGCAGGCCGAACTGATTTTTGACGAACAATGCTTTTTTGTCGAAGGTCATTTCGCCGGCAGCGATATACAGAGAACCAACAGTTTTGTCGCGCTGGCCAACGACCGGAGCATCGATGCCATATGGTTTGCGCGTGGCGGCTATGGTGCCGCACGAATGGCGGAAGCCGCCATCGGGCAGTTGGACGACAACGCCAAGGGCAAGACCTATTTGGGATATAGCGATGCGGGAAATCTGCTTGGCGCGCTCTATTGCGCAGGCATCGGTGAAGTTGCGCATGGTCCGATGCCGTGCGACATCAGCAAGCCGAAAGGCGAGCAGGCCGTTGGCAGGGCGCTCGACTGGATTGTACACCAACAGGCAAGTGCGCTTGAGCCGGGGCTAGCCGCCGGCAACAAATATGCCGCGTTCAATTTGATGACGCTCGCCATGATGACTGGCACAAGACTGATGCCGGACCTGCGGGATCACATTCTGATGATCGAGGAAATCTCCGAATATCTCTATGCCTTTGACCGCGCCATGTTTCACCTGTGTCACAATCTTGCCGCAGAGGGCTTGGCCGGGATACAATTGGGGAACGTCAGCGATATTCCCGAAAATGACCGGCCATTCGGCGAGGATCCAGAAGCGATCGTCAAGCGGTGGGCAGAGAGCAATCATATCGCCTATTTGGGACGGTCGGAGATCGGACATGATGTCGAAAACAAAATTGTGCCCTTTGGGCTTTTGCAGCCCTGACATTTCAATCATCGCCCATTTTCCCGGCACGCCAACGGCTGCATCTTTAATCTCACTGATCTAAACTTGACCTGTGACAGCCAACGGGCCACAAGCCGCGAGATTCTGCATGTTGAAAATATCTAATATCCAAGGGATTTGAATGAAACTTGCAATGATAGGTTCTGGCTATGTCGGCCTTGTTTCCGGGGCCTGCTTCGCTGATTTCGGGCATGATGTGGTGTGCGTCGACAAAGACGAAAAAAAAATAGCCAATCTTAACAACAATATCATGCCGATTTACGAACCGGGTCTGGCCGATCTGGTAAAGCGCAATGTTGACGCGGATCGACTGTCCTTTTCGACCGATCTGGCCGCTTCCATCGACGGCTGCGATGCGATCTTTATCGCGGTGGGTACCCCGTCGCGCCGCGGCGACGGCCATGCCGATCTGAGCTATGTTTACGCAGCGAGCGAAGAAATTGCGGACGCCATTGCCAAACCGACCGTGATCGTAACAAAATCGACCGTTCCCGTGGGAACGGGCGACGAAGTTGAGCATATCCTGGCGAAGAAACAACCCCGGGATCGGTTCGCTGTCGTTTCCAATCCCGAATTTCTGCGTGAAGGCGCTGCTATCAGGGACTTCAAACGTCCCGACCGCATCGTCATCGGGACGGAAGATGACTGGGCAAAGGATGTGATGAGCGAAATTTACCGCCCATTGTTCCTGAATGAATCACCCATATTGTTCACCGGCCGGCGCACCGCGGAATTGACCAAATATGCCGCCAATGCGTTTCTCGCCACAAAGATCACTTTCATAAACGAAATTGCGGACCTGTGTGAATAGGTTGGAGCCGATGTCCAGGAGGTTGCCCGGGGCATCGGACTGGATAACCGGATCGGGTCCAAATTCCTGCACGCGGGCCCCGGCTATGGCGGCAGCTGTTTTCCGAAGGACACGCTGGCCCTGATGAAGACGGCGCAGGACAATGACAGCCCGGTGCGCATTGTCGAAGCCGTCGTGCAGGTAAATGACCAGCGCAAGCGCGCCATGGGCCGCAAGGTCATCCACGCGCTTGACGGGGACGTGCGCGGCAAAAAAGTGGCTTTGCTCGGCCTCACATTCAAACCCAATACGGATGATATGCGAGACGCCCCGTCCATCGCGATCGCACAAACCCTGATTGATGGCGGAGCGGAAGTGACAGCCTATGATCCGGAAGGCATGGAACTGGCCAAAGACATCATGCCGACCGTAAAGATGGCAGACAGCAGCTACAATGCGGCCAAGGACGCGGATGCTGTTGTCATCGTAACCGAATGGGATGCATTCCGCGCACTGGATCTGAAAAAGCTTGCCCAGGTCATGAAAGGCAATGTGCTGGTAGACTTGCGCAATATTTACAATCCGTCGGAAGCGGCACAAACCAGTCTGATATATACGAGCGTCGGGAGAAACCGGTGAGCCTCATTTCCAGAATATGAAGCTGAAAAGAAAATTTGTCGAAAAGCCTTGGGGTCAGGAAGTCTTGCCTGATATTTTTGATGGCGGAAGCGGGAAGAAGATCGGAGAAATCTGGTTCGAAGCGCCAAAGGGTATCACCCCGCAGCTAATGACCAAATATCTGTTCACCAGTGAAAAGCTGTCCATCCAGGTGCATCCCAATGACCGTCAAGCACGCCGGATCGGATTTCCTCATGGCAAGGAAGAAGCCTGGTTCATTCTAGATGCAGAACCGGATGCTGTATTGGGTCTTGGCCTTAAAAAAACGGTGAGCGCCACGAAGCTGAAAACCGCAGCAATATTGGGAGAGATTGAACCACTTATTGACTGGAAACCAGTGAAGAAAGGGGATATTTTCTACGTGCCGGCAGGAACCATCCACGCCATTGGAGCAGGCATATCGCTCGTAGAAATCCAGCAAAATGTAGATATTACATATCGCATTTACGACTATGGACGCCCTCGCGAACTCCATCTGGACGAAGCGTTGGCGGTTTCCAAATTATCGCCTTATAATATGAAGCATTACCATGAAATTCCGGCGGGCAAGTCAGCTCGTCTCTTCGCTGGAACGCCATTTGAACTGTTCCAGATTGTCGGCGCTGACGATGGAATTATCTCGCAGACTGGCAGCAAGGAATGGCAAATCATACCCCTGGAAGGGTCGGTTACTGTCCGCGGCGAATTGATAAGCGCCGGCGAGTGCGGAATTTGTCCGCGATTTTCAGATATCGATCTTTCCCTTAACAAGAGGTCGCTCATCGCTTGCACGATGACGTGAGACATTGACCATGCAACAACAGGCATCCGTTACGCCCGTAATCCTGTCCGGTGGTTCCGGTACGCGGCTGTGGCCGCTTTCGACACCGGAAAAACCGAAACAATTCCTCAACCTGCTTGGCCCGCTCAGCATGTTTCAGCTGACCCTGCAGCGCTGCACGAATGATGCAATTTATCGGATGCCGATCATTGTTGGCTCGTCCAGTCATACCGAAATCATGCAGCAACAGATGCAGGAAGTCGGAGTGACACCGGACTCGATCATTCTGGAGCCCTGCGCTCGCAATACGGCGCCCGCAATCGCGCTGGCCGCGCTTTCGGTCGAAAATCCGACCGATCTGCTGTTGGTGATGCCGAGTGATCATGTGATCAAGAATGTCATGGCGTTCCAGAGAGCCGTGCAGGAATCGATTCCGGTCGCGCAGTCTCGTTGGCTAGTGACGTTCGGCATCGAACCCAGCGGACCGGCAACCGGATACGGCTATATCCAGCAGGATCGCGCAATTGTCGGAAGCAGCCGATGCCTCTCGGCAAAAAGATTTGTCGAGAAGCCCGATCAGCAAAATGCGGAAAAAATGCTCGCAGATGGCGGCTATTCCTGGAATGCCGGAATTTTTCTGTTTCGGGCCGACACCTATTTGGCGGCGATGGAAAAATATTCCCCGGAGATGCTCGCTGCCTGCAGGTCGGCCATGGACGGCAAACGGATGGAAAACGAGCTTTGCCATCCTGAAATGGACGCATTTGCGTCGGCACCTTCTGACTCAATCGACTATGCGATAATGGAAAGAGCAGAAAAGGTCGCAGTGACCCCGGTCAGCCCCGGCTGGTCTGATGTGGGCAGTTGGGATTCCCTGTTCGAAATCAGTGACAAGGACGGAGATTCCAATGCCATATTCGGCACGGCCACGACGATCGGTTCAGGCAACAATCTGATCCACAGTCAGAATCTCGAAATCGCGGCCCTTGGCGTGGAGAATCTGATCATCGTCAGCCATGAGAACCGGGTCATGATTTTGCCCCGCGGACGATCGCAGGATGTTAAAAAAATGGCGCAGAAAATTGAGGAAGGCAGTTAAAGAGGCGACTGATCGCTTTCCCGCCTGACCGGTTCCCTCACAGTTCGAGCCCTGCCGGTTAGCCAGGCCGGCCAAAATCTGGCAATCGCCAGAAACAGCGACGGCAAAAGCAAGGTATTCCAGATATCTCTGAATGCCTCGTCAAGATATCGCGGATCGCCATTAACCCGATCCGGCACCAGGGAATAATCGAAATATTCATTGGCCAAAGCGGCAACGACGACGAGTAGCCAAGGGATCGGGCTGGCAAGCGAGCGTCGGAATATCAGGGCGACAAAGAGTTGGATCCCGACACCTGCATAAATATGCAGCGAGTCGCGATCCAGCCCGCTTGACAGTTCCAGCCAGTCTTTGATCTCAATCCAATACATAAAATCCGATTGGGCTAGCCCACGGCATGGGTCAACGCTTTTTCCGAAAGATAAAGTTATGAAAATTTTAGCCAAAAACAGTTAAACGACCGCAATGACAAAACAGACAATGACAAAACCGAAAATCTTGACCATTTTTGGTACCAGACCGGAAGCGATCAAGCTTTTTCCGGTCGTTCAGGCCCTGTCGGCGCGTAGCAGCCTGGAAGCCCTGACCTGCGTCACCGCCCAGCACCGAGAAATGCTGGATCAGGTTTTGCATATTGCCGATATTCAGCCTGATTTCGATCTCGACCTGATGAAAGCCAATCAAAGTCTCGATGATCTCACCGGCAGGCTCCTGTCCGGCATCGGGGCAATATTGGACGAAACCAAGCCCCAGCGGGTCGTGGTGCAGGGAGATACAGCGACCGCCATGTGTGGCGCCCTTGCCGCCTATTACCGGCAAATTCCCGTCAGCCACGTCGAGGCCGGTCTGCGCAGCTACAATATATATCACCCGTGGCCGGAAGAAGTGAACCGCAAGATCATCGGCACGATCGCGGACCAGCATTTTGCGCCAACCCAGACATCGGCCGACGCGCTCAAAAAGGAGAATATTCCTGCAGAGCAAATCCATATCACCGGCAACACAGTGATCGATGCGCTTTTGATTACAGCAGATAAAACCAGAAATGCCAATAATTTAGATCACAATCTTAATGAACTATACAAGAAATTCGACGGACGCAGGATCATCGGGGTAACGAGCCACCGGCGGGAAAACCTGGGAGACGGGCTGACCAATATTGCCAGCGCGCTCCGCCGACTGGCCGAGCGTGACGATGTCGCCCTGATTTTTCCCGTGCATCTCAATCCCAAGGTAAGGATGATCATGCAGGACGCATTGGGCGACCTCGACAATGTCGCGATGATCGAACCGCTGGACTATCCCAATTTTGTCAGCCTGCTCAACCATTGCAGCTTCATGATGACCGACAGCGGCGGCGTACAGGAAGAGGCGCCAGCGCTGGGCAAGCCGGTGCTCGTGATGCGGGACACGACCGAGCGACCGGAGGGCGTGGCAGCCGGCACCGCGAAGCTGGTCGGAACGGACAAGAACCTGATTCTGGCAGAGGCGGCCAGGCTGCTCGACGATGAATCCCATTATCTTGCCATGGCGCGCGCGCACAATCCCTTCGGTGACGGGAAGGCCAGCCAGCGGATTGCCGACATCATCGAAAAAAGCCTCGTCTTCTGAATATTTCCGACCACCGCCGACTGTTACCTAAATATTTACAATGATTGGCTAGTTTCCCTGCAGATAAATTGCGCCGGACCGGCGCCCTGCGGAGTGGCATCACACATGTTATCGGAAGAAAAACCAAGCGTCTGCGTCATGGGACTGGGATATATCGGCCTGCCGACAGCAGCCGTTATTGCTCGCTCGGGCTGCATGGTGCTCGGCATCGACATCAATCAGCGGGTCGTGGAAACCATCAATTCGGGCAATATCCATATCGAGGAAATGGATCTGGACGGACTGGTGCAGGGCGTTGTTTCTCGCGGGACGCTCCGCGCTTCCCTCATGGTCGAACCGTCCGATGTTTTCGTCATCGCGGTCCCTACCCCATTCGGCGACAATCACATTCCCGACACCAGCTACGTCATGGACGCGGCGACCAATATCGCAGCCGCCCTGAAAGCGGGGGACACGATCATCCTGGAATCGACTTGCCCGGTCGGCACCACTGAGAAAATGCGGGATCTAATCGCGAAATTGCGTCCGGATCTCAGGATACCGGGTCTGGTCAAAGACATTCCCGATATTGCCATCGCTTATTGTCCGGAACGGGTCTTGCCCGGCAAGATTCTCGAGGAACTGATCCAGAATGACCGCAGCATCGGCGGTATCACGCCGCGTTGCGCGCGCAAGGCGCTCGGTTTCTACCGCCGCTTTGTCCGCGGCGAGTTGGTGACGACATCGGCGCGCGCTGCGGAAATGACCAAATTGGTCGAGAACAGCTATCGCGACGTCAATATCGCCTTTGCCAACGAACTGTCGATCATCGCCGACCATATGGAGCTGGACGTCTGGGAGGTGATCCGCCTCGCCAACCGCCATCCTCGCGTCAACATCCTGCAACCCGGTCCCGGTGTCGGTGGCCATTGTATCGCGGTAGATCCCTGGTTCATCATCCACAGCGCCCCCGAGCAGTCCCCGTTGATCCGGATTGCCCGCGAGGTGAATGACGGCAAGACCGGCCACGTGCTGGAACAGGCCTCGCTGCTGATCGATGAACTGCCCGGCGTGTCGATCGCCTGCTTCGGCCTGGCCTTCAAGGCCAATATCGATGATTTCCGCGAAAGCCCTGCGCTCAAGATCGCCGCCAAACTGGCCCGGCGCTATGGCGGACGCGTCAAGATCGTCGAACCCTATGTCAGCGACTTGCCGGCCGCCTTTGAAGGCACCGGGGCCGAGCTGATCGACATCGACCAGGCGCTCGAAACCTGCCCGATCATGATCACCCTCACCGATCACGACATTTTCAAATCCGTCCCGCTCGAGGAACGCACGGGCAAGGTGGTCTATGACACGCGGGGAATCTGGCCGGATCAGCCGGACAATCGGGACGCGAACCAGAGCCTGCGACTGGCCAGCTGAACCACAGGGTCTCTAGACCTTGTCGTAAGCCGCGGCGGTTTCGTTCGCGACGCGGTCCCAGGAATAGCGCGCGCTGGCTTTCCGCTGTGCCTCCTTTGTAAAGGAATGCCGGTACTCGCTCGTCCAGTTCCGAACCTTCTCAATCGTCCCGGCCCATTCTTCCGGTGATGTGCTGTCCACGAGCAGGCCAATATCGGGCGTTACCACTTCGGCCAGACCGCTATGATCCGAGGCAATGACCACCGCGCCGCAAGCCGCCGCCTCTGCTGCAACCAGCCCGAAACCTTCCTTGCCGAGACTTGGCACAACGACGGCCATGGCTTGACCATATTCATCAACAAGCCGATCGGGGCTGAGGTTGCCCAGATACTCGACCAAAGGCGACTCCAGTATCTTGGCTTCCTCATCGTCCCAGATTGTCCCTGCAACCCGAATTTTCGGCGGGTTTTCAATCCGCGAAAGGACTTCCCTGACGATGAAGGACAGGCCCTTGCTTGGTGTAATCCGGCCAGCGAAAAACAGGCAATCATTATGTCGGCCAGTGGCCGCGGTCGAACCGATGTCGGTCGCCAGCGCGACCTTGACCACATCCCGGAACCCCAATTGCCCTGCCAAGGCGGCGATCCAGTCGCTATTGGCAATTAGTCTGGAATTCCTCAGCAACCTGGCCCCGGTCCGGACATAGGCGCGATACAGGCGCCCCGAAAATGTATTTCCTGTCGCATAGTTCAAGTCCGATCCGTGCGCAGACAAAATGATGCGGCTCTTCGGGTGCCGCAGGGACGCGATCCAGGCCAGCGGCCAGATAGCAACGTCTCCGATATGGACCACTTTGGCGGGTTGGGCGAACAGCAGACGGATCGCTGTTTTCAACCCAAATCCGATCAGTCCGCCCACCGACGGGACATCGCCATCCGGCTTGCCGGGGAGTGCGACAATATCCAACCGATGGGTCTTGCTCAGTTCGTCGGTGAGGCGGATGCAATAGGTTTCCATCCCACCCATTGCCGGAGCCCATTTGCGCGTGATGAACCGGATCCCGGGACAATTTGGTCGTGCCGCCACAATCAGAATCCTCCCATTATCGGTCCACGCGGAAAGTCTGGCGGCAGGTTCGGGACCTGATCGAACGCCCATAATTTGACGCACCCGTCCTGTTGGGAACGAACCGCATGGACTCCCGCTGACAGCGGAATGCTGTTGCCGTCGGCAATGGGTCGTTCGTCGATCAAAAGATCGCCTCCTTCCAGCGAATAAAGACCAGACCGAACGATCTGGACTTTTTGCTCATGCGGCTGTGGGCAGATATTGCGCCCCAACAGGAAAATATTATCGCTATATTCCAGAAAATTGGTCCTCAGCGCGGCCACATCAGCTTCGGGCAAGCGGGCATTTGACGGCTTGTTCTTGAACACGGCCTCGAGCGCCTCATCTGCCACGATAACGAATGCGATATGGCCGGCTTCAACATCGCGCGCAATCTGGCCCTTGCGCTGCTGCCAGTAGGCACGCAAACCGGGACCAGACATGAGCGACGAAAACTGCCGGGGATAATGCGGGACATAGCTTGAGAATGAAAGATAGGGCGTGGGCTCCGGAAAAAGGCGCTCCACTTCCCGGATGGTCGCTTGTTGCCGCTCCAGCGTGCCATAAGGCTCTTGCAGCAACAGGAAAATCGGACCGGAAAGGGCAATGCCGATCATTGGCAAAAGCCCGTAACGGACCACCAGCCTGGAGAGCACCGGTGCGATCGCTGCGCACACAGGCGGCAGCAGAAATGCGAAAAAATAGGGAAAGGTGTTGCGATAGAAGAAAATGCATAGAAGCGGCGCGCACAAGCCCAATAGCAGGATCTTGGCATGATTGGGTAAAAGGCGCGCGGCCGGCACCAGAAGAATCAATCCCAGGGTGACCAGCGGGGCCAAGGCCATCTCGACAAAGACATAGCGCACCTGCTCGAACTCGAAAAAGCGCACAAAACTGTGGACTTTTCTACCCAGACCGATCTCCTGACCTGCAGCGGCAGGCAAGGAGGCGCCGTGCAATCCGATCAACAGCGCAAAAACCAGCATGGCAACCGCAACCAGGGCAATCGACCGATAGACCACGGTGATCCGAGATTCCACCCGATCGAGCGCCTGCAAATAAACGATGCCGGCGAAACATGGTGCATAGAAGATGCTCTTTATCGTCAGGGCGCCGGCAAGGCCGACAAGAATAGCGGACAGGACAACGCGCTTCCATGAAAACGATCCCCAAGCGACCAGACAAAGAGCCCCCATCAGCGCAGCTGTGGCGACGGCATCGGGACGATAGGTAAAGCTGTTGGTAAAAACGAAGCCAGCCGTCAGATAGACAAGACCGGACAGGAGCGCGGTCTCGATATCGACCAGCCGGCGAGCCAATATGACAACACAAGCCGCCGTCAGGACTACCGATGCCAACATCGCGAGGCGGGTGACCTGAATCTGCGTGATGACATCCTGCGAGACCAACGTCGCCCAGCCGAACAGCCGGGTGTGCAGGGATTGCAGGCTGCCACTCAGCCGTCCCTCTGCCAGTTCATAGATCTGGCCAAAGTGCAGGAATTCGTCCCAGTGAATCGCTTTTTCGAATATCAGCCAGCCCTGGCATCCAATTACCATGATCAAGGCGACCAAAATCAGGCGTATTCCGGTTGCGCTTTGAGTTTCAAGCGATTTGGCAGCGCCCATCCGGAAGCCCCTATTCATAGCATTGCCCGGGATAATTAGCGCACAAGGGACATTTCCTTAACAGATGAAGTGCCCATCAACCGCGTATAGCCATATTTGTCGATCAGCGGACCGCAGAGCTCGTCGACGATGGCGATATCCTCTTGCGACCAGCCTTTCCAACTGTCTTTCTGGTTGCTGCTGGCATTTCGGACCGATGACATGACGGCATCAGCATTGCTGGTGGCATATCGTTTGTCCGGGTGCGCTGATGCGAATTCGACCAGTTCTTGCATGGTTCCGGTTTTGGCATCGAACAGATCTTCAAAGCGGAACATTTTCGTATTCTGGTCAGATTGTGCGGCCGCATCCACGCGCCGGTAAATTTCTTTCCATTCCCATGCCAATCGACCAACCGGGCTGAGGCTGTCCCAGCGATCTGTCCATTGATCGTCCCCTATCCGCGCCGGCGTAATTGGTCCCGGCGGGAAATGGTAGGTCCACGGCGTACCGGAATGAGAGCTGTCATGAGCAAGCCAGGAACTGATCCAGCTTTTCGGATCGCGAATGATTCCGACCGTTTTCGCGCCCGGCCAGACATTCTCCATATGTCCTGCAAACATCCACCAGCGCCAGTAGCTTTCAATGACCAGAGATTGCTCGATCCGGCCATGATATTTAGCGCGTTGTCGGCGGAGTGTTGCTGCAACTTTTGCAATATCACTCCCGCCCGTCAGAAATTTCGTGCCTGCAGCGCGCAGCCCGGTCTGACCAAGGGCCCGGCCGACGGCCATATGCCACAATCCAAAATCCTTGATCCTTTGCCAGGATTTGACATTGAAGCCCGCAAACATATCCGGTTCATGCTCCGACCAGCAATCATCGATGATCGTCGCCAGCAGATCGCCCAGAAACTGGGTCCCGGTCCGCCCACCGGAGGCGATAAAGACCAGATTCTTATTCAACCGCCCGGCTCCCGGTCCCCTGCGCGCCAAGATCGCCGGCCAGCAAGACTGCGAGCGCCGTGACCGACAAGCCTATAAGCCGGTTCAGGGCCACGGCGAGAAAGGCGGTTGCCGGCGCAACGGACACGATCGGTGCCAGTCCGGCGGAAAGGGCTTCGCTGATCCCGAGTCCGGCCGGCGCGACGGCGGCAGCCGATCCCGCAATAGTAGCGAACGCAAAGATCAGACCGCTTTTTATGGGCAGGACTGCGCCAATGATTGCAAAGGCGCATACGATCCGCAATGCCGTCAGCAGGATTCCCGCAAGCCGGTGCGCCAGGATTTGCAATCCCGAAATCCAGCCTGCCTTTCGGATGATCCAGATCAGGATCAGCATGGTGACGAAGAGCCCAAGGATAATGATGGCCCAGGCCCAATCCTGCCCGGTGGCATAGATGGCAATGCCAGCCCCGGTCGCCGCAATGGCAATCCAGAGGAACGCTGCCGCAAGTACCAGAATCGCGCCCTCGCCGACTTTGGCGCCAACCGACATCAGTGCTCCGGCGCGAACAATCGCGCCACCGGGTATCGGCAGGATCTCTGCGAGTTGCGCCAGGGCGGACCGGCGAAATGCGAAAGAGGCGGCCATTTTCAGCCCGCCAACCCTGGCCAAAAGCTGCAATCCCACCCCGCCATAGAGAAGCGACAGCGGCGCAAGAATAAGCGCCAGTATGGCCAGCGGACCGATAGCGATATCATGGACATTGAGTTCCAGTTCGCGGATCGACCAGACGATACCGGCGAAGAAAATGACGGTCGCGACGATCGTGAATGGCCTGCGATGTCGTTGCAACCAGTGTTGCACGGGCAAAAACCGCTCGCGCCAATATGGAAGATCTGGAAGCACGGAAGCCATATCAGGCCCGCTTTTTCTCGGACAGGACATCATCTCCCATGGGGACGGCGGCAACCTCCGCGTCGGCCGCTCTGCCCTCGATTCTGTCTTCCAGCTTGTGCAACCGTTCCAGAGTCTGCTCAAGCAGCTGCCGATTGCGCCCGACCAGATCGGCGACCGCGCCGAACATGACCGCGACCACGCCGAGCGTCATCAGCGATCCACCAATCACGATCGATTGGAGATGACCCTGCCCTTCGCCATTGATGAAGAACCAGAGAAAGCGAATGATCGGCATCACGCCAAGCAGGAACAGCCCCGCCCCCGCCAGCACGAAGACCTTCAGCGGATTATACATCGCATAGGCGCGGATCATCGTGGCACCGGTATTGGTGATGAATTGCGGAATCGATTTGAACAGGCGCGATGGCCGGATGACGCCATTGGTCCGGACCGGCACCGAAACGACTGCCATCCGCTTGCGTCCTGCCTGAATGAGCATCTCGGTCGTATAGGAAAAACTCGAGGTGATGTTGATTTTCTGTGCCGCCGCGCGGCTGATGGCGCGGAAACCGCTGACTGCATCGGTGATATGGGTGTTGGACAATTTTTTGACGGTCGCGCTGCCGAACATCTGTAGCAGGCGCTTGAACGGGCCAAAATGCGCATTGTCGCGCACTCCCCGGTCACCCACGACAATATCTGCTTCGCCGGCCAGAACCGGCGCAACCAGCTTGCAGATATCCTGTCCTTCATATTGGTTGTCGGCATCAGTGTTGACGATGATATCGGCGCCTTCGGCCAGCGCCTTGCTGATCCCCGACTGGAATGCGGCGGCAAGTCCGCGGTTTGTCCGGTGCCGGACGATATGATGGACGCCGAACCGGCGCGCGACGTCGCTGGTATTGTCCCTGCTGCCATCGTCGATGACCAGGATTTCGATACTGTCGATCCCGTCAATCTGGCGCGGCAAGGCAACCAGCGTCTCAGGCAGGCTTTCCGCCTCATTGTAGCAGGGAATCTGGATGATCAGCTTCATGGCTTGCGCATTCCTCGACTGGCGGTCCCGACTGGCCGGGACGTAAAAAACCGTTAAAAATCCCCTAAAAGCCTATGGTTAACAAAGCGTATATATCCGTAGATTATCTGGCTTTGCGTCCGGTTATCGGGATGATAGGGTTGCGCCATGACAAATGGAAAATACCGCCCCCGCCGCTCCTGCCTGTACATGCCAGCATCCAACAGACGAGCGCTGGAAAAGGCAAAAAGCCTGCCCGCCGACACGATCATCTTCGATCTGGAAGATGCCGTGGCACCGGATGCGAAGGAAGAGGCCCGCGAAAATGCCTGCGCTGCGCTGCAATCGGGCGACTATGGCGACCGGGAACTGGTGGTGCGGATCAATGCGATGGACACGCCCTGGTTTGCGCAGGATCTCAAGCAGGCCTGCCTGAGCGGGGCGGATGCCGTTCTGGTGCCGAAAATATTGAATGCGGACGATATCATCCAGATCACCGATTTCATGGAAGATCAGGATGTGAGTCTCGACACCCGGCTCTGGGCCATGATCGAAATGCCCGAGGCGATCCTGAAGCTGGCCGAAATTGCCGCTATGGGAATTCAGGAACGACTGACGACTTTTGTCATGGGTTTCAACGATCTGGCAAAGGAAATGCGGGCCGAACATGATCGTGCGATTTTCGGCACGGTGATGACGCAGACGGTAATCGCCGCGCGGGCCTATGGTCTTAATGTCATCGACAGCGTCTATAATGATTTCAACGATCCGGACGGACTCGTGGCCGAATGCCGGGAAGCGAAGAAGCGGGGGTTTGACGGCAAGAGTCTGATCCACCCGGCACAGATCGACACCGCCAACCGGATTTTCGCGCCAAGCGCTGAGGAAATCGCTGCGGCAGAGGCGATCATCGCGGCCTTCGCGGAACCGATCAACGCCGGCAAGGGCGTGATCGTCGTCGACGGGAAGATGACCGAGCTGCTGCACCTGAAGCAGGCCAGGCAGCTGATTGCAACCGCACAGGCGATCGAGACATTGGCACCATAGCCGGTTCACCCTCGACAAACCGCCAGCAGCCGGTTTAAGTGGTCAATTGAAATGTTAATTTGACGGGCGGTGAAAGCCGACCCTCGGGAGAGCGATTATGGAAGCATTGGAAGCCGCGGCTGGCGAAGTCAGCAAGAACGAGATCATGAAGCTGTTTCAGGCGCAGCGCGACGCCTTTCACGCAGAATTGCCGGTCAGCTATGACGCCCGCATGGACCGGATCAACCGCACCGCGCAGATGATCATCGACCATCAGGACGCGCTGTGCGAGGCAGTCTCCAATGACTTCGGCCACCGCAGCGGCGTGCAGACGGTGATGACCGACCTGATGTCGGTGGTTGGTCATGCCAAGGATCACAAGAAGAACCTCAGGAAATGGATGCGCCCCGAAAAACGCAAGATGGACTTCCCGCTGGGCCTGCTGGGTGCCAGCGGCCAGGTTGAATATCAGCCCAAGGGCGTGGTCGGTGTCATCGCGCCTTGGAACTTCCCGATCAACCTGGCCTTCGATCCCGCGATCGGTGCCTTTGGTGCCGGCAACCGGGTGATGATAAAATTTTCCGAATTCTGTCCCGAAACCGGTGAACTGGTGAAGAAACTGGTTGCCGAATATTTTTCTCCGGAAGAAATGACGGTCATCACCGGCGGCCCGGAAACCGGCAAGTCCTTCTCGGAAATCCCCTGGGATCACCTGATCTTCACCGGTGGCGGCGGCATTGCCAAGCATGTGATGGCGGCGGCGGCCCAGAACCTGACCCCGGTCACGCTCGAACTGGGCGGCAAGTCGCCGACGATTGTCGGACCTGACGCCGATATCCAGAAAGCAACCCAGCGTATCGCCATGGGCAAGATGATGAACGCTGGCCAGATATGCCTGGCCCCCGATTATCTGCTGGTCCCGCACGACAAGGAAGATGCCGTCGTTTCCGGTATTGCCGCAAATGTGGCCGATCAATATCCCACCCTGATCGCCAATGACGACTATACGTCGGTAATCAACGGCCGCCACAAGGAGCGGCTGCAGGGCCTGATCGACGACGCGCTGGCAAAGGGCGCGAAGCAGACCATCGTCAATCCCGGCGACGAGGATTTTTCCAACACCAACAGCAACAAGATGCCGCTGACCGTATTGCAGGACGTCAATGACGACATGCGGGTGATGCAGGAAGAGATTTTCGGTCCGATCCTGCCGGTCAAGACCTACCGCAATCTCGACGAAGTGATCGACTATGTGAACGATCATGACCGGCCGCTCGGACTCTATTATTTTGGCGACACGGAAAGCGACAAGCGCAAGATATTGGACAAGACGATATCCGGCGGCGTGACCGTGAACGACGTGATTTTCCATATCGCGCAGCATGACCTGCCCTTCGGCGGCGTCGGCCCGTCCGGCATGGGTGCCTATACCGGGCATGATGGCTTCAAGGAATTCAGTCACGCCAAGGCGGTCTATCGTCAGCCGAAGATCAACATTGCCAAAATTGCTGGTTTCCTTCCGCCCTATGGAGCGACTACGGAAAAGACCATGAAGCAGCAGATGAAACTCTAACGTCAGGCAATTATGGCAGATTTTCCGCTAGCGGGGCTAAAGGTCCTCGACTTTACGCGTGTCGTCGCGGGTCCCTATGCCACGCGCATGCTGTCCGATCTCGGCGCCGAGGTGCTCAAGGTTGAACCACCGGAAGGCGACGTGACCCGCAAGCTCGGCAATCCGGGCGAAGGGGTCAGCGGCTATTATCTCCAGCAGAATATCGGCAAGCGCAATATTTGCGTCGACCTCAAAGCCCCCGGCGCGCGCGAACTGATTCTGAAACTGGCGGCCGAAGCCGATATCGTCACCGAGAATTTTCGCCCCGGAATCATGGCCAAATTCGGCATCGGCTGGGACGATCTGGTCAAGGTCAATCCGCGGCTGATCATGCTGTCGATTTCCGGCTATGGCCAGACCGGACCGGATCGCAAGAAGGCAGCTTACGCCCCGGTGCTGCATGCGCAATCCGGCCTGATTGCGCGGCAGGCAGAAATTGCCGAGGCGAAGCCGGTCGATATCCAGCTGGCCGTGGCCGACAGCTATAGCTCGCTGCACGGGATCATCGCGATCCTGGCGGCGTTGCGCGTACGGGACCAGAGCGGCGAAGGCCAGCATATCGATCTGGCGATGATCAGCGTGCTCCACTCGGTTGACGATTATGCCTATTGGGCGCTCGACGATGACTGGCCGAAGCCGGAGGAAAATAGCGTCTGGGATGCCCCGGAGGGGCGCCGTATCCTGATCACCGGCGACATGAAATGGATGTGGGTGATGTTTTCCACCCGCGACGGCCTGGCCGATCCGACCCCGGCGGGAGCGGATATCGAAACCAAGGTACGAACGCGGCGCGAAGCGATGGAACAGCATATGCTGGGCCATGAAAGTTTCGACGCGCTGACCGAGACCCTCGACCGGCTCAACCTGGCCTGGGGCGAGGTACAGCTCTTCAATGGCGAGATTTATGAGCAGCCCAGCGTCAAGGCGCTCGGCGTGGTCGTGGACGTGACCGATGACGCGGGCAATCCGCGGCGTACCATCCAGTCACCCTATCGCTTTTCACAATCGAAAAGCGGCATTTCTTCGGAAAGCCGAATCGCCAGAACCGGCGAAGACAATATCTCCGCGCTGAAGGACTGGCTGGATATGGATGATGGCGAAATCCGCGCCCTCACCGAGACCAGCGCATTGCTTTACAAATAGGGTCGGCCATCGACGCTGCGCAGATTTCCCATCTGAAATGATGCAACCCGCTTTTTCCAGCCGTTCGCTCAAATGCCGGGCCGCTGCGCAATATTTGATCGTCATGCGCCTTACCGAGGCAGCTGATTCGCCTCACCAATCAGGCTGAACGGCGCCCAGACGCTGGGATGCGCCCATGTATCGGAGTCGCTGTCAGCCCGCGGGTCGTTGCGGATATCCTGCATGGCCCGTTGCAATGCCTCACCCCGGCTCATAGCTTCGTCCTTCTCAAACTTGACGGCATTCACCGTGATTAGCGGTGCCACATCGTCGCGCACCGGCCAGTGCGACGCCAGCAGGCTGCTTGCGCCCGCGAAAAAAAATGATCGTGCCAGACCGGACAGGCCGGCGGCGCCTTCCGATCCGTCTCCGGCCGCAGTATTGCAAGCTGACAGGATCACCCAGTCAGCGTTCAGGTGGAGACCCGCTATTTCCGACATCGTGAGAAGCCCGTCTTCGCTGCCATGCACGATTTCCGGCGGTGTCAGCACGAGCGCGGGCTCTAAATTCCCGGCAATTTCGCCAGCCAACAAACCATGGGTGGCAAAGGCCACCACGGCACTCCGCGAGAAATCCACGCTTCGCAAATTTTTTTCCGTTGCCCGTTGTTCGAGATAGATGCGGTCATCGGAAGCACCCAGATTCCGCTGCAACGCCCTGATTTCGATTGCCGTACCGGGCAATGCCGCCAGCTGCCGGATCGCGCGCAGCTTATCGGCTCCGGAAATGGCATTACCAGACCGATCGACAGCCAGGGCTGGAACAGCATAGTTGCGCAGGCGCTTCCCATCCGTTCCCCGTTTGGCAGGCTTGCCTTCCAGAACCGGATCGCCAAATCCGGTGAAAGGAACAGCAGCGCTTTTCGGAGGCGAATTCCGGTTCATTTGACGCAAAAGCCTGAATGACTGCAGCGACGGCATCTGCCCGAGAATAAATTTGTCCGCGAGCCAGCCGGTTCGCCGCAAATCTGCCGGCGAACCATCCTCTCCCTCCGGTTCTTCCGTAATAAGCAAGCCAAATGGCAGACTGGTCAGCGAACCGGTCGCTATGACATAGAGATATTTTGTTCGTGTCAATTGCTGATCAAAGCGCCCCAGCAGCTCCTGGTGCAGGGCGAATGCCGTCGACCGGTCAAATGGATAGGCGCCCTCGCCTTGTTCGGTCCATTCGGCATTTTCCGCCGCATTCACCTCAATATTGGCGCCGACATCCCACAAAAGCCGCCTGACCATATCATCGACGTTTGTCCGCTTGAGCGCACTATGATGCCAGGTTACGGATTTGGAGTTCACGAGAAACAGCGATGTTCCCCAATCGGTCGGAACGATCATCAGCACCGCTTCGTCCTGACGCAACAGCTTTTTTGCATCCTGCTCTGACAGCGGTTCTGCGCGGGAAAAGGAAGAAAGGTCGGGTGCCAGATCAAACAGCCGGGCATCTATGGCCAACATTTCGTTCGCCAGCGCTTCGCGCTGTTCTTCCAACGCCGTGATCTTCGCTTCGACTTCGTCGGTATACCCAGCAACCCGCGTCCGATACCGCTCGGGATAAGTATTCTTGTCAATAACGGCTGAAAGGAGGTCATCGTAAACCTCGGATTCCTTGTCTCGCAATTCATCCTTCAGGATAAAATAGTGGCTGTCCATTTCGTTGATGCGGCCGCTCAATTCTGTCCGTCTCTTGGGCAAGTCACCAAATTCAGGCGCCGTCCGGGACAGCATTTTTTCGACCGCCATCTGCACCACCGCCTGTCCGGCGGGACCATGAATCCGTTCCTGCGCTGCGTCGAATGCCGCAGCCTTCAGTTCACCATTGTGCTGCTGCCTCTTCGCAGCGACGGCCCCGGCTGTGGCGACAAATAATTCGAACGCCCGATTGCTCTGACGCTTTTCTTCCAGCTTCTCGCCGTCCGTCCGGATGCGCAGATCGATGGCATTCCGGAGATCCCGAACATGAACCATGGCAAAGCCAGCCGGATCAATTTCCGGATCGAGCACCGGATGATCGAGCAGAAACTCGGCATATTCGTTGTTCAGGGCAAGCGCCTGCGGATGCTCGTAATAGCGACGAACCTTGATATAGTTCCAGGCATCCTCATATGCCCGCCGGGCGGCCTTGGTTTTCCCCATCCGGACAAGTGCCGCCGCATAGCGCCGCAGCCGCTCGATATGACCAGCGGTCAAATGGTCCTCATAGATCGAATCACCTTGCCCGAGCAGCTTGATATATTCGGTCCAGAATTTGGACGATTTTTCAAAATTTTCTTGTTGTTCGTAAAGGGCCGCAACTTCCTCGAACGGAAATAACAGCCGACCATCGGTTTGTGACAACCGGGAATAGACGGATTCAAATTGCTCGAAAGCCTCTTCTATCTTCCCGTCGGCGGCGAGGCGTCTTGCCTCGGCAAGCGCCGGATTGATGGACTGCGCCAAGGCGATCCGCTCGCGCATGGTCGGAGACGGGCCAGCAAATGAAGGAGTCGCACAGAACAGGAAAGCGGCGACGAGGCAACCGGAAACCAGTCGCAAATATTTGATTTTCCCCGCCATCCGGGGGAAATCTATCAGCGCGAAAAACCCTTGTCCAGTCAGACCGCAGCCGGGAGAGCCTTTCAGGGCTCCCCCGATCACGTCCGCTGAAATTTAGCCTGCAGGGGCGTTGCGTGCCTGACGGCGCTTGAACGATTTCGCGCCATTGTTCCAATGTTTCGGTCCGTCGCTCTTGGCGCCGGCACCGGCACCAGAACCCGGGCCACCGCGTCCGGAACCACCGCCACCGGGGCGGCCTTTGCGGGCACTATGTTTGTTCTTGGCAGGCCCACTGCGGGTCGGCGTCGCGCCGTATTTCTTCGGCTTCTGGCCATAGATGCGCGAAGCGACTTCCTCGCGGGGCGGTTCGTCATAGCCTTGCGGCAATGGCACCACGTCCGGTGAAACGCCGGTCAGCTTGACCACATCCCGCAGGAACTGGCGCTCGTCGGGCGCGACCAGCGAGTAGGAAATACCGCTCGCCCCTGCCCGTGCCGTCCGGCCGATGCGGTGAACATATTGTTCGGAAACATTGGGCATGTCGAAGTTGATGACATGGGAAATGCCGTCAACATCAATACCGCGCGCCGCAATATCGGTCGCGACCAGAATGTTGATCTTGCCCGACTTGAAGTCACCCAAAGCGCGCTCGCGCTGGGGCTGGCTCTTGTTGCCGTGGATCGCGGCGGAATGGATACCGACCGCCATCAGGTTCTTCACAACCTTGTCGGCGCCATGTTTGGTCTGGGTGAACACCAGCATATGGTCGGGATTTTCATTGTTGATGAAGTCCTTGAGCAGCCGCTGCTTGTCGTCCTGGTTGATATAAGTGACCTTCTGGTCCACCCGTTCGGCGGTCGTCGACTGCGGGGCAACCGATACCTGGACCGGATTGGTCAGGAACTGGTCGGCCAGCTGCGAGATCGTCTTCGGCATGGTGGCCGAGAAGAACAGGCTCTGGCGCTGTTTCGGGAGCATCGGCACGATCTTCTTGAGCGGCACGATAAAGCCGAGGTCGAGCATCTGGTCGGCTTCGTCGAGCACCAGGATTTCGACCTTGGACAGCGTCAGATAGCGCTGGTCGATCAGGTCGAGCAGACGGCCCGGCGTTGCCACCAGGACATCGACGCCCCGTTCGAGAATGCGCTTCTGCCGGTTGATCGGCACGCCGCCAAAGGCGGAAGTGACGAACAGGCCGAGGCCCTTGGAATAGCCGGTCATGCTGTCGGCAATCTGCCGGGCAAGTTCGCGGGTCGGTGCAAGCACCAGCATCCGGCACTCATAGCGGCCAGCGCGGCGCTTGTCGTTCAGCAGGTGATGGATAGAGGGCAGCGAGAAAGCCGCGGTCTTGCCGGTACCGGTTTGCGCGATACCGAGGATGTCCTTCCCTTCCAGCGCGGGCGGGATCGCCTGCTGCTGGATCGGCGAAGGCGTGGTGTAGCCGCCTTCGGCCACACGTTTTTGGATAGGTTCCGCGAGAGCGAAATCAGAAAAATTAGTCAATTGTAATACCTTAAAATAAGCAGCCAGTGGGCGCAGCACGAGATACACTCGCGCGCGCGTTCGCCGTCGGTTAAGACGACCCGCGTGATCAGGCTGCCGGAAAGAAAGAAGCAATGAAGGCGATAGGTTCGAGATGATCTTGTCACCTCTCACGCAGAACTCTCGCCAGACGGTCAATGCATATTGCCGCCTTTGCTGCGATGCAACATAGGTGTTTTTGGGATTATGTCAAGCGTTACCGTTATTGGTGATGGGTTTGGAAGCGCTTCAGCATTGTCGAAGCTATGACAGGTTCCGGTCCCCTTGCCCGCAAGACCTCGCTATCGATCACCGACGAAGACGAATGGAGCCCAGGCATTGGGATGGGCCCAGGTGTCATTCTCGCTGTCGGCGGTCGGATCGTTCCGGATTTCGCGCATTGCTTGCTGAAACGCCTGCGCGCGGGTGAGCGCAGGATGGGTCCGGGCGATTTCGACCGTACGCACCGTCAGCCGGGCCGAGACATCGTCGCGCACCGGCCAGTAAGAAGCGAGGAGATTGCGTGCACCGGCATAGAAGAATGCGCGCGCGAGGCCGGAAAGACCGGAGGCACCATCGCTGCCGTCACCAGCGGCGGTGTTGCAAGCGGACAGGATCACCCAATCAGCATCCACTTTCAGTCCGGCGATCTCCGACATCGATAGATAGCCGTCGTCTTTGACGCTTGCCTTCTCGGGTGGAGTAAGAACAAGGCCTGGCTCCGCAGTTCCGCCGATCTCCCCCGCCAATATGCCATGCGTGGCAAAGGCAATCACTTCGGCGTCGAGATCAGCGGAGCGCACCGCTGATTCGCTGGCTCTCCGTGCCAGATACAGCGCATTGTCGGGCTTGCCGAAGGCCTCCCAAATGGCGGTGAGTTCGACCGCCGTACCGGGCAAGCTGGCCAGGGCGTTGAGCTGGGCTATATCCGCGATCCCTTTGCCGCCGCGTGTTTGGTCAGGTCCAAACAGAGCACGGAAACCGGTCTGCACCTTGCCGCTACTGCGCGTGCCCCGCGCGCCCCGGGTCTCGGCGGTACCGCCAAGCAAGGGATCGCCAAAGCCGAGAAACGGGAGATGCTTTGCGCCAGTGGGCGCCGCGCGAAAATCGCGCAGGAAGCGTATCGATTGCAGGCTGGGGACTTGCAGCAGCGCGAAGCGATCGGCCAGCCAGTCCGCACCGCGCAAGGTCGCCGGATCGCCGCTGAGCCCGTCGGGTATCTTGCTGACCAGCAGGCCGAGCGGTAGAGAGGAGAGCGAGCCGGAGGCCATCACGAAGACATGGCTCTTCCCCGTCAGCGCACCTTCCAGCGGTTCCAGCAGTTCTTGGTACAGCGCCGAAGCGGTGGTGAAATCATAGGGATAGGCCCCTTCACCCTCCTCGGCCCAGCGGGCGGCCTCGGCCAAGTCGACATCGACATTGGCGCCGACATCCCAGAGCAGGCGTGTAACCGCATCATTCACCTTGTCATCGGTCCATGCGCTGCGATGCCAGGTCACGCCCTGGGCAGTCACCGCCATGATATGGGTACCGAACCGGGTGGGGACCAGCATCAGCGCAGCTTCATCCGGCCGCATCAATGCGCGGGCCGCGGTCTCGTCGAGGCTCTGCGGACGGATCAGCGCGAAATAGTCGGGCGCCTGCGCGCGCAATTGGCTGTCGATCTCCGCCATGCGAGTCTCTATCGCGAGCAATTGCGCCTGCAAATTGCCGCGCTGCGTCTCTGCCGCTCGTCCGCTTTCCGCCAGGCTGGCGGTCAGCTGCCGTTCGACAGCGAGCCACTGGTCGGTAAGATCCTGACGCTCGCGAGCCAGGGCGCCCAGCCCGCCAGCCTGCTCCGCTGCCCTGCGCGCTGCGCTTTGTGCAATGGCCCGACTGGCCGATCCCGCAAGTACATCCTGCAATGCGGCAAAAGCTTCGTCGCGCAAACTGTCAATATCTTTGGCCCCAGCCTGGGCGGCAGACCATGATGCGTCGGCCAGCAACTGAAAATCATATGTCCGGCTGTCCCGGTCGCGAGCCAGCTGGGCATCACCCTGCGGTGTCCCGCCAAGCATTTCGTCGCGAACCCTTGTGCCCGCTGCGGCAAGCCGCGCCGACGCGAACGCCTTTTCGGGCGTGTCGGTGCTGGTGAGATATAGGCTGGCAAGATTGGCGGCGTGGTTGAGTGTCGCCGGATGCCGGTCACCCTGCAGCTTGCGGCGCAGGATGAGCGAATCGAGCATGTAACCCTCGGCCTTTTCCGGCTGGCCGATCCGTTCCAGCAATTCGGCATAGGCAACAAAGCTGTCGAGCGTGTCGGGATGCATGTCGCCAAAAACCTTTCGCCGGCCCTGCAATACGTCGATATACAGCTGTGCGGCTTCCGGATATTCGCCAATATCCTCCAGCGCAAAGGCTAGGTTGCTCATCAACCGGAGCGTGTCGGGATGGAGGTCTCCCTGCACTTCACGCGATATCGGGAGCGCCTTGCGATATATTTCCGCGGCTTCCCGCGGGTGATCCGTCGCGCGCAACAGGGCCGCGTAATTATTGGCCTGCAGCAACGTCGATGGATGCCGCTCGCCCAGGACATCACGCGCCAGCGAATAGGCTTCCAGCAAAAAGGCCTTGGCGTCAGCGAGGCGGCCCCGGGAAACCAGCTGCTGCCCGTAATTGTTGATCGCGTTGATTGTTTCCGGGTGCCGCTCTCCCTGCACCTGGCGGCGGAGCCGCAGGACACGTTCATATTGGTCGGTGGCCTCCTCCTGTTTGTCCAGCGCGCTGAGCACCGAAGCGTAATTGTTGATCAGCCGCAGCGTATCCGGGTGCTGCTCGCCATTGACGCGGCGGCTGATTGTGATCGCCTTGCCCAGCACCGGTTCGGCTTTGGATGCAAGACCCAGCGCAGACATCAGCGTGGCATAATTATTGACCGAAACCAGGGTGAAGGGGTCTTCCCGGTCAAGCAGCTCGGTCGATAATTCCAGTACTTGGCCGGCAACGGCAAAGGCTTCCTGCACCTTGCCGTTCTGCCGCAGCACGTCGCCCAGCGTTCCCATCACCTTCAATGTCTG
>Ga0075467_10000416_pt1 | contig 33409 bp, 25 predicted proteins | sample DEB08_DNA_9_FD_75067 | JGI IMG/M metagenome (GOLD analysis project Ga0075467, IMG submission 75067) | Aqueous microbial communities from the Delaware River and Bay under freshwater to marine salinity gradient to study organic matter... | ecosystem: Environmental > Aquatic > Marine > Coastal ... | reverse complement strand
TCACGGACCTTCGTCCGGTATCTCGGATGACAGAGGAGCAGGTCGGTCAGATCCTCGGGTTCGCGAGCCTGCCGGTCAGTGAGCTGATCCGCCTGGGAGGGGAGCTCGTCGAGGAGATCTCAGAGACCCTCGCGCGGTCCGGACATGTCGGGAGCGGTGAGGATCTCGCACAGTCCCTCAGCGGGGTGTTCCCGAACCGCGCCAGAGGGACGAACCCGGGCCGGAACACGCACACCCCGATCACCGAGGGGGACCTCAGCCGGATCGACTTCCAGATGATGGACCAGACCCATGAGGAGGGTATACGAACCTTTAGCGGCCCCCGCAGAAACGTCATCGCGCTGACCCGGATCTTCCTGAAGGTGATCTGGCTGACGGGCATGCGTCCGATCGAGGTGTTCAGCTGCAGGCTTATGTGCGCTGACCCGACCCGGGACTACACCTACGCCCAGCTCGGCCTGATCCGGAAGAACCCCGAACAGGCCGCGATGACCGGCCTGCTGATCCCGCAGGAGGCCCTGCCGGGCGCGGAGGATCTGGGGCATTCACGCGCCGTTATCCGGTCAATCAGCACGACCGGGGTAGACCCTATCCTTCTGATCAGGAACGCCAAGACCCGGAACGCGAACCAGAACCTGGTACGGCCCTATCGGGTTCAGGTCCTGTCCGCCATAGATCAAGAGGATTTGCACCTGATCTCCCTCGCCGGCCTCCTCCACGGGACCCCGATCGAGAAGGAGAAGGTGCGCGACCTGATCAACATGATCACCCGACGGATCCGGGCGATCGCGAAGGCGGAGTTCCCGAACCGCGCGAACCCGATAAACCTTTACGCGCTGAGACATGATTTCGCGACCCGGGCCCGGCTCCGGATGCCGATTCATCAGGTGGCCGCCCTGATGGGCCACACCTCTCACGGGTCAACGCGGGGCTACGGGAAAGCGCACACCCGAAAGAGCCGGTCCGGGTCCGGGTCCACCGGATGGGCCCCGGGGTGTGATGAGACCGTCGCCCGCCAGCTCAAGTCAGCGTTCGGCACATCTGATACGGCTCCGGATTCCGGAACCGTACCGGACGTGACCCCCGAAAACGATGATTGAATTTGCGAAAAATCTGGGGATAGGACCTTGCCCGGCTCAGCGGTCGCCTGATACAGTGCGAATAACCGAATTATTTCAGAACCCCGGAGAATGACATGGCCATCGGATTTTACGACCCCAGCACCCTGACCCTCGGTGATCAGGTCGCCTCGATCGAGTTCATCAACGTTCAGGACAAGAACGACCGGCGTCGCGTGGAGGTCCGCAGCCGGGAGGAGGCGGACGTGCTGCTGCACAACCTGCGTCATCAAAGGGATCATCAGATCTCCGCCCTCGGCGGACGCGCCATGATCTGCCGTGGGCCGATCCATATGAGCCCGGGCTTTCCGGACGAGGCGATCATGATGGTGGAGGGGGACCGGACCCGGATCCTCCCCGTCAAGATCGCATTTGATCTGGACGGGTTCCGGATCCCGGACCGGGCCCTGATGGGGGCCGTAGGGCACCTCTCTGAGGGGGCCCTTATCGCGGAGAGGGCGGCAATCACCCCCCTCTCACCGACCCCCGTACAGGCGAGCACGCCGCGCCAGATGAACTGACCTGATCAGGGGAGGGTCGGATCCTCGTCCGGCTCCCCCTGAAGCAGCCTTGTCCCCTCCTGACGAACCACCTCCTCCAACGTGTCCGCCAGGTCGATCGCCTGAGCGCGGATCGCGCGAACATTTTCAGCGTCCTCCCCCTTCTTCTTGGCGGACATCAGGAACTTCTCTGAGAGCCCCGCCGCCGGGGTCGTGTTGACCCCCTCAGCCCGGACCGCCTCCTCAAGGGCGTCGAGGTCCACGGACACCTTTGTCGGGACCCCGTCACGGGCGATATCCGCAAGGACCGGGGACGGGTCCTCACCGGCCGTGATCTTCTTATGCAGGGCGGCGAGAAGGGCCACCGCCTTCTCAGCGTCCGGCTTCCCGGTATCTTTCAGATGAGCGTCAGGGTTGATGCCGACGGATCCCGCAAGCTCGATCAGGGCCGCCTCATCCCATTTACGGGACCGGGTGAAGGAGGCGAACCCCATATCAAGCTTCCCGGTGGCGAGCTCGTGCCACTCAGACCCCATGCCGGATACCCGCTCAAGCAGCTCCTTACGGCGCACCTCGATCTCGTCCCCCATCACCTTGAAGATCGCAGCCTGCATGCCGAGGTCGTACATCTCGCCCTCCTGGATCTCGAGCGCGTCCGGGGACAGGTCATCCGGGATAAGCCCGTTCATAACGAACTCGTCCCAGAAGGTCTGACCTGATCTCATGATCTCCTGGATAAGGTCCGTGTCCCGCTCGACGGCGTACTGATGGATCACGAAGTATCGCGGATCAAAGACGGACACCTCCATCTCATCAAACCGGGCCCCGGCGGACTGGGCCAGCACCCCGTAGTGGTGAACCTGACAGACGTAATCGAAGCTGACGCCGTTCTTCTCATAGTCTGCGTTCACGTCCGCGGAGGGGCACTTATAGTCGACCAGGCGACGACGCCCGTCCGGCAGCACCACGATATCATCGGGGGTCCCAACGAGCTGCGGGAGCCGGGACCACCGATACCCCTTCATCAGGTCAAGCATCCGCTCATCAGAGTGCACCCCGTGCTGCTCCTGATACATCCGCTGAAGCCACGGCTCAGCCCGATTTCCGCGCGCCATCTCCGGCGTCGACCGCTGCGGGGACATGATGAGAAGCTTCTCCATCGCGAGATTTTTCGCAGAGGTGAAGTTACCCCTGTCCCCGCGGAAGTGTTTCACGATGGTCCCCATCTCGGACCCGCCGATCGCGGAGGCGCGACGCACATGCCAGAGGGCGTGGGTGTGCACGTCCGCAACGCTCGCGTTCCCCTCCCCGTGCTCAAGCTCGACCCGCTCAATCGACATCGCGATGGTCCGGTCAACCCAGCGGGTTGCGTGATGGTCCTGAATAACGGGCCTTTGGGGGAGCTCATCGATAAGGCGCAGCAGGCGCCGTTCCACCTCAGGGAAGCTCGACGGGGACGGGGCTTCGAGCTCCGCCTGCGCCGCCTTATCAAAAACCCCGTACCGCTCTGATGATTTCACTTTCTTCATGCCTCAGTCCCCTGACTCGTTTTGCGAAAAAATTACCGAAATGTCCGCGTCAGAGGCACTTTTTTCCCCAAACGCGAATCCTCTGACTACATATAAACCTAATCTGCGAAAAATCATATCGACATCGGAGCAACAAACATATGAGAGCTACCTCAACAGCCTTTACGTCCATCCTGAAAACGCCAACCCCCGCGGGTCCTGACCGCGCGGAGTCCGAACTCATCCTTATGGACGCTGAGCGCGTCGCCAGGGATCTCCAGAACGGCGTATCGCAGCTCCAAGCGGCCCAGAGGGCGGAAAAGCCTCTGGGGTATGGGATCGGGATCATGATTCATCGGCTGATCGAAAGGCGGGTCCTGAGCTCCCTGGATCTGACCTTCCTCTCCCTCTCTGCCGGCCTGGTCCCTGAGCGGGGGCCGACCTCACAGGTGAACCGCAGGACCGTCATTTCACATTTGCGAAAAACTGAACTAATAGACCCCTCCCTTTCTGTCCGGGCCATAAAGCCGTCCGGAAGCTCCCCGAACATCTCACAGGTCCTCCGCGTCACGGAGAAGGAAACGAAGATCAGCATCGAGGACATCCTGTCCCGAAAACGATCGCGCGACATCGTCGACGCCCGGTTCTTCGCGATGTGGGCGATGCGATCGGTAAGCGGGACCTCATATGCGGTGATCGGTGAGCATTTTGGGGGGAAAGACCACACCACCGTGATCAACGCGGTTAACCAGGTCAATCTGAACCGGACACAGGACTCCGCTGTTAAAGAGACGACGGACAAGATCGCCGATGAGGTGGATCTGATCGGGATCCGCTCCAACATGGACCTGCTGGTCGGTAACTACGGGTCCCGCGTAAACTGAATACGCCCATCAAAAGCCTGAGAGACGAAAAAACCCGCCGACCTTTCGATCGGCGGGGGTCATATCAGTGCGGGGCGACTGCGGGAGCAGACGGCCCGCCCCCTCACCGTTCCGGGCGGGGTTCGCGCAACGGCCTCATAACGAGATCGACCGGAGAGGGATGTTCAAGGCCGAACGTGAAGGGGTCTCAGACTCCTCGTAGTTTGGCATGAGGGAGGTATCAATCGTCCTGATCTCCTCAAATAACGACTCTCGCACACAGGTCTCCGTTCCCATCTTCTTATAGGCAACCTCGTCGTAGACCCGATTACGGATCCGGTCCATCTTGTCGAAACCGGTGTCCCGAAGCCCGCGCCGGAACACAAGGGACTGACGCCATTCCATCTGGGCATCGTCCAAGTAATACTCGGACCGCAACCAGGAGCGGGACACCCGATCAAAGCGGGGCGTGTTACGCGTGAACTTCAGCGCGGTCCGGAACCCGATCCGGTATCCGAACGTCTCACCGACACGTCGGAAGATTTTTCGGTAATCCCGCATGGTGAGACCGCGCTCGGGGGCAGTCCAGATCAGGAAGGCGTAAAGCTGGACATGAAAAGGGATTGTCCGACCATCCCGGTCCCGAATGTCGCGATAAGTGAGCGCCAGATGACTCATGATATTCTCCTATAAGCTGTTGACACAAGATATGGTGGTTATTTTCTTTTTCGCAACACTTTTTAGAAAAACTCGTAGGATTCAGGGCCCCTTCCCCTTAAGGGGAAGGAAATTTACGCGTCTAACGCTTGTTTCTGGCCTATGGAGGGCGGATCGGACGGGGATATCTCCTGCAGGACCCGTTCAAGCCGAATCACCTCCTCAGACGTGGGGACCTCCTGCGGGCAGAGCGCATAGACCGGACCTTCGGCCGATCCAAGCACCGGGGCCCGCTCATGACTGGGCCAGGAGAAGAGCAGTGAGATCCCGTTCGCCTCCCCGATCGTGTCCGTCATCACCAGGAGGTCAAGGCCCTGAGCGGCGTGCACCCCGAGCGTGAGCCGGTACCCGCCGCGCCCTGAGCCGGTGAGCTCGTTGACGAGCTGCTGAACCGCGTCGACCCACGCGCCGGACAGGCGGGAGCCGGGGAGCGCCGTCTCGATCATGCGGACATCATCGGCAGGCAGGACCACCCCCTCTATTCGCGCCGTAGGTGTCTTGGTCAACAGATCGAAGAGCCCTCTCCGGTAAGGCCCCGTCTCCATAAGGCGACGCGCCTCGAAACGGGTGACCCGCCCCACACCCGATACCTGAACCCCGTCCGACCTAACGTCCAGGCCAGCGCCATCAAGGATGCGCGCGAGCGGCGTGGCCGCGCCCAGCGCGTCGGGGTGCTTGGGGTCGAGCGCGCTGATCCGACTACGGATCAGGTCGGACCGGCATTTCAGAACGAGCGCCTCATCCCCGATCGGGAGGCGCGCCTCCCCGAACGCGTCCCGCAGGGAGGACCGGTACGCCTGCGCGATCAGATGCTCCGGGAACCGGTCCGGGTCGGGAACGGAGGAGACGAGGGAGAAAACGGACCTGATAAGGCTACGCAGGAACGGCCCCTCCCCCTCGCCGCGGTCAGCGAGCGCCTTCTCCGCCGTCAGCATGTGCCGGCCCATGAAGCGCATACCGCAGGGGAGCCGGAACTCATCCCCCTCCCCCGGGGACAGGATCAGGCGTTGAGCGGGCCCGTCCCCCCCATCCACATAAGCGAGCGCGCCCCCGTAGCGCAGCTGCGGGGAGGCGTCCGTCGTCCGTAAAGCGGGGTCAGACCGGACCATATCACGGGCGGCCCTGACCGTCTCCTCCGTCACCAGCGCGAGACGGGCCGGGCAAGAAGACCCGGCCTCGCTCTCATAAAGGCAGCTGACCCCCGCAACGCTTAAAAGGGCTCTGGCGTTGACACGCATGCGCGGATCACCTCGGCTCTGGCCCGTCAGGGGCGGGCTCATCGGGGTCCTTTGAGATCAGGGGGTCCTCCACACTGATCCGGTCCAGCTCGTCCTGAGCTGATGCCTCCTTAGGCTTTGACGCCGGTGCCGGCCCCTCACCGAGAAGATCGGCCGCCGCGTCCCGGTCCGCCTTGGGCGCGGCCTCCTCCTTCTGTTTCCGCTGCGGCTCTGACGGGGCGGTCTTAAGCGCGTTCAGGGAGTCCGGGATCGGCGGCATGATCACCTCCGGACGCGAGAACGGGCCGAGGCCGAGGGGGCCGCGACGCGAGATGATCGCGCCCATCCCCTGCTCCTTACAGGCCCGCTTGATGGCCGCGCAGAACTCGTTGTCCCCCGAGATCCGGAGCGTCTCCCAGCCGCGCGCCTTCGCCTCCATAACCATCATCTGCGCCGCCTGAAGCGAAACGGTCGTGACCCGGATCTCTTCCCCGGTGGCCCGGATCCGGCCCCCGTCAAGGGTCCTGATCATGTCATGACCCCAAGCGGCGACCGGCGCCTTACGTAGCATGTTGAGATGATCAGGCTCCGGGTTCAGGAGCATAGCGAACCGGATCCCGTAATGCCGGTCCTTGTAAAGCTCCTCATCCGTGACATCTTCGGGTCGGGGCGCGGGCAGATCATCATCGCTCCTGGAGATCGGTTCTGACCGCTTCCGCACCGCCTCATCCCGGTTTCGGGAACGGGCCATCTGGTGCTTCTCATTCAGACGCATATCCCCACTGGCGAAGATCCACGCGTTGATCTCGGCAGCGCGCGCCTCCATCTCGTCCGCCTGGCGCTGCTTGCTCGCCTCAAAGTCCTTGACCATGTCAAGGGTCACCCCTTCACGGCGGAGGGCGCGGAGCTCCGTATCGGACGGGAAGGTCATGAATTCGGGCCAGTTCGTCGGCCTCCGGATCTCCAGATCCCCAAGACGTCTCCGGTTGTACTCCTGAATCTCGCGCTGAGAGGAGACCGCGGGACGTGCGGGCAGGTTGGCCAGCATCTCCTCAACAGACCCCCCGTCAGAAATGCTGCCGCGGGTCTTCTCCCCCGCAAGGGCCGCGATCCGGTCCTGATCCGTCATCCGAACCCCGATACTCCCGTCCGGGATCCCATCAGGCACCGTTACGCCCTGATCCGCCGCTGTCTGATCCGGGACGTCGGAAGAAGCTGGCGCTTCAGGCGAGGCCGCGGCCGGCTCCAGGGCTGACGCGGGGTCGATAGGGTCCTGATCAGACGCCTCAACCGTGGCCTGATCAGCGGGTTCCTGCAGCTCCGGCTCAGCGGGAGCGGCGGATGCCCGCGGCTCCTCAGCTGGTCCCGCCTCAGACAGGGGCTGTTCCGGACCCGTTTTGTCCGCCTCAGCGGCGACAGGATTTGCGCCCTGCTCTGCTCGACGCAACAAATTTTTGTGTCGATCCACGATCCCCTCCGGCTCAGCGGGGGCGACATCAGAGGCGGCAAGCTCCGCCGTTTGGGCAACGAAGCTCTGATCCTGCTCCTGATTAACCTGTTCTGAAAGCGCGCGTAGGCTCATCTTACTTCTCCTCGTATCTCATTAATAGGGGACCGGCTCCCAGCCGTCATCGGGCTGATCAGCCGGCATCAGGTCCAGGTCCGCCTCGGTCCATCCCGGGTCGCCGGAACCGAAAAACTCATCCTCAGTGATCTCTGATGACCCCGAATAGTCGGCCACAACGGGGTCAGCGGGATGATAGGCCGGCTCAGGGCGGACCTGAGGCGTTGGCCGGACCGGGGTCGGATCTCCGGCTGACCGGAAAAGGTGATCCGGATTATCAGACTTGCGGACGAACTCGACGGATCGGTTCCCGGCCATCTCCTTTACGAAGCGGGACTGCTCTGAACGGGACTGCCTGATGAATCCACATCCGCGCACGGAGAGGGGGGAGGATACCGCGACCGTTTTGCGGGCCCGGGTGATCGCTACGTAAGCGAGCCTGCGCTCCTCCTCAACCGCCTCATCCCCATCATCAACCGCTCGCCCGTGCGGCATGACCCCCTCCACCCAGAAGGGGAGCCGAACGTGGTCAAACTCAAGCCCCTTAGAGGCGTGGACGGTCATCACCTGGATCCCTGAGGCGGCCTGCGCCTGGCTCATCTCCAGGACGCTCTCCTGCGCGAACGCCTCGAGGGTTTCAAAGCCGGACGCCTCAGAGACCAGGAGCGCGATGTTCCCGATCCGGCGGGCCACCTCGGAGAGCTGACCGGCACGGTCCGCCAGGTCCTCTCCGGACATCTCGTCAAGCCGCATCTGAGCGGCCCCCTGATCTTTCCGGTCCGACTCCTGCGAGATGATCCAGGACAGGAACTCCCTGGGACGCATCCGGTTCGTATCCGCCTCGGTCTTGGAGAGGCCTGCGGATTTCAGGGCGCCCCGATAAAGGTCCGTCAGGTACCCGGTCTCCCGCAACACCTCGATGATCGCAGACCCCGCGTCAGGGGCGCGTCCGGCAGCGCTACGTGCCGTCTCAAGCGTCTGGCCGAACGATTTCACGTCCGCGCTGAACCGTTTCGGATAAGGCTCGCCCCCCTCGGGGACCTCAACGCGCCCGTTTATGACGGTCCGGAGCTCCTGAAGGAAGGTCACGTTTTTAAGGCGCGCGTTATTCGCCACCTTGCGCAACGAGGTCGGGCCGAGCCCGCGTGAGGGCTTATTGATGATCCGGCGGATCGGGACCTCGGCGTCCGTGTTCACGATCGCGGTCACAAAGGACATCGCGTCCTTGACCTCCATCGTCTTGCGGATATCGGAGGATTTCCCCTCCACCACCGGCAGCCCTCGGGCCCGAAACTCCTTCGCCACCTGCTTAGCGATGTCACGGGTCCGGACCAGGATGGCGAACTCTGAGGGCTCCCCCCCGTCAGCGACGTAGGCCTCCGCCTCCCGGGACAGGTTCATGATCTCCGCGGCCGGGTCTGAAAGCTTCCGGAACCGGACCTTCCCGAACCGGTCCGCACCCGGGTAGGGGCGCAGGTCCTTCCCGAACCGATCGGTATTATTTCCGACCAGCGCGTTTGCGGCCTCAAGGATCATCGGCTGACACCGGTAGCTGGTCCCCATGAATCGCACGTCCAGGCCCGCGAACCGGTCCCGAAGGCCGTGCATGACCGCCACCTCAGACCCGCGGAACCCGTAGATGCTCTGATCGTCATCCCCGACAAAGGCGATGGACGGTTTCGGGAACCGCCTGAGCCGATAGGTGTTCACCTCGTGGAGCCCGTCACCGGCCTCCGCATACTCGTTTCCGCGGCTGAGGTCCTCAACACGGGTTACCTCCCCGCCACCGGTCAGCTCAAGAAGCCATGACACCTGAGCGCGGTTAATGTCCTGGACCTCATCAATCATGAAGTGACGGAAGGTCGATCGCCAGCTGTCCCTGACCTCAGACGCGTCCCGAAAGAGTTTCGTGGTCCGGTTAAGCAGATCGGAGAAGTCGACCGCGTTCTGCTCCTCAAGAGCCCGCTGGTAGCGGTCATAGACGTCGATGAACCGGTCGGACCTGAAATGGGCCAGAACCGGTCTCCAGCGGTCCGCCCCCGGGCCGCCCGCATCCGCCATCTCACGCCCCCTGATCAGGAAATCCGGGCTCAGGACCCGGGCCTTCGCCGTCTCCAGGTCCCGAAAGAAATCATCCGCATCAAACTGGTCGATCCCCATCTCCTCAGTGACGTCATTGACCAGGCTGCGCGCGTCGGAGTCGTCAAATATGGAGAAGTTCGCTCCGAGACCGGCCCGGGACGCTTCGACCCGGAGGATCCGGAGTGAGAGGCCGTGAAAGGTCCCGATCCAGGGCTCACCGATCCGACGGTTCGGTTCGCGCTCCTGAAGCTCCTCCAGAACGGGCAGAACCCGCTCACGCATCTCACGGGCCGCCTTATTGGTGAAGGTGACCATCATGATAGAGGACGGGTCCGCCCCGAGCCCCCCGTCCTGCTCAGGTCGGATCAGATGCAGAAGTCGTCCCACCAGCATACGGGTCTTGCCTGATCCGGCCCCGGCGAGGGTCATGACCGGGGTGGCGGTATGAACCGCAGCGCCCCTCTGCTCATCTGAAAGGCTGTTCAGGAATTCTTCTGCGCTCATCTTCTGCTCCTTCTTGTCCCCCGATAAAGAGGTAAACCCAACTTGCGAAAAAGGATACGAAAAACATACTTGAGGGGGCCTGGACGGCGCATCTCAGACGTAAGCGCCCCCCGGTTATCCCCAAAAACATAAACGCCGGACCGTCAAATGCCGTTACAAGCTCATCTAAAACGGATAATGATAACATATTGTTTTGCGACAAGACGGATCGGCATCTTGCCGAAAGTTTGAAATAGGAGAGTGACCCATGAAAAAAAATGAACTTATCAGCGCCCTGTCGGAACGGACCGGACAGCCCAAAAAAGAGGTGTCAGAGACCCTGAACGCCCTGACGGATGTCCTGGCCGGGATCGGCTCAAGCGGTGACAGCCTTACCCTGAACGGTTTCGGGACCTTCAAGGGCAAGGTTCGTCCGGCCCGCACTGGTCGCAACCCGTCCAACGGGGAGACGATCCAGATCGCCGAGAAGAAGATGCTGGTCTTCAAGCCGTCCAGCGCTCTGAAACTGTAATCCGGTGGGGCGGCGCCGCTGGGTGCCCGCCCCCTCTTGCGGGAGCCCCCATATGCGAGAAACGAAAGAAATGGACGAGCCTCTTGAGGAGCTCTCGATGAAGTCGGTCAACATCTTCATGACCCTGCAGGCTAGAGGGATCCTTGATGAGCGCGCTCACGAGAACCGGAGCCGCGCCGTACGGCGCTTCGCGTCGATCCTGATCACCGCGCATGACGCGGGTAATGCGAAAATCGTACCTGAGGTCGCCCGGATCGTCTCCCTGACGGGGCCGGCCCAGCGCAAGGCGATCCGCAAGTCAGCCGAGATCCACTGGGTGAAGGCGATCGTCTGGCTGCCGCGTGACATGATCGAGAGCATCGAGCGGATTTTCGGCGCTGCGGATATCACGCCGAGTGAGTTTTTACGAGCCGCCGTGATCATGGGCGTGAAGCCTGACGAGCTGTCCCCGTTCATCCCGTTCCCTTAAAAGGACAACATCATGTCTGAAGCGGGCATCTACGCCCTCACCAAGGCGGTTCTTGGCGGGGTCTCCGCACTTATGACCGGCCCGTTCGGGACGATGGATCTTCCCGAGGGGTCCATCGAGGCCGCCCTGACCTCATCGGGTCCGGGCATGGTCGTGGAGCTGGTCGCCCCTGACGGGTCCGGCATGGGGCGGGTTGACGACGCGGACGGGGGGTCCCCCGGGACCGGACTGCTTCATCCCGCATTCGTCCCCGGCCTGATCGCAACAGAGGACGCCCGATTTTATGAGCACCCCGGCGTTGACCCGTTCGCGGTCCTGTCGGCTCTGACCGATATCGGCGGCGGACGCGTTCGGGGCGGGTCCTCCCTGACCCAGCAGGCGGTCAAGAACGAGCTGCTCGGAAACAGCAGGACCCTGGAACGCAAGGTGCTGGAGGCGATCGTCTCCGTTCGGGCGGTTCATGAGCTCGGACGGGACCGGGTCCTTGACGGGTACCTCTCAAGGAGTTGGTTCGGGCGCGGAGTGTTCGGCGCCGTGGGGGCCCCCTACGCCTGGTTCGGGAAGACCTGGGATGAGGTGTCCCTGTCCGAAACCGCCCTGATGATCGGGCTCCTTAAGGGGCCGTCACGATATGATCCGGACCGGAACCCGGAGCTCGCGCTTGCGCGTCGGGGGGCGGTCCTGTCCCGGATGCTCTCTGAGGGGGTCATCACCGCGCAGGAGGCGCAGGCGGCCGGGTCAGAGCCGATCCTGACCCCGCAGGGGATGAGCGTCCAGCAGGTGGACCCGTGGGTTGAGGGGGCCGTCCTGCGAGAGCTGGACATCTCCCCCCTCCCCCCGTCCGACAGGGCCCGGGCCACCCTGACCATCTCCCCGCAGTGGCAGTCCCTCGTTCAGGAGGCGGTGAGCTGGGGTGCTGATCTTGTAGACGGGTCCGGCCCGGCCGGACGGGTCCCGGATCCGGTTCTGGAATCCGGGGACCTGGAGCAGGTCAGGGCCCTTATGGCCCCGATGGTGGACGCCTCCTCCCAGACCGGGCGGGCCCTTATCACGGGGACCGGCCCCTTACGGGTCATGCTGGACCGAGGGTACGGGCCGATGGAGCCGAACACCCCCGCTTTCGGGGTTGATGACGGGCGGGTCGGGGACGTTTACGCCTATCATCGGGTGGAGGGCCGGGTTGAGCTGCTGCCGTCTCCACGGGTGAACGCGGCCGCCGTCGTCATGCGCGCCGAGGACGGGGCCCTGCTTGCGGTGGTGGGCGGGGCGAACCCGGACATCTCCCGTTTTGACCGCACGATCGCTCAGCGTCAGGTCGGCTCGGCGATAAAGCCGTTCCTCTGGGCACGCGCGCTTGAGGCGGGATACCGGTATGATGATCTCATTCCGGACCTGAACGCCTCCTACGTGACCCCGAACGGGGAGATCTGGTCCCCACGCAACTACGACCGGACAGAGACCGGTCTGATCCCGCTCTTTGTGGGCCTCGAGGAGAGCTCGAACAACGTGGCGGCTCACCTGGTGGACCGGCTCGGGGTCGGCGCCCTCGCCGAGATCGCCGAGGCGGCCGGGGTTTATCCGCAGGGGGGGATGCGCAAGCACCCCAGCTCCGCACTCGGAGCCTCGGAGACCTCCCTGATCCGGATGGCCGCCGGATATGCGGCGATCGCGAACGGGGGGGTTCGGGTCACCCCGCACGCACATGTCCTGATAGAGTCTGATCAGGCCCTCCTCATCCCTGAGCAGCCCAGAACCGTCCCGGTGATGACCCGTGATACCGCGTCCCGGATCACATCGATGCTTTACGGGGTGACCGTGAGGGGGACAGCGGCCAGCGCGCTCGGCCCCCGCCCCCTGATCACCGGCAAGACGGGTACGACCCAGTCACATCGGGACGCCTGGTTTATCGGGTTCAGCCCGGACCTGGTCTTCGCCGTCTGGGTGGGCCGGGACGACAACGCCCCGCTCCCCGGACGCAACACCGGCTCCTCCGCAGCGGCGCCTATCGCGGCCCGGATCATCGCCGGGGCGGCCGCAGCCGGTCTCATCGAGCAGGACCCGCAGACCTATCCCGACTGGCCACCCGCGCTTCTCACGGCGGGTCAGGGCCCGGTCAGGGCCGCTCCGGCACCTGACGCGCTCGTCTTTGAGCCGGACCCGGAGGCGAGACGGCGGGCGATGAGCTCCGGCGCGGACCCGTTCAAGAACCCACAAGACCTGTTTGACCGGATAAGGTCGAGAGATCAGGGGTCTGAGGGGGACGTGCCCGCTTCAGAACCGGACACGGACGTCTGGGGGGAGCGGGGGGCGGACCCCTGGTCGGGGTCCGGGACCGGGTCAGACCCGTTCAGCACGGACTAGGCCGAAACCCGGCTTGGGGCGTGGGGCGTGGAGCGTCTCAGGTCCCGACTAGGCCCTGAGACGAGCACGAAGCCGGTCCTCGGCCACGAACCCCTCCATCATCAGGGCCGCAAGGACCCCTGAGGGGGATCTTACCAGCTCTATCGCCCCGTCACTGATAAGGGGCTGAAGCGCGGGCCGGATCTGACGGACAGGAACATGAAAGAAGTCGGACAGCTGAGATTCCGGCAGCGCCGGACGGAAGTACCTCGGCACACCCTCCTCACCGCCCCTACGCACCCAGTAGGCGGGCGACTGGATCGGATAGGCGAGCGAACGGGCCGCCATCGTGTAGGACCCGATAAGCCGGAACAGCTCGAGCGGGTTTGCGAGGGAGGTCTTTGCGATCTGACGAACATTTGACGACCTCATCGCGCGGCTAACCCGGGAGGTCTGCGGCATGAGCCACCAGAACAGCTCCTCCTCGTGAAGCTCGAAATCGCGGATCCAGGAGGCGCCCTGCGACGCCTCCCCCCTGAGGTCAAACAGGTCGGACAGGTCCGACCGCGCCTCAGAAAACTCAAAAGCCTGACTTCTCATCTTGGCCCCATCCGTTCGCCTGACACAACATATGGTGAACAGATATACAATATATAGTCATCTGGCAAGCTGTGGGCGGATAAAATGGGTCCGTTTTCAGTTTTCGCGCCAGGCCCCGGTCCGGCTCGCGGCCATCGCCGGCCCCATCATCCCGGACACCGCGAACTCGAGGAGGCTGAACGGGGTCTCCGGCCTTACGCCGACCGCGCCGCGTCCCTCGGTGACCATCTCGAGGATGGACCCCCAGGCCACGTTTACGGTTGCGGGCAGCCCGCCGGGGAGCCGTGCGGAGACCCGACCAATCCGGTCCCCGATCAGGGCCGAGACGAGGGTCTCCGGTCTGCGGCCGCTGAGGTGCTCAACGACCGCAGCTGCACCCAGATCTTCATAGCTCACCGAGGCACGCTCGAAACGGATCCCGATCAGCTCAACCGGGACCGGGACAGCGGACGCGATCGCGTCCGGGACGGCGGGCCCGTCCGGGTCCGGCAGGGAGCCGCTCAGGTCAAGCTCCCCCCTGACCAGGCCGGACAGGTCGGATGAGGCGCGAACCCGGAAGGCCCCCGCCTCGAGAGAGGCCGTGAGCTCCAGATCACCGATTACCGGGTCCGCCCCGTCAAGGCCCAGACGGTCAAGGTCCCGCTCTGACAGAAACAGGTCCGGAACCAGCTCTAAGCCCCGCATATAGGCGCCGCCGCGGGTCACCGATCCCGAGGTCGCCGACAGAAGATCAGAAAGGCCGGCTCCGGCCCCCACCAGATCGATAAGCGCCCCCTCGGAGAGGTCCGCTTTCAGGCTGAACCCGACCTCTTCCGCCCGAAGCCCGCCCGGCCCCTCCGCACCGTTCAGGTCAACCCCTATCAGGTCAAGACGCGCGTCAACGTCCCGCAGCGCGTCCCCTGACATCCGGAGCCTGCCCTCGATCGTCATGATGTCGATGCGGGACCCGTCCACCCCGGAAACCGTGACCCCGTCAGCCGAAGCGACGAGCCGCCATGAGCACCCGATCCGTGAGGTCTCCAGCGTCAGGAGCGGGATACGGATCTCTTCCCTCCCACCGGGGACCCCGAGATCAGAATCCGGCCTGAACCGGACGTCCCGGGCCAGGACCGTACCGGTCTCGGTCTGGGTCGGGTCACAGGCGGCCCCCGGATCAAGCAGTTGTGAGAGCAGGCCGGTGTCCGGGGCCTCCAGCTGCCGGATCAGAACGCTCCCGTCCCGGCCGGGGCGCGTCAGGGTTGCACCGGACAGGATGACCCCACCCGTCTCCGGCAGACGCACCTGATCCGCCAGGATCTCATAGCCGGCCACGCTCAGCGCGCCGGACTGGCCGGACATGACGAGCCCGTCCCCGTCTGTCGCCGGGTTGGCGAAAGACGGCGACGATAAAACGGGCGCGATAAGCGCCGCGAAAACGATATTTCTCATTGATCCCCCTACCCCGGTTCTCGGGTTACACGTCCTGCATAAGGAACGCCTGCTTCTTAAGGTCTTCCATAAGGGAGCCGATAACGTCCCCCCGCTCATTGTCACCGACCCGCTGGCCCTGCTCCTCCATCTGGGAGATACGGGCCTCGATCTCCGCCTTCGCGGACCCGCCCGGGAACCGGCGCGCCAGGACCATACGGGTCATGCGCGGCCCGATCTCCTCGTAAAGCCGGTTCCGAAGAACGACGTCCTCCGCCGTGGTGGAGAAGGCCCAGATCTCAGCCGGACCGAGGGTCAGGATAAGCTTCTGGCGCACCACCCCCTCGTCCTTGAGCCGGAACATGGACCAGACCGGCGCCCCGCGTGCGCTCGGGCCGGTCAGGTGATTACGGATCGTGTACTTCTCTGACTCGGTGAGCCCGAACATCTTGTCAAAATAGGAGATCGAGTTCTCAGACCCCGCATTACAGACGATCAGGGAGGAGACGATCTCCACGATTGAGGGCGGGAAGTCCTCGATAAGCTGTGAGGCGATCTTGATGTCAACGTTGAACTTACGCCCCTCCCGGGCGTCCTGAAGGACCTGGTCACAGATCATGTCGATCTTACCGGTCCGGTGAAACTCGTCCATGCAGAGGATCTTCGGGAGCTGAAGGTTCTGACGCGCCCGCTCCACGTGGTGTTCGAGATAGAGGGCGGGGAGCACCCCGTTGTTGACCTTCGAGCGGAACTCCGCCTCATCCAGGAAGAAATCCCGCGTCAGGATCTGGCGCGCCAGCATGTACATGATCGCGGTCTGCCGCCGGGCGGTCGGGCCGGCCCCGCTCGCGGTCACGTCCATCAGGTCCAGGGACACGATCCGGGAGGAGCCGATCGAGAACTTGGTGTAGGTGGACAGGATCGGGAAGTCACGCACCACCTCCGAGATCATCCGCTGGAAAGCGTTCATGATCGGCTGATCCGTCTCCGGGTCCCGCGCGCTCGCGTAAAGGGAGGAGACCTGATCAGACTGGGAGGCGGTCACCAGGTCGGCGACGGTCGGAACCGCGTGACGCTGAGCGATAGAGGCCTCATAAAGGCGACCGCTCTCCATAAGCGTGTCAACCACGTCCCACCAGACCGTCTCCGAGTCCGGATCGAAACCGATCTCGTCCAGGGCGGCGTCGACCTCACGTTCATCCTCACGCATGTAGCGGCGCGGGGACTTGTCATCCTTGAGGTCCTCATAGACCCGGTCGATACAGGCGGTGATCAGTCCGCGCATCGCGACGCTCGGCGGCCTGGTCCCGTCCCCGCAGATGAGGGTGAGGAAGTTGATCAGGAAGGTCCGCTCGTTGGCGGTCGGCTCCCGCATCCCCAGCTGGGTGTCAAACACGTTGATCGCGTCATCCCTGCTCATCCGGAGCTTACGAAACAGCACTTCATGACGGCGTTTCGCCGGCAGCGCCTCCTTGATGAGGGAGATCATCCCCGATGAGGAGGGGCCGATGTCGATGATCGCGATCCGCGGCAGCACCGGGTCCTTCCCGCCGGCGGTCGAGGGGCTGATCGCGGAGGCGAAGTTGATCGCGTTCATCATCACCGACTTGCCCGATCCGGGCGTGCCCACGAGCAGGGTGACCCAGGTGGTCTGTTTAGAGCTGCCCGGCTGGTAAGGCCAGGTCTTCCCGTCATCGGTCCGGAACAGCACGGAGCCGTATTTCCACGGGCTCGCCTGGCGCGACAGGGGCCCCATCGCCAGCGCGTGCGACAGCGGCGCGGCCGCGACCGGAGCGGTGGATGCCATGGAAATCCCCGGGACCGTCGCGAGGGTCGTCGCGAGCTGATCACCGGAGACCCCGTCAGCGCGCGCGTTACCCCAGCGCTGGACGGCGCCGTTCAGGATCTGGGCGTTACGGCGCAGATCCTCCGACTTGCCGACGGGGGACCAGGTCGCAAAGCTCATCCGGAACTTCACGACCGTATCAAGTTTGCCGTCAATCTCGCGCAACGCGCCGATCGCCTCCCGGATACGCCGGTTATGAATAGGGTTCGCGAAGGTGAAGATCGACAGGAAGGTCGCCTTGAGGGACTGGCTGTGGATGCCGCCGGACTCGATCTGCAGCGAACACCTCCAAGGCACGTCGTTCGACTTTGAGGTGATATCAAGCACCAGCTCATCAAAGTCCGGAAGGCTCTCAGGGGCGAGCGTCATATCGAAGGCGGAGAAGATCCGGTCCCCTATCCGCACCGCACGGGAGTTCTCAACGAAGCAGTCCTCCGTCGCGAGCTGCTGATCAAAGGCGGGGTCGAACAGGTGTGAGAAGTCGGTCCCCCTCATCTGAGGGGGCGTCTCCGGCATCATAACGAACTTCGCCGGGGCCGGTGAGGGCCCGGCCCAGCGCGGCAGACGCGGATTCCATTCCGCCTTATGCGGCGAGGTGGACGGATAAAGGGCCGCCCTCACCTCCTGTAACGTTTCGGTCACATCAAGGATCCGGGACAGGTTCCCGACGATCCGGAAGGACCGGTTCATCGCCTCGGTAAGCGCCTTATGACGGGTAAAGACGGCCTCCATGACCTTGTTGAAGCTCGACGCTGTCGCCATGACCGGTCCCGCCTTCATCGCCTCGGACATCCCCTTTCTCGCCTCGCTAGCCTCCTCCCCGCTCATCACGTCCGGACGGCTGAAGATGGTCACGAGGCAGGTCTCTGAGACCATGCGTTTGGACAAGACCCGTTCGCGTTCTGACAGGACGTCATCAATGTCCAGCCCGAGGCTCCGGGCCGCACGCCCGGTCCGGCCAACCAGATTTGAGATCTCCCGCCTCGCCGCGTTCGGGTCCCTGATGAAGGTGAAGTTCACGACGTGACCCGGGTTTGACAGGTAAGGAGACAGCGAGATCCGAAGCCGCTCTACCATCTGCTCTATCTCATGCTGTCCCGGGGTCTTGAGGGCCCCCTCCAGAAGGATCATCGACATCAGAGACCCGTCCTTGAGGACCAGGGTGTTCTCGTCCTCCATGCTCTCCAGACGGATCATATCCGCGAGGCTCTCGTTCATGAACGCGCCGATCACGCGTGCGAAATTATCAGATATACCCATTTCTCACCTCATTGCCCGATAAGCTGGGCGAATGCGCCAACGCGCTTTTCCGGACCGAGCTCGATAATTTGATCGATCCGCCAGAGCGGACCAAACTTCATGCCTTGTGTCAGGACCGGGGAGATCATGTGAGCCGGATCCCCACCGAACAGCTCCCGATCGGAGAGGGTCTCCCCCCCCATCTCCTTAATCCTTTTGAGAAGGCTCATCTGACCGATCAGCCCGTTCTCCCAGCCCGCGTTCATGATCGCGCTCAGGATCTCCGGATCCTCGGGGGCCTTAAAGCGGACCCCGCCCGCATACCCCCCGAGAAGGGTCATCCCGTACGCCTGAAGAGCGCTCACATAAGGGCGCATCGCGATACGGTCATGTGCGCCGACCCAAACGCTTTCGGGGTTGGTGATCCCCTCATTCTTCCCCTTCGGGGCGCGACCGTTCCGCATCGCGGCGCATAGAACATTTTCCGCCACAATCCCCGCGGACCAGCTCGCATGCGCCAGCTGCGTGGCCCCGCATGCGTCCCTGACGGAGGCAAGGAGGCCCGCCGCGGCCGGCTCCTTCCAGCCCGGCCCGACCATGATCATCGGGGTGTGGAACAGGTAAGACCCGCTCATCTCAACGACCTCATCAAGCGTGTACGTTTTTCGCACATACCCCTGACCCGTCGGGATCGTCCATGTGGCAAGGAACGGGTCCTCCATCCCCCTGATCGCCTGGATCCGGGCGGTGATGAGGACCGGACGGTTCAGCCCCTTAAGACTTTCGATGTGTTCCGGGGTGAGCAGATCCGCGTTATCAAGTTTCGCTTGTTGCCATTTTCCGCCCTTGGGCACCGGCCTGGAGAGCACCCGCTCCGCATATCCGAACCGGGGCGGGCGCAGCCGTACGATAAGCTCATCGGTCGCCCGGTTCGCATCATCCAGAACGAAGGCGCCGAATTTCATCGCGCTGAACGTGGCCACAGAGAGCCTTTTTTCAGCTGAAAGGTCGCGCTCCATCTCCGGCGTCAGCGCGATCCGTAAACCGGTGGCCAGGCTTCCGGACTTCTCTATCATGTTCAAGAGGCCCTGCTCCCGGGTCGGGCTCAGGCCGGCATACCCCCTGACCCCCTCAAAGCTCAGCCGCATAACCCGGTCAACGACCTTTGCGAGCAGCTCAGCCCGCTGTACCCGCCCGTACCGGTCCGCGCCCCACTCCCCGATCATCTCCTCGAGATCCGGTTTTAGCCAGTCGGAGGCGCGCAGTCGGACGTCAGGCTGGCCGATGGTCATCTTGACCCCGTTTACCAGGTCATAGGGGCGGTTTATGATCCAGCTCATGGCTCCGGGGATCCCGGAGGGGGCCCCTTTTCCCGTTTCCGAGAACCCCGCTTTGACCGACACCCCCGACCAGCCCTCCTCATCGATAAGAAGAACGCCTATCGGGTCCCGGATCATCTCGATCGGGGTCTGTTCATCCTGGTCCAGGTCAGTCAGTCGGATCGTCATATGCGGCCCTTGAGAAAATCGATTTCGCGCCTTTTATATTACGCGTCAAGCGCAGGCGGATAAACCACAAAAGTGAGGTTCTCCACAATCATCGGCACCTGACCGGGCCTCAGGTCCGTACCAGCTCCGCTGCGGCTTTCGAGAGCTGGATGAAATCGGGTGCCGGACCAAAGGCCCGGTGCAGGTGCTCCAGCGCGACCGGGCGGAACCCCTGAGGGGTCCAGCGATGTAACGGCTCCCCGTCCCGCAGGCAGCTTGGGAGGAAGCGGATATGCGCGTCAAGCTCCGCACAGACCGACTCCGCAGCTGCGGCGCCGGACTTGTCGCGGATAACGAGGACCGCCTCCAGGGCCGCCTCCATGTTCTCCCCGTCAAGCATCTCGAAGGCTGCGGTCTCCCGCTCAGATATCGCGTCTAAAAGGTCATCAAACGCCTCCTCTGAGTCCGGCCTGGTCATCTCGCACAACGCGGACCAGGCAAAACGGGACAGATCAGGTTGCGCCAGATCCGGGGCGAAGACCGGGAAGGCGCGCTTGCGCGCCATCGCCCACATCGGGTGTTTGAGATCGTGGCAGAACTGGCAGATAGGTGCCATCTCGGCAGGGGTGCAGCGCTTATGCCCCTTAAGATGGTCGATCTCCATCAGCCCCTCAAGCCTGACCCCGCAGGTGTGGCAGGTCCAGTCGCCGTCCCTCAGGGCCGTCGCGACCTGGTCTGACATGGACGTATTCAGAAGTGCGTGATCGCGCGCGCTGAGCGTCATCTGACGCGGGCTGTCCTGAAGAACCCTTTTGAACATATAACGCCCCCGGTTATAAGGGCCGGGGGCGCAAGGGCCGTCCCCGGCCAGTTCAGATCGACCATCAGTTTCCTAATGCGCGGAAACCGGTATTCGCATCAGTCTGTTCAGCGCCGTCACCGAACACAGTGGTGATACCGGAGCCCAGAGCGGCCGGGATCGCAACGAGACCGGCACCCACAAAGATCAGGATGAAGGCCGTAGAGATCTTCGCTGAGGGGTCATTCGGGTTCTGAGCGTTCTGGCGGAACTTCAAGAACCCGGCGATCGCCATACCGACACCGAGCACGAAGGCGACGATCGATACAAGATCCGCAATAGCTCCCGTCTGGTTGGCCAGGTCAGCCGCAATCTCACCCACGTCCTGAGCAAATGCGGCAGTGGTCGACAGGCCGAGCCCGCCGATGATCAGACCGATACGTCCGGTAATGTTATTGATAAGATATTTCTTCATCAGGAGCTCCCGCTTCTATTTCCTGTGCGTTGGGCGTCGGCCACACCTTGCCGCCGACAGAAAAGGGGGCAAGGCCCATCCTTCACGATCAGAATTAGCTTGTAATTTGTTTTTTCGCAAGACTCTGACCTGAACTTACTGATGGAAAAATGTGGATGAGCTGGAGGATGAGCGGCCTGTCTGGCTCGAAAGTGTTACACTTTCCCGCCGTTACGCCGATGTGTTACAAAATTGTTCATATAAATCAACGGTGTTTCAAGATTACAGCCTCATCCAGAATTATATGTCTCCTGTGCATGTGCCTGTGCGGGTGTGTGCGTGTATATATATATATTTATATCTGTAACAAAACATATAATCTTAGATATATACTTAATACTTTCAATGACTTACAGCTGTTACAAGGGTTCGTAACAGAGTGAAACAACCTTGATACGCTGATACAGCATTGATTTATATGAATAAATTTTTCGAAATGTACGATTTATGATTTTTTGACCTCATTTTCAGGGGGTGTTTGGCGGTGATTTCATATCTTTTTTCGCAAACGCATTCACTTCAGGCGTTGTCAGGTCTTGCGCTGTGGCGATTCTTTCTGTCATAAGGATTATCGCATGATGTGAGGCGGAGGTGACGCATGAGACAAGCAGAACCGCGGACGGGGCATGAAGGCCCCGAAGCGATTGAACCGGCAGGGGAGGCCCCGCCTCGACACGGCGCCTGGACCCAGAGCGACATAGAGGCGCTCATCGAGATGTGGCACATGCGCTATTCGAACGCAGACATTGCTGATGTCCTTGAGCGCGCCGAGAACGCGGTCGCGATTAAAGCGTCCAGGCTGTCCCTGCCCCCGAGGCGGGAACTCGAGCAGAACAGCTTTGCGAAAATCCGTAAATGTATGCGTTGCTCAACAAGCTTTCACTCTTCCGGACCGGGCAACCGGATCTGTGACCCCTGTAAGTCATCAACAGACTGGCAGGCCGGGGGTGATGATTATTACCGTGTTATGTCTGGGGGCTAACCATGTCAAAAACGATGCGAAAAAACTCATCCGATCTATCCTACGCGGATCAGCTTCAGGCGTTCAAAGAGGAGGTCAGGGAGCGGTATCCCATCGACCGCGCGGTTGAGGATCTCGCCGGGGTGCGGTTCGTGCAGCGGGCCGGCGCGACGAGCCGGATGGCCTGCTGCCCCTTTCACCAGGAGAAGACCCCTTCTTTCAGCGTAAACACGCAGGAGGGGTATTACTGCTGTTTCGGTGGTGGGTGTGGCGCGAAAGGGGACCTGTTCAGCTTCATTATGGAGCATGAAAACGTCTCCTTCATGGAGGCGCTTCAGATCGCCGGACGTAACGCGGGCGTCACCTTCCCCACCCCGGACGGGAGAGCTTATCGCCCGTCCAAGAAGGGTTCGGGGGCGACGAGGCGGGTGGTTCAGCCCGTCGACCGGCGGACACATCCCGGTGATTTGCTCCCCCACGGCCTGATCCCGGTTCCGGACCGTGTGCGCACCCCCTCAGCGAACAGCTGGGCAAGCGGGTGGCATGAGGGGAACAGTAAAAAGCCCGCAGCAACGAAAAACTATAAGCCCCGCATGGTTCATGAGTATCGCAACGGCGCGGGCGAGCTCCTCCTGTCGATCCTGCGTGTCGAGATGATGAACGAGAAGAGGGGGAACGGGAAGCCGGGCAAGTTCTTCATCCCGATGAGGCTCTCGAAGCTTCCAGATGAGGCGGATGACAAGAACATGGTGATGCGCAATGATCGGATCGGGTGGATCATCAAAGGGGTGCCTCAGGGTCACCTCCGGCCCGTTTACGGGATGGAGATGGTCCCGCAATGGCGCTCGGAGGGCGGAACAAAAATTCTCGTTGTTGAGGGGGAGAAGACCGCTGACGCGGCCCGCCGGCTCCTGTCAGGAACGCCCCAGCGGGCGGACTGGATCGTGTTCTCCCCGCTCGGGGGCGGAAATTCCGCGTTGTATGCGGACTGGTCCGATCTTGCGGACGCCTGCAAATGCGCGACGGGACCTGTTGAGGTGGTGGTCTGGCCGGATGCGGACACCCCGATCATTATGCGAAAAACGCAGGAGGAGGTGGACCGGCAGAAAGCCTACGCGACGGATATCGTGAACGGGATAGGATACGCCCTCACCCGCGCTGAGGTCCCTCTCGATCAGGTCTCCTTCTCTCGGATCGCCCCCATTGAGGATGTGGCATCCGGCTGGGATCTGGCCGATGCAGAGCAGGAAGGCTGGTCCGGACAGGACCTCATCCAGAGGGCGCAGGTAGGCGCCCTCCCCGTCCAAGCGGATAAGGTCTTTTTACGGGCCGACCGTCCCGCCCGGGAGGAGGCGGACGTCCCGGTCCCTTTTGACCAGGAGGACTTCTGTGTCGACATTGACGTGTATGACGCGTTCATGTCCGAGATAGGGGAGCAGGAGATGAACCATGATAAGGGGAGAGATATGAGCCAGTCCGTTCAAGAGAAGAGTGATAATGAGGATCTCCTGCCGATCGTGGAGGATCGGCCCGATCGGCCGTTGATCGACGAGATGCCGCCGGTACGTGACCTTGCGGAGGAGGACGTCATCGCCGCAGACGATGAGGGTCATGACATGACCTTTAACGAGCAGGTCGTCAGGCTTCGTAATAACCGGTATTTCCGCTGTCTGGGATATATGGAGGGGGTCAGCTACTTCCTCTCCCTTGACTCGGGACAGGTTTTTGATCTCAACCCGATGAAGATGAAGCCTGTCTACCTGTACCACCTCGCCCCGGCGGCGTTCTGGTCAGAGTATTTCCCCGGTGTCGCGGACCGGAACGGCGTGATCAAGACCGACTGGGACGCGGCCGTGGACACCCTTATCCAGGCGACGAACGAGACCGGACAATTCGACCCCTATAAGCAGGTCGGACAGGGGACCTGGTTCGACCATAACGAGAAGATCGTGTTCAACAGCGGCCGCGGCCTCTGGGTTGAGGGTAAGGGCCCCGTCAACATCAAGGACTATGTCGGAGAGAAGAACTATGTCGTAGGTCAGTTCTGCGAGATGCCCGACTTCGACAATCCGTTCCCGGCCGACGCGCCTGAGATCTGGGCCCTGCTTGATATCATCAAGGCCGTGCACTGGGCCCCCGAGAGCCGGAAAGTGTCGATCCTTAACATGTTCGGATGGCTCGCCATCGGCCCGATCTGCGGGGTCCTGCCCTGGCGTCCCCACCTGTATCTGAGCGGCGAGCGCGGTGTCGGAAAGTCCTGGATCATCAACAACATCATCAAGCGGATCTTTCGGAGTTATGGGGCGAACGTGAAGGCGGACAGCACGGAGTCAGGGCTGCGCAACCTGCTGAACGGCCGCGCCTTCCCGCTGATCTTTGATGAGGCGGAGGGGGAGACCCTTGAGGATCGGCAGCGGATGGCGAAGATCATCCGGCTTGCGCGCCACTCGGCGACCCCGGGCGACTCCATCGTCGCACAGGGGATCTCGGGCGGTGGCGGGCAGCGCCAGTACGCGATCGCGTCCACCTTCCTGATGTGCTCGATCACCCCACAGCTGAGCACCGCGGCTGACAGCACCCGGTTCGGACGGGCTCACCTTGTTGGTGGCCTGAGCCACTACGACTTCGCCGAGCAGATCCGGGGCCCCGCAAAGGCGCTTCTGACGGATGAGTTCTCTGGCAGGTTCATGGCCCGCATGATCACGCGCGCCAAGGACATGAAGAAGGTGAGTGAGCGGATGCAGGAGGGGCTTTCCACATATAATATCGAACAGCGACTGGTTGACGTCTACTCGACCTATCTCGCCGGGGCCTGGCTGCTGCTCCGGGATGACGTTCCGGAGAGCGGAGCGGCGGCGATGCAGTGGGCGAAAAAGACCTTTGATATGGTCGACGGGCTGATGTCTCAGATCAGTGAGATCAGCGAGGACAAGGACCACTCCCGTTTGTTCCAGGCCCTTTTGTCTCATGACGTTCGGGTCGAGAGCATGTCGATCGGCAACAGGGGGTATACGATCGGGGAGCTGATCGAGACGATTGTGGGGCGCTATGATCATGATGACGCGCTCCCGACGGGTGAGGCCGTTCGGGCTTTGCGAAAAATCGGAATTCGTCTGGGCCGGGGAACGGAGCTGGTTGACGACAAGGGGGGAGCTGACAGTCTCTTTATCCACAGAAAGTCGACACAGATCGAGGATATCCTTAAGAATACGCCTTACGCGAAAAGCTATGTTGATGTTATGACTCAGGCCAAAGGGGTACGTAAGGACGACAAGATGGTCCGTTTCGGTGGGTTGACCAACCGGATCGTCATCGTCCCTCTTGCGAACCTGTCCCTGGGTGAGGATGAGATAAATGACAGGACTGAACCGGCTCGGGACGAGTGAGGCGAAGTTGGACCGTTACGAGACCTATAAGCGCGGCTTCCAGCTTGCGACAATCGGGCTTGGGATTATGGGGGTCGTCACGCTCTTATCCGTATCGATGGCGTACTGGACCTTTACCAGTAAGCCAGAGCCGCGGTATTTCGCAACACGTGAGGACGGGGGGATCATCCCCCTGATCGCCGTCAACCAGCCCTTCCTTCAGGACGGGCAGGTTACGAATTTCGCTGTGGAGGCGGTAACCGTCGCGATGACGATGGATTTTGCGAACTGGCGCCAGGACCTGGCCGCCTCAAGCGAATATTTCCAGCGTCCGGACGGGTACCAGAACTTCCTTGCCGCACTGGAGAGTGCGAAAATCCTAGATTTTATCCAGGAGAGAAACCTGGTCTCAACGGCGATCGCGAACGGGGCCGTTATTACAGGTCGCGGCGTTGACGCCCGAGGCCGTTACAGCTGGACGCTTCAGATCCCGCTTAGGATGACCTACCAGTCCGCGAATGATCGGACCACACAGGAGCTTCTTGCTGAAGTTGTGGTTTCGCGCGTTCCGACCTGGGAGAGCCCGAGCGCGATCGGGATCACCCGGATCACCATGAGAACGGGCCGATAAGAGGGGACCCCAAATGAAAAAAACGTCACTGACCTTTACGGGCCTTGCCGCCCTTATGCTGATGACAACCGCCATACCGGCCTTTGCCCAGCAGGACATCCTGTCCCGCTATGAGGCGGAGACCGGACGAGATCTGGCCCCTGACGGCGCTCCCCCCGCCTCGGGGTCAGGTCCAGGGGTCGGCGCGCAAGCGTCGACCCTTCAGGACCCTTTAGTGACGGGTCGTGAACTGAACCCGCTCCGGATCGAGGGGTTCAATCAGTCGATCGAACAGATTTTTCCGATGACGCCGGAGATGATCGGCCGGTACCGGGAGATTTATGAGGAGCAGCAGCGTGCGATCCTTGATCGCCCTGAGCCGGAAGCGCTCAGCACCACCGGTCTCGTTTCACTTGAGCCGGGAGAGGCGTCGCCGATGATCTACGTCTCCCCCTCCGTCGCTACGGTGATCGGATTTTATGACGCGACGGGTGCGGCCTGGCCGATAAATCAGTTCATCTCTGGTGACAGCGAGGGGTTTCAGGTGCTCCGTCTAGGTGAGAACTCGAACAACCTGACGATCAGCCCCCAGAAGCGCATTGGCTACACCAACATCGTGGCGCTCCTGAAGGGGGAGGATAAGCCGGTCACCTTGCGTGTCCGGATCTCTGACGAGCAGGTGAACCACCGGCATGACATCCAGGTGATGCGGATCGGCCCCAACGCGGAGCTGAACAACGCGGTCAGCCCCTCCTCCCGGACGGTTGAGGAGGCGGGTAACTCCCTGCTTCTCGCAACCCTTTCGGGGGTCAACGTCCCCTCAGACGCCAGACCGGTCCGGGTTGAGGGCGTTGATGCCCGCGCCTGGTCTTATGAGGACAGCGTTTTTGTGAGATCACGTCACGCGCTCCTGTCCCCCGCATGGACCGAATCCATGGCTGGTCCGGACGGGATCCGTGTTTACCGAATAAACGCCGCCTCGGTCGCCCTGTTCAGTGTGGACGGGCGGATCGTGCGTGCAGAACTTAAACTTCCTTAAGGGGGATCCGATGAGCGATACCAACATTCCGGACGACCAGGTCGACATCCCTGAAGGGGAGCCGCAGGACTTCGCTGAACAGCGTGTGAAAAAGGGAATGTCCCCCGGCCTAAAGCTCGGCCTGCTCGTGGGGGGCGTGTTCACCATACTCGGGGCCTCCTTCTTCCTCTCAACCGCATCGGTCGAGGACCCGTCAGCCATGCGTGGCGCGCCTGATCTTGATGCGACCCCTGGGGGGTCTTTGCAGTCGCAGAACCCCCTTTTCAGGGAGCTTCTTGAGCAGGCGAATGACGAGAGGGCGCAGGATGCCCTGGCGCGCGGTGAGACCTTCATCCCCGTCCCGGAGGGGCAGCTGGAGCCGGTGATCCGGTCCGATGTTGCTGATGCCGGGGACAGTGAGGCCCGAGGTGATAAGCCCGATGAGGAGCGGGTGGCACGTGTGTCTCCGCCCCCCGCCCCGCCGGCGCCGGAGCCAAGAGTGATCGAACAGCGGGTCATCCCGGCCCCCGCAGGCTCAGTATCCCGGCCCAGCGTGGAGACCACCTCCCCTCAGGAGCAGGCGAACCCTTACGTTCAGGGGATGATCCAGCAGATGGGTGCCGTTAGCCTGAGCGGGGCTCGTAATACGACCATGTTCGCTGTGACCGATGCGCCGCCTTACCCGGATGAGCAGGTCTCCGTCGTAGGGGCGGAGGGGTCCGTTACCCAGGCTGATGACGCGGGGCAGACGCCTCTCATCGCCGCGGGCGCGGTCCTTTACGGGGAGACCCTGACCAGCTCAAGCTCGGACCTTCCCGGTCCGGTTCTGGTCGAGATCACGACGGGTCCGTTCAAGGGCGGACGGCTTGTCGGCAGCTTCACAACGGTGGGTTCTGTGGACCGGATGGTTGTTGAGTTCAGCAAGATGAGCTTGCCTGACGGGTCCAGCCTGGACGTCACGGCCTTCGCCGTGGACGGCATGAGCGCCGAGACCGCGGTCGCCAGCGACGTGAATCGCCGCTACGTGCAACGTTACGCGCCGATCCTCGCGGCCGCCTTTATCACCGGATATGCGGGGTCCGCCGCACAGCCCGACCAGCAGGTCGTAGCGCTCGGCGACGGGAACTCCGTCGTAACCGGGACCACGTCCGAGGAGCAGAACCTTTATGCAGGGCTTGCGGCTGCGAGCCAGGCGATCGGGTCTGATCTGATCCAGAACGCGCCGAAGGGGCCTGAGGTGATCCTCCGCTCCGGCTGGCCTGTCGGGATCATGTTCGTCGAACAGGTCCTTCCGCAATAACGCGTTACTATACTCAGGGGGAAACATGAGCACTGATAAGGACAAAAATGAGATGGGCGGCGCGGACAGCCCCGTCCTCCTTGGCCCGAAAAACGATCCGCGCCTTGCGGATCAGGTGGGGACGCTAACGGGGGCGGCGCTGGAAGACGTGCTCGCCCGCCTGGAGGCCTTCACGGATGACGTGTTCGGGTCCGGATCCGATGAGGACCCCTTCCCTGACGGGATCAAGGAGGTCACGGCGGCACAGCCTTCGCAAGCTCCCGGTCCTGACCCGGTGGATGCGCAGGAGACCCCTGACGGTGATGAGGACGGGCTTGACCTTATCCTTGACCGGCTCTCTGATGATCATGGCGAGGGCGGTCCCGAAGCGGCGGTCCCTGGAGAAGACACGGGCCCGATCCGGTCCCTGAGGGATATCGCACAGCAGCAGCAGGCGGACAGCCCCGCTGCGTCCGTCCCCCGCTCCCCGATCGCGGACGTGCTCGTTGGTACTGCGTCGCCGGATACGGGGAAGGCGCAGGACGATTATGTCGACACCGGACTGTCAGAGGGGGGCGCCGCGCCAGCGGGGGGCCCTGCGGAGACGGAACCGTATGACCCGCTTGAGGACGCTGACCTCTATTCCGATTACCTGGATGAGGATGAAGAGCCGCCGGCGGAGATGGATTTTGATCCGGACTTCCCGGATGAGGATGACATATCGTCCGGAACGTTCCCGGATGCGGATGAGGATGAGGACGAAGAGGATGAGGCGGGGGCGGATGATACCTCCTACGCCCTCCCCGAGCCGAGCCCTTATGGGGATCAGGACATGATGGGAATGTCCTATGAGGATGATGAGGAGATGTCCAAACCGGACGAGCGCCTCGAGGATTACGAGGCCGACGGTTTTTCCGAACCAGATGAGGATGACGGGGCGGATACGGAAAAGATGGAGGACTGGCTGATGCCGGATGAGACTGAAAACGTAGCGCCGCTTGACCCGGGCCCCGAACCTGACCGTCAGTCCGTCAAGGGTCAGATCCCCGCAGACGGCGGTGAGGGCGTTTCAGCTCTTGACGGCCTCCTCTCTGGTCTGAGCGCGCCCGCTGATGAGGAGGCGGATGCGAAAAGCTATACGGATCCGGTCTCCAACAAGAGGGGCGCCATCCCCTCGTTCCTGAGGAACGACGGGACCGCCAGGCCGCCGCTCTCCTCATACGGGGAGAAGGCAGCCGATCCGGAGCTCACGTCCGATGAGGACCCCGCATCGGAACCCGAGGAGCCCGCTGAGCCCCCCCTCCCGGCTGATGACGAGCCGCAGCCTGATGAGGCCCAGACAGAGGCGCCCCGATCCGGTCGGAAGCGGATGCTGGCCGGCGTGGCCGCTCTGGCCCTGCTTGCTGCGGCCGGCATGGGGGCCTACCTTTACGCGCCGGGCCTGATCCCGGGGGCGGACGGCCCGAACCGGGTCGCAGAGGCGAACGTGCCTGTCCGGGATCTGACGCCCGCTGAGGCGCCCGTCTTTACGGCGCAGGACCCTGATGAGGGGGCGCAGGACGTTGACGTTCCGCTTACGGCTCCGACCCCGCTCATCGAGGCCCCGCTTGAGGCGGCCGGTCAGGACGACCTCTCAGACCTGTTCGCGGAACTGAGCCGGGAGCAGGTTGAACCAGAGCCGGTTCGGGGCCCCTCACAGGAGGAGTTCGACGCCCTCCTCTCCCGTCTCGACCAGCTCGAGACCAGCTCAGACGTGGAGGGGGAGAGGGAGGCTCAGCTTACGGACGAGCTCACCGCCCTTACGGATCAGATCACGGGCCTGCTGCAGCGGGACAGCGATCAGGCGGAGCGTCTGGAGCGGATGGAGCGGCTGATCCGCGGCCAGAGCGCGATCCTGGCCCAGTTCGGCCAGATGGAGGAGTCGCTTGAGCAGACCCAGGTGGTCCTGCTTGACGTTTCAGCCCGGATCGGGGCGGTTGAGGGGCAGAACCCCGCCGACCGGGACGCGGTCAACCGCGCCCTCTCTGACGTTGAGAACCGGATCCAGGCGCTGACCGCGAACATGTCCATCCTCGCCCGGATGTCGATTGAGGGGGTTGACGCGCTTCGCGCGCCGAACGCCTCTTCCGGCACGGTGGGGGTCCAGACCTCACCCGCCTCTCAGGACCCTTCAGGGGGGGCTGACACGGTGTTCCGCTCGGAGACGGGCGGTTTCCGGATCAGCTCAGACCCGGCCGGTCGGATCCCCGCGGGGGTCTCAAAGGACGACTTCATCGAGGGGTACGGGTACGTTCTTGACGTGCTCCCCGCGAGCGACGGGCAGCGGCTGGTGATCATGGAGAACGGGTCCGTCCTGATCCCGTCTTCGGACTGATCCCGTTTGCGAAAAACCAAGCATCGCCCGCTCCGTTAGGGGCGGACGATGCTCTTAAATCGGAGCTGTGACATGACGGACCTTCTGCAGATCATCGAGAACGTGGTCGGATTTCTTGACGAATTTTATCTGCTCTTCGGGGTGATCTGTTTCGTTCTCGGGGTGACCTTCGCGATCCGCGGCCTCATGGGGGCTGCGAAACGTCAGGAGATGGGGGCCGGCCAGGGGAGCTGGGGCGGCCCGATGATGATGTTCATGACCGGGGTCCTCTTCGTGGCGATGCCGGGCCTGATCAACTCCTTAAGCCAGACATTCTTCTCCCTGTCCTCCCCCTCCTCGCCTGAGAACATCTTCTCATACGCCCCCGCCACGATCGGGATCATGGACGGGGCGGAGGCCCGGACCATCATTGTGGGGATCACCGCGATCGTCCAGTTCGTCGGCGTGATCGCGATCGCGCGCGGCCTGTACCTGATGAACATGTCCGCGCAGAGCGCGCAGGGGCCCAAAACGTTCGGGCCCGGCCTCACCTTTGTGATCGCGGGGGCGATGGCTACGAACTTCCCCACCTTCGTGGGCCTCATGGAGAGCCTGATCGTGGCGGCTCCGGCCGTGACCGGTCCCGCTATGGGGATCCAGTGACCCCCTACGGGAGCGGCTGAACCGCCCCCGTAGGGGTTAACGGACGGGCCTCAGATCCTCAGGCCGGACGTGCGTCCCGGTCCTCCTCCCGCGAAACCGAACCAAGATCATTTCTCGCATCCTGTTCGGGGAACAGGATCCGCTGGTGACCCCGGAGCCTCAACATCGACCGGGTGAAGGCGACGTAGAGGAGGTTGAACTCCTCGTTCGCGGCCGTCACGTGCTTTTCGGACTTCTCTACCGCGCTCATGTGACGTTTTTTCAGCCGGTCCACGTCAGACCAGTCATCCCCCATCATCACGGCCGGGAACTCGAGCCCTTTTGAGCGGTGCCCGGTACAGATCAGGAGCCGGGCGGATTTCGCGCTGCGCTCATGCCGCCGTTCCAGCTCCTCGACGTCCTTGACGCGACGGGTCTTGACCAGCTTTACGAGCTTGTTCATGGCCGGGTCCCCCCCCTCATCCGCTGCGAGCTCGAGCTGCTCCCAGTCGTCGAACTGGCGCAGCTCCGGGCTTGTCACGTCCTCTTTCCTCCCCTCAAAGAGGGCCTGGGCTGACCTAGCGTCGGACAGGAGCTCCTCCATCTTGTCGACATGAACAGGGTGCCCCGTGTTCAGGCATTTCATCGCCTCATCGAGCATCCCGATGTTCGTCCGGCAGATGATCGCCCCCTTGGGTCCGGTGTGCGCGGACGGGTCCCCGGGTCCCAGGCCGACGAGCCGCTGAACGGGCCCCCCGTCCGGACGTGTCTTCAGGGTGTGACGTGCGATCTCAGCGATGTCCTCTCCGAACCGGAACGACTGGGTGAGGTGCAGCTGCTCCCCCTCCATAAGCTCAAGCGCGTTCTCCGCCCCGCGCCAGGAGTAGATCTGCTGGTACGGGTCTCCGACCGCGATGAGGGGCAGGCCCGTTTTAAGCACGATGGACCTCTGGACCGGGTTGATGTCCTGCGCCTCGTCTATCATCAGATATTTCAGGCGCGCGAACGCGTCCTGCCGGATCCCGTCATCCAGGTCCAGCATCTTGAGATACATATCGTGGCTATATGACCTCTGGTCTATGCAGTGCAGCCAGTAGTCCGTCGCGATCTCAACGAGGGGATCGATCAGGAACCGGATCGCCTCCTGAGCACGGTTTTTCGCGTCCCCCTCAACGAGGAAGTCCGGGTCTCCGACGGAGTCGACGATCGCCTCAAGCGCGTGCTGAGGCAGGATATCCTCATCAGCCGAGTTCGCGAAGGCCACCATGGTCCGGCAGACCGCCGCCGCGACCCGATAAGACCCCCATCCCCGGATACGGGGCGGGCGGTGCTGCTCGAGGAGCCCGGTGTCCATCAGGCTGCGCGCGTTGATACGGGCCGGCTGACCCATGGTGTCGCGCATCACCCCGTAAGCGAGCCCGTGCATCGTTACGGCTCCGCAGCGGGTGGTCCCTAGCTTATGCTTCGCCTCGTCAGCGATCGCCTTATTGAAGGCGAGATACATCCCCCGATCTGACCGCCGCTTTGCGCAAAGTTTAAGGGTTGTCGTTTTACCGGACCCAGCGAAGGCGATCACCTTAAGCACCTCTCCGGGCCGCAGAGCGGCGGCCCGGTCCGATACCCGGTCCTGTTCTTCAGTTGGTTTCATGAGGTCCCCCTTCAGGTGTGTTCCGTCGACCATAATATCCCCTTGCGAAAAAGGTAATACTTTTCCGTTTCGTGGGCCGTCGGGTCCCCTGAAAATTTTGGATATGAGCGAAATATCTTACCTTTTTCACGACTATCCCCCATGATGTGAAAAAGGATAACGAGCATGAGACGGGTTCTGATCATCATCGAGGCGCCAGGCAAGGTCCGCGCGTGGGAACGCGCGGCCCGCAAGATGGGTATTGCCGC
>Ga0075467_10000415_pt1 | contig 33444 bp, 30 predicted proteins | sample DEB08_DNA_9_FD_75067 | JGI IMG/M metagenome (GOLD analysis project Ga0075467, IMG submission 75067) | Aqueous microbial communities from the Delaware River and Bay under freshwater to marine salinity gradient to study organic matter... | ecosystem: Environmental > Aquatic > Marine > Coastal ... | reverse complement strand
TTTAAGTTTGATGCAGTAGCAGATCTTCACAATGTATTGCGAAGTAATATTTTAAAACGACTTTTATTGGTGAAGTCATTTGCTCAAATTGATAAAGGTAGAGCAGAGAAAAAGGCCTTGGTTTCTGGTGAGAGTTTTCAGCAATTAAAAACAACGCACAAACGTTATGCTGATGTTTTTGAGCAATTAGGTTTTATAATACAATTGTCAAACCCAATATTTCCTAAACCAGTTTTATTAAAAGAAAATCTTCAGAACCTATTTAAAAAAGGCAACAAAACAATTGGTATTGCACCTTTTGCAGCGTATAAAAGTAAAATGTATCCTTTGGAATTAATGCAAGAAGTAATTAATGAACTTGCAAAAGAATACCAAGTTATACTATTTGGAGGAGGTGATAAAGAGGTTATTCAACTAGAAAAAATTGCTAGTAAATATCAAAATGTCACAAATATTGCTGGAAAATTAACCTTAGATGAAGAGCTGGATGTTATTTCAAACTTAGACGGAATGTTATCTATGGATTCCGGAAATGGTCATATAGCAGCAATGTTAGGGATTAAAGTCATTACTATTTGGGGAGTTACACATCCTTTTGCAGGGTTTTTGCCATTTAATCAAGCTGAAAAGTTTTGTTTAATGGCAGATAGAACTAAGTTTCCAAAAATCCCAACCTCAGTTTATGGCAATAAGTATCCCAAAGGATACGAGAGTGCTATTGAAACGATTTCTCCCAATAATATAGTTTTAAAAATTAAATCTTCAATATAAAAAAAGCCTCGTTTTTACGAGGCTAACAAAACGTTTAATAGACATAGATAATCCTTAAAAATAATTAACGCTCTGCATAAGAACTAAACTACATTTTTTTTAGATACTATGCTACATTTTATGTAAGAATTTTTCTATGTGATTAGATGAAGTGCAAATTATAAAGCTTTAAATGCGTTTTTATCAGATGAAATGCATAATCATTTAGACGTCATCATAATCTACATAAACCACAGAAGTAGTTGGATGTGCTTGACAAGTTAATATTAGACCTTCGGCCAATTCGCTATCTGTAAGTATATTATTTTGTCGCATCGTGGCTTCGCCTTCTGTTAATCTTGCTAAACAGCTGCTGCAAATACCTCCTTGACAAGAATATGGTGCATCAATATTTTCGGCAAGGGTAGCTTCAAGAATACTTTTGGTTTGAGGCATTAAAAAAGTGGTCTCTTCATCATCAACCATAACAGTCACTTGTGTCGTTCCATCAATTATTGAGGCATCAACCTCAGAAACAGCTTCAGTTGAAGTAGTAAATAATTCAAAAAAGATATGTTCTTCAGCAATGTTATTTTCAATTAATGTATCCTTAACAGTATGAATCATAGTTTCAGGTCCGCAAAGGTAAAACTTAGTAGGATTCAGTTGGCTAAATTTATTTTTAAGCACAAAGTTAACGACGCTTTTGTCTATTCTTCCAAACAATGATTCATTTTCATCTGTTTGACTAAAAACAAATTGAAGTTTAAAACGTTCAGTATATTGTTGTTGAAGCTGTAAAAGCTCATTATAAAAAATAGTGTCTTTAGGTGTTTTATTACCATAGACTAAAATAAAAGTACTCAGAGGTTCTTCCTCTAATATAGTTTTTGCAATACCTAGAATTGGCGTTATCCCACTTCCAGCGGCAAAAGCAGCAATGGTTCTAGAAGTAGATATTTGTGGTTCAAAAACGAAACGACCATTTGGAGCAGATACTTCTACAATATCTCCTACTTTAAGTTGAGTATTTGCGTAAATTGAAAAAACACCGTTTTCAACAGCCTTTACAGCAACTTTTAATTCACCACTATTTACAGAAGAACAAATTGAATAATCACGTCGAATTTCTTGGTTATTTATAATAATTTTAAACGTTATATATTGACCAGATTTAAAACTAAATATTTCTTTTAAATTTGTAGGAACATCTAAAGTAATACTAACAGCATTATTAGTTTCGTTTACAATATTTTTTATAGGAAGCTTATAAAATTGTGACATTAAATAATTTTTGAGCAAAAATAAGGAACATAAAGGTTAATTTTGGTCTTAATTGTAACAAAATAGACCAAATTGCAACAAATAGATCAAACAGAACCAACATTATGATAAAACATTTTTTAGGCCTAGAGTGGAAACAATTTAGAAGAGCTTCTTATTTTCAAAAAGGCATTGCCATAAAAATTTTACTTTTTCTGGCGGTTTTATATTTTGGAGGAATAGCAATTTTTATTGGAGGCATTATGTTCTTTGGGCTAAAAAAAACATTTCCTGATATAGATCCAATTGTTATGGTAAACAATTATTTAATCTATTGGATATTATTTGAGTTAATGATTAGGTATTTTATGCAGCAACTGCCTGTAATGAACATTAAACCATTAATGATTATTCCAATAAAACGAAATTCTGTAATTCATTATTTATTGGGAAAAACAATGCTTTCGTTTTTCAATTTTATTTCATTTTTATTATTTCTTCCTTTTTCTATTGTATTATTATTTCAAGGTTATCCATTAGTTAGTGTAATCTTATGGTTTTTTGCTTTAATGTGCATTACTATGTCTATTAACTTTCTAAATTTTTTAATTAATAAAAGTAACACTGTTTTTTATGGCATTGCAGCTGCAGTAATTGTTATTGTAGTATTAAGGTATTTTAACATTTTTGATGTAACCGAACCGATTGGAAAAATCTTTAATGGATTATATAATCAGCCTTATTTAGCAATTATCCCATTATTAATAATGTTAGGATTATATAGAACGAATTTTAATTTTATTAGAAAAGGATTCTATTTAGATGGTGCAATTTCAAAGAAAGTAAAAGAAGTAAATGCTACCGATTTATCATGGATGGATCGTTTTGGAGGTATTGCGCCTTTTTTAAAGAATGATGTAAAAATGATTACACGCAATGCAAGACCAAAACAAGTGGTGCTAATGTCATTTTTCTTCTTATTTTATGGGTTATTCTTTTTCACTCAAAAAGTGTACATTGAAGAAATGCCTTATTTATTAGGTTTCGCTTCAATATTTATTACAGGTGGATTTCTCTTAAGCTTTGGTCAATTGGTGCCCTCTTGGGATAGTGAATATTATAAATTATTAATGAGTCAAAATATTCCGTATAGACAGTATTTAGAATCTAAATGGTATTTAATGGTTTTTGCTGTAATTGTGGCTTTTACATTAAGTACACCATACTTATATTTTGGTGTAGATATTTATTTAATAATAGCAGCTGGCGCATTATTTAATATTGGTTTAAACACTTTTATCACTTTATTTGGAGGCGCCTTAAATAGAGTTCCTATAGAATTAGACACAAAAGCAAAAGCTTTTAGTAATACCAATGGTTTTAACCCAACGCAATTGCTTATAGCATTGCCTAAAATGGTATTACCAATAATAATTTTTTTCATACCATATCATTTTATCAACTTTAATGCTGGGCTTTTAGCATTAGCATTATCTGGTGTTATAGGAATGTTATTTAAAAACTTTTTCTTAAATAAAATTGAGCAGGTTTATCAAAAAGGAAAATATAAAACCATTGCAGCATTTAGCGAAAAAAAATAATTAGAAAATTAAGGAAAACACTAATGATAACAACATCAAATCTTTCAAAAACATATAACGGAGTTACAGTTTTAAACATCGAAAATCTCGATATACCAAAAGGGCAAAGTTTTGGACTTGTCGGGAATAATGGAGCGGGAAAAACAACTTATTTTAGTTTACTACTCGATTTAATACAACCTACAACAGGTCACATAAAAAATAATAATATTTTAGTACATGAAAGTGAAGATTGGAAACCTTTTACGTCATCATTTATTGATGAGAGTTTTCTAATAGGCTATTTAACTGCTGAAGAATATTTTTATTTTATTGGCGAATTACGGGATCTAAGTAAAGCAGATGTTGATGCATTAGTTTCTCAATTTGAGGACTTTTTTCATGGCGAAATTCTCGGGAAGAAAAAATACCTTAGAGATTTAAGTAAAGGTAATCAGAAAAAAGCAGGAATTGTTGCAGCTTTAATTGGAAACCCAGAAGTTATAATTCTTGATGAACCCTTTGCCAACCTGGATCCTACTACCCAAATTTGATTAAAACAAATCATTAAAGATTTAGCAGAAAAACAAGGCGTAACTGTTTTAATTTCTAGTCATGATTTAATGCATGTTACGGATGTTTGCGAACGTATAGTTGTATTAGAAAAGGGAGAAATAGTAAAAGATTTAGCCACTAGTGAAGCCACTTTAAAAGAGCTAGAGCAGCATTTTGCAGGCTAAAAGTCCACTATTTTTAGCATAAAATAGAAAAAGATAGTTATTTTTACGTTTCTGCATAATATATTGCAGCACATTTAGTTATTCATTTACTAAACAAGACCAACGTTGAAGACAACTTTTAAAGTTTATACAATACTTTGTTTATCTACAGTTATTCTTATTGGTTGCTCCAGAAAGAATGACAGCTTTGTAAGCAGAAATTTTCATGCCGTTACTACAGAGTATAATACACTTTACAATGGTTTTAACGCTTTGGAACAAGGGAGAAAATCTCTTAACGAAGGCTATGCAGACAACTATTGGGAAATATTACCAGTGGAACGCATGCAAGTATCAGATGAAATTGTACTTCCTGGACAATCTAAAAATGCAGATTTTGGAAGAGCTGAAGAAAAAGCTGTAAAAGCGGTTCAACAGCATGGAATGAACATTAACGGCAAGGAAAAAAATCCTCAAATTGATGAAGCTTATTTATTGTTAGGAAAAGCACGATATTTTGATCAACGCTTTGTACCAGCCATGGAAGCCTTTAATTATATTCTTTACAAGTATCCTGCGAGTGATAAAATAAATCAAGCTCGTATTTGGAGAGAAAAAGCAAACCTCAGACTTGAAAATACAGAATTAGCAATTACAAACCTCAAAAGGTTAATGTATCAAGAAGAACTTGAAGGAAAAGATTTGGCAGATGCAACATCAATGCTTGCCGAAGGCTATATTGCTATGGAATATCTTGATAGCGCAATTACGCAACTAGAAACAGCATCTAGAGCGGCTAAAAGTAATGATGAAAGAGGTCGTTACAGATTCATTCAAGGACAACTTTACAATGCTTTAGAAAAACCTGATAGTGCCAATTATTCTTTTGATCGTGTGATTGAGCTTAACAGAAAAACACCAAGAATATATCTAATCAGTGCTCACATTGAGAAGGCCAAAAACTTTGATTTTGATAAGGGTAACAAACTTGAGTTTTTGGAGCTATTAACAGAGCTTGAAGAAAACAGAGAAAACAGACCATATCTTGATAAAATATATCATCAAATTGCTGAATATCATTTAGCGAACGATTCAGATTCTATTGCAGAAACATATTATAATAAATCGTTAAGAACACCAACAAGAGATAAATTTTTAATAGCTCAGAATTATCAAAATTTAGGAAACATGAATTTTGATAGAACAGCATATAAAAATGCTGGAGCTTACTATGATAGTACGATGCTAAACTTAAAGCAAAATAGTAAGATATATAGAGAGATTAAAAGAAAACGCGAAAACTTAGATGACGTAATTCGTTATGAAGATATCGCACAAAGAAATGATAGTATTCTTAGCTTAGTGAATCTTTCAGAAGAGCAACGTTTAGTATATTTTACTAGTTATACAGAAAAGCTTAAGCTAGAAGCAGAAGCAGAAGCAGAAGCAGAAGCGGCAAAAGCGAAGGCTGAAATTGCAAAGTTAAATGCTTCAACTGGATTAAAAACGGTAGGAAATAATACTGTTGGAAAAAGCAAGCAAGCACCAAATATTAAATCTTTTTATTTCTATAACCCAGTTACAGTAGCTTATGGGAAAAATGAATTTAATAAAATTTGGGGAGACCGAAGTTTAGAAGATAATTGGAGATGGTCTAGTAAAAGCAGTACAGGTAATGGGTCAGAAATTTTGGGAGAAGAATTTGTAAATGCAACCGAAGAAGAATTGTTTGATCCTCAATTTTATATTTCAAAGATTCCTACTGAACAAAAAGCAATTGATAGTTTATCAAAAGACCGAAACTTTGCTTATTACCAATTAGGCTTAATTTATAAAGATAAATTTAAGGAATACATATTAGCAAAAGACAAGCTTCAAGCATTGTTGGAAAGCAACCCTGAAGAACGATTAGTGTTGCCTGCAAAGTATAACCTGCATAAATTATATATTTTATTAAACCTTCCAGGTGAAGCAGAAATTGCAAAAAGCGATATTATAAATAATTATCCAGATTCAAGATATGCAACTATTCTGTTAAATCCAGATTCAAATATTGGAGAAGACGAAAACAGTCCTGAAAACATTTATGAAAACACATACAAACAGTTTGAAGCGCAGAATTACGCAACTGTAATTTCTGAAAGTGACAAATATATTACCATGTTTGATGGCGAAGCCATTGTGCCAAAATTCGAGTTTTTAAAAGCCGTCGCCAATGCGCGTTTATTTGGTTTTGAAGCTTACAAAAAATCAATAAACTTTATTGCTTTAAATTACCCAAATAGTTCAGAGGGCAAGCAAGCAGAAAACATGATGAAAAGTGTCATTCCTATGCTTGAGAAAAAAGTATTTGTTGTTGATTCTGCTTCAAAAAGCTTTAAAGTTATATATAGTTTCACAGATGCTTCAAATGAAGAAATTCAGGAGTTTTCAAAAAAGTTAATCGAATCTACAAAAGACATCAGATATTTTGATTTAACAACATCAATCGATAAATATAATGCGAACACAACTTTTGTTGTAGTACATGGTATTAATAGTATGCAAGGAGCACAAGGCTTTAAGGAAATTTTAAAGGATTATAAAAAGACAATTGAAAAAGATCATTTTGCAATATCATCAGATAATTATGAAGTTATTCAAATTCATAAAAACCTTGAAGCATATTTAGAATCTCAATAATAAACAATTATGTTTTCAGATAATAAAAAAGGAAAAATGGCAACAGAAAGCACATCACAACAAAACATTATTGCTCTCGACACTAAAATAGTTGGAGACATAGTGAGTAAAGGACCTTTTAGAATTGATGGTCAAGTTGAAGGAAATATCAGAACACAAGATAAGGTTGTTATTGGTAAATCAGGTTTTGTAAATGGTACTATTGAAGGCACAAACGCAGATTTTGAAGGTAGTTTTTCTGGAAAACTTAAATTATCGGGAACCTTATCATTAAAATCGTCTGCCTACGTTCAAGGTGAAGTTGAGGTTGGTAAACTAGCAGTAGAACCTGGAGCAACTTTTAATGCAACATGTAGTATGAAAGGCGCAGTAAAAGAACTAAACAAAGGTGAGCAACAAAAACCAAGTTCAGACAAAGAAAGATCGGCATAATAACTACGCTCGGTTTTCAGGGATTGCAATACACATGTTTGCCATCATTGGAATCGGAACTTTTATTGGTGTAAAACTAGATGAAAGTTATCCCAACAAACACAATCTATATACATTAATATTGTCTTTATCATCTGTAATACTATCAATAGTTTATGTAATTAGACGTATTATTGCAAGCTCAAAAGAAAACAGCTAAGTCATTATGGAAGATTTTAAAAAGAGACAAATAACCTTTTTATTACAGCTAGTAGGTGTTACTGGGTTATTACTTGCCATGCATGGTTATCTATTGTACTATTTTGCCAAAGAGACTACTTTCTTTTTTCCAATATGGCAAATTTATATCTTTCATTTAATCATCACCTTAGCATTATATACAATAATTAATTACAGGTTCTCTTCTGGTAAAACTGATATTTTTAATTTGTTTATGGTCATGACATTTTTTAAAATGGCTTTGGCTATTATGTTTTTATTACCATTATTACTTTCAGACTTTGAAAACAAACAACCAGACGTTTTCAATTTTTTCATTCCTTATTTCTTGTACTTATTCTTTGAAGTTTTCACCTTAACTAAATTTCTTCAAAAGCCTTGATTTTCTTTTAAAATACCTTTAAAACAAAGCTTTTTAACGATATAAAGCGAATTGAAATTATAAGAAAATTATTGTTTGTCATTTCATTTAATGTACGTACATTTGCACGGAATTTAAAGCAAGGTATTTTTAAGCCCATTAGAATGAAAATAATCACCTTAAAAAACATGTTATTATCAGCGCTATTCTTAGCTGTATTTAACGTTGGTTTTGCCTCTGAAACTAAAGAAGGAGGAGACGATAAAAAATTCGATCCAAAAGACATGATAATGCATCACGTTAAAGATGCTCATGGGTTCCATTTGTGGGACTGGAATGGACATGCTGTTTCATTGCCTTTGCCAATTATACTATGGACTGACAATGGTTTGACCACTTTTATGTCTTCTGAGTTTCATCATGATGATTTAGGTAAAGAAATTGTTGATAATAATGGAGGTAAATTTGTAAAACTTCACGGTAAAATTTATCAACTTGATAATGGAGCGAATGAAGTTGTCTTTGATGATAAACATCATGCGGTTAATGCAAAAGCGCCTTTAGATTTTTCTATTACAAGAAATGTATTCATGATGTGGGTTTCTGTTACTGTATTATTACTAGTTTTTATTACAGCAGCAAGGAGTTATAGGAAATCAGAAAAAAATGTGCCTTCAGGAATAGCAAGCTTTATTGAGCCTTTAGTTGTTTTTGTAAGAGATGAGATAGGAATTCCTATGATAGGCGAAAAGAGATACAAAAGATATATGCCATATTTATTAACGGTATTTTTCTTTATATGGATTAATAACATCTTTGGTTTAATCCCAATTCTTAATGGCGCTAATCTAAGTGGAAATATTGCATTTACATTTACATTAGCCTTATTTACATTTATAATCACAACAGTTAGTGGTAATAAAAACTACTGGAAACACATCTTTTGGATGCCAGGAGTACCAGTGCCAATGAAAATATTTTTAATGCCAATAGAGATTATAGGGATGTTTACAAAGCCTATTTCGCTAATGATTCGTTTGTTTGCTAACATTACAGCAGGTCACATCATTATCTTAGCATTAATGTCTTTAATATTTATATTTAAGTCTATTGGAATTGCGCCAGTATCTGTAGCATTCTCATTATTTATTACAGTGATTGAGATTGTAGTTACAGCAATACAAGCATATATATTTACAATATTGTCAGCTCTTTATTTTGGGATGGCAACAGAAGAAGAACATCATTAATTAATTTAAATTTTATACTATGACTATTTATGGAATTGCAGCAATTGGAGCTGGTTTAGCAGCTATTGGAGCTGGTGTTGGTATTGGTAAAATTGGTGGAGCTGCTATGGAAGCAATGGCTCGTCAACCAGAAATGCACGGAAAGATTCAATCTTCTGCATTAATTTTAGCAGCCTTCGTAGAAGCAGTAGCATTATTTGGTGTGGTTGTCGCTTTATTACAAGCAGCACCTGCAGCATAATGAACTAAGAACTAAATACAGAAGTAACGGTTGGTTGCTTCTGTATTTAATCATTTTCATGACTCATTTGAGGGATAGAAGTAAAAATTAAATTATTTTAAAAAATAATAAGAAATGGATTTAGTAACACCTGGGTTTGGATTAGTATTTTGGACGGCAATTACCTTCCTTATACTGTTAGTTGTTTTAAGAAAATTCGCTTGGAAACCAATTTTAGGCGCTGTAAGCGATAGAGAAGAAGGGATTAAAGATGCATTAAAGTCTGCTGAAAAAGCACGTCTTGAAATGCAAAATCTTACAGCAGATAATGAACGTATTTTAAAAGAAGCACGTGCAGAACGTGAGGGTATGTTAAAAGAAGCACGTGAGTTAAAAGCAAAAATTGTTGAAGAAGCAAAAGAAGAGGCTCAAGTACAAGCGAACAAAATGATTGAGCAAGCTCAAACCGCAATTGAAAGTGAAAAGAAATCAGCTATGGCTGAATTAAAAAATCACGTTGCAGGATTATCTGTAGATATCGCTGAAAAAATGATAAGAGAACAATTATCTAACAAAGACAAGCAGCTTAAATTGGTTGAAGATATGTTAGGTGAAGCAAAGCTAAACTAAGTCATGGCACAAACAAGAGCAGCAATACGATATGCAAAGGCAGTTTTGAATCTTGCTAATGAGCAAAATTCTGCAAGCGCAGTTAATGAAGACATGAAGTCTATTGTTAATGCTGTTGCAGTAAGTGAAGATTTAAATGAGATGCTTCAAAGTCCTGTGATTAATCCAACAGTTAAAAAGGATACACTTTTAAAAGTATTTCCTGAGCTGAATAAACTAAGCGCTAAACTTATTGATATACTTGTAGAAAACAAACGTATTAATATATTAGACGCTGTAGCTCATAAAATTAATGTTTTATATGATGAGTCACAAGGCACGCAATTGGCACAGGTAACTACAGCAGTTCCTTTAACTGAAGAACTAAAAGTTAAGGTGCTTGCAAAAGTAAAAGAGCTTACAGGAAATGATGCTGAGATTGAAAATATAGTTGACGAATCTATCTTAGGAGGATTCATTTTACGCGTTGGAGATATTCAATACAATGCGAGTATTTCGAACAAATTAAATAAATTAAAAAGAGAATTTACATTAAACTAAGATAAGCGATGAGCTTGTCGAAGGATCTAAATAATTAAAAAGATGGCAGAAGTAAAACCAGCTGAAATATCAGCAATCTTAAAACAACAATTGTCAGGATTTGAAGCATCAGCTTCATTAGACGAAGTAGGATCAGTATTAACCATTGGTGATGGTATTGTGCGTGCTTACGGATTGTCAAATGCAGAATATGGTGAGTTAGTAGAATTTGATGGAGGACTAGAAGGTATTGTACTTAACTTAGAAGAAGATAACGTTGGTATTGTATTATTAGGACACTCTAAAGATGTTAGAGAAGGTTCTATTGTGAAACGTACAGGACGTATCGCATCTATAAATGTAGGTGAAGGTATTGTTGGACGTGTAGTAGACACATTAGGAAGCCCAATCGATGGAAAAGGACCTATTGCTGGTGAAACTTATCAAATGCCATTAGAGCGTAAAGCTCCTGGAGTTATTTATAGAGAACCAGTTACCGAGCCATTACAAACAGGAATTAAAGCTATCGATGCAATGATTCCAGTTGGTCGTGGACAACGTGAGTTGGTAATTGGAGATAGACAAACAGGAAAAACAACGGTATGTATTGACACTATCTTAAATCAAAAAGAATTTTACGATGCAGGTAATCCTGTATATTGTATATATGTAGCTATTGGACAAAAAGCATCTACAGTAGCAAACATTGCTAATGTTTTAGAAGAAAGAGGAGCACTTGCTTATACAACTATAGTTGCGGCAAATGCCTCTGATCCTGCAGCGATGCAAGTATATGCACCTATGGCAGGAGCTTCTGTTGGAGAATACTTTAGGGATACTGGTCGTCCAGCTTTAATTATTTATGACGATTTATCTAAGCAAGCTGTTGCATATCGTGAGATCTCATTATTATTACGTCGTCCACCAGGACGAGAGGCTTATCCTGGAGATGTTTTCTACTTACATTCTCGTTTGTTAGAGCGTTCTGCAAAAATTATTAACGATGATGCAATTGCTAAAGAAATGAATGACCTTCCAGACTCTTTAAAACCAATGGTAAAAGGAGGAGGTTCATTAACAGCTTTACCAATTATTGAAACGCAAGCTGGAGATGTATCAGCATATATTCCAACAAACGTAATTTCTATTACAGATGGACAAATATTCTTAGATGGAGATTTATTTAACTCTGGTGTTCGTCCAGCAATTAACGTAGGTATTTCAGTATCTCGTGTTGGTGGTAACGCTCAGATTAAATCTATGAAGAAAGTAGCTGGAACATTAAAACTAGATCAAGCACAGTTTCGTGAATTAGAAGCTTTCGCGAAGTTTGGCTCTGACCTTGATGCTTCTACTTTAAATGTAATTGAAAAAGGAAAACGTAACGTTGAGATTTTAAAGCAAGCACAAAACGATCCATTTACAGTTGAAGATCAAGTAGCAATTATTTACGCTGGATCTAAAAACTTACTAAGAGACGTACCTGTAGAAAAAGTAAAAGAATTTGAAAGAGATTATATCGGATTCTTAAAAGCTAAGCATTCAGATGTTTTGGCAACTTTAAAAGCAGGAAAATTAACTGATGAAGTTACAGATACATTAAGCAATGTAGCTAAAGATTTATCAGGAAAATATAGAGCTTAAAAAGTTAAGAATTATAAAACTAATGTCACTCTGAGCGCAGTCGAAGAGTCTTTATAAAAATAAAGAATGGCTAATCTTAAAGAAATACGTAACAGAATCGCTTCAGTGTCTTCAACGATGCAGATTACAAGTGCCATGAAAATGGTATCTGCTGCAAAGTTGAAAAAAGCACAAGATGCTATTACAGCAATGCGACCTTATGCTGAGAAGTTAACTGAGCTTTTGCAAAGTTTAAGCGCAACCTTAGATGCTGATTCAGGAAGTAAGTATGCAAATCAACGTGAAGTTAAAAATGTATTAGTTGTTGCAATTACTTCAAATAGAGGTTTATGTGGAGCTTTTAATTCAAATATTATAAAGCAAACACAACATTTAATCAGCAATACTTATGCTGGAAAAAATGTTTCTGTTTTGGCTATTGGAAAGAAAGCTAATGACACTTTTTCAAAGAAGCAAATAGTAGTAGGGAACTATAGTGGATTATTTGATGATTTAACATTTGATAATGTAGCAAATGTTGCCGAAAAAATAATGAATATGTTTGTTACAGGCGATTATGATAAAATTGAAATCGTTTATAACAAGTTTAAAAATGCGGCAACTCAAGAAATAATGACTGAGCAGTTTTTACCAATTGTTCCAGTAGAAGTAGATGCAAATGTTAATTTAGATTATATTTTTGAACCTTCAAAAGTTGAAATCGTTGAGCAATTAATACCTAAGTCTTTGAAAACTCAATTATATAAGTCTATTAGAGATTCTTTTGCTAGTGAGCATGGAGCACGTATGACAGCTATGCATAAAGCAACAGATAACGCAACAGAATTAAGAGATCAACTTAAATTAACTTATAATAAAGCACGTCAAGCGTCCATTACTAATGAGATATTAGAAATTGTTGGTGGAGCTGAAGCATTGAATAATTAATTTGTCATTCCTGCGAAATCAATAGGAATCCATAAAAAACCAAAAGCCTTACTTTTTAAAGTAAGGCTTTTTTATGATATTTATATTTCATTATTGTTAAAAAATGACTTGCCGCATTTATTTTTGCAATTCAGAAAGAATATTATAAAGATAAATAACTAATTTAGGAATCTTAAAAAAAAACGCTAAAATGAAAAGAAATCTACTATTAGGTTCAAGTATTATACTTGGGCTCTTTTTTACATTTATTGTCTTGTACAAAACTCAAAATGATTCTAGTAAAAATATTTCAAATGATGAAATCGTAAAAATTCATGAACAAAATTTAGAAAACAGCCCTTTTAAAGAAGCTCTTAAATTAACTAAAAAAGAGCGTTTAGCAGCGGGTCTTCCACCTAATAAATATTTTGAGGAAGAATTTGAGTTGACAATGAATCCTTTTTTAGGAAGACCAACTTTTGAAAATCTTGAAGGAATAAGAAACCAAATTAAGAATCTTGAAGAAAATCGAACAACTGGAGATGGTATAGATAATGATTGGGTTTCAAGAGGTCCTGATAATGTTGGAGGACGAACGAAGGCATTAATGTTTGACCCTAATGATACTACAAATGAAACAGTTTTTGCTGGAGGCGTTAGCGGAGGTCTTTGGAAAAATAATAAAATATCTGTAGAAAACACAGTTTGGACAAAGACTGATTTTCCGGATAATTTAAATGTGTCTGCAATTGCTTATGATCCAAATAACACCAATATTTTTTATGTTGGAACAGGTGAATCTTACACTGGAGGCGATGCAATTGGTGATGGTGTTTGGAAATCTGAAGATGCTGGAGCTTCTTGGACCAAAGTTTTAGGAGGTGTCACAGGGCCGACGGTTTTTGAGTCTGCCTCGAACATTACAATTAATTCTCCAGGTGATGTCGCCGGAGATTATTTGTCTGTACCAACAACTAGTTTTGGACCTTCAATAACATCAGTAATAACAGCAGATTTAATTTTAGCAAATGATCCAACAGGAGTTCCAACAGAAGCATGTAATTCTTTTGGACCAGATGCTTCGGGAAAAATTGCACTTATAAGAAGAGGCGCTTGTAATTTTACTGTTAAAGTTAAAAATGCACAGGATGCAGGAGCAATTGGAGTCATTGTTATGAATAATATTGATGGCGCACCAATTTCAATGGGTGGAGAAGATGGAACAATTGGTATTCCTGCAGTAATGATTTCTAAAGCAGATGGTGATATTCTTGAAGCTGCTGTTATAGCTGGCACAGTTAATGGCTCATTAAATCCTTTATCTGGAGATTTTACAGGTAATTTAGTGCCAGGAATACAATTTGTAAATGATATAAAAATTAAAGATAATGCCGGTGTTTCAGAAGTATATGTAGCAGTAGGAGAATCTTCTTATGGACCAGCTAATCAAGCGACGTATCTAGGAGGACAAGATATTGGAGTTTATAAGTCAACTGATAGTGGACTTAATTGGGCAGAATTAAATATGCCTTTAACAGCATCTGGTAAAAAGCATGAACCAATGGATATAGAAATTGGAGCTGATGGAAAAATTTGGGTATCTACTGTCGCAAGTGCTATTTATGGAGATGGTGGAGGAGAGATTTTTTCATCAACTGATGGGGTAAATTTTTCGGCTACTTATACTGTTGATGGTGCAAACAGAACTCAAATTGCTGTTTCTTCTCAAAATGCTGGTACTATATACATATTAGCACAAATTACAGGAGGTGTAACAATGCAACGCACAACCGATGGTTTTGCAACTGTTGCTACAAATATGGCCTTACCAAATGACGCAGATACAGGCATAAGTGCACAAGACTTTACTAGAGGCCAAGCGTGGTATGATTTAATGTTGGAAGTAGATCCAACCAACGATCAAATACTTTATAGCGGAGGCATAGATTTATTTAAATCCACAAATGCAGGAACTTCTTGGAATCAATTTACACATTGGTATGGTGGCTTTGGCTTTCAATATGCACATGCAGATCAACACGGAATGACATTTGCAAACGGAAATCCAGATTTGGTTTTATTTGGAAATGATGGTGGTGTTTTTTATTCTAATAATGGAGGTTCAAATACTTTAGAAAGAAATAAAGGCTTTATAACATCCCAATTTTACACAGTAGGTGTAGCTCCAACAACAGCGTTTGCTAGTGGTGATTATTTTGTAGGAGGATTGCAGGATAATGGCACACAATTGGTTGAAGCTGCTACACCAGGAATTAACAGTTCTGTTGAAGCTTACGGTGGAGATGGTGCTTACAGCTTTTTTGATCAAGATGGTTCAGATCAGTATTTCATTAGAAATTATGTTTATAATAATGGTATTAATTTATATGATTTGGCTACAAACACTAATGTGACCATAAATAATGACAGTAATGGTATAGGAGCATTTATAAATCCACAAGGTTTAGATTCAAATTTAGACATACTATACTCTAATTACACGTCTGGAGCCGACGCAGCTATTAGAAGATATGCAGGTATTAAATCTGCGAGTACTTTAGAAAAAACGATTCTTACTGATGCTGCTCTTGTGAGTAGAGTTACAGCCTTTGACATATCAACATTTACAACAACATCAACGACATTATTAGTTGGTACTGTGTTAGGAGATATACTTAAAGTAGAAAATGCAGATGCAGCACCAACATGGACCAATATTGAGACAGCCAACGTAATTGTTGGTAGTATTTCTGATGTCGTATTTGGAACTTCTGAAGACCATATTTTTGCCACAGTTCACAACTATGGTGTACAAAGTATTTGGTACACAAATGATGGCGGAGCTACTTGGTCTGGTAAAGAAGGAGATTTGCCAGATATGCCTGTAAAAGCAATTCTTCAAAGTCCATTAAACCCAGAAGAAGTAATCATTGGTACTGAACTCGGTATTTGGTATACTACAAATTTTTCTTCAGCAAGTCCTTCATGGTTGCCTGCAATTAATGGGATGTCTAAAGTAAAAGTTACAGACATAGATTTAAGAGATGACAATGCAATTTATGTTTCAACTTATGGACGTGGAGTTTTCTCTGGACAGTTTTCTTTAGATCCAAATGGCGATGCTGATGGTGATGGGGTATTAAATGGAGTTGATAATTGCGTTAATACCGCAAATGCAGATCAAGCAGATATTGATGGTAATGGAATTGGTGATGTATGTCAGGACACAGATGGAGATAGTATACTAGATATTAACGATAATTGTGTTGATTCTCCAAACATAAACCAAGTAGATACAGATGGTGATGGTGTTGGTGATGCATGTCAAGATTCAGATAACGACACTATTTTTGATGATGTTGATAACTGTATTGATGAAGCCAACATAGATCAGCAAGACACTAATGGTAATGGTGTTGGCGATGTATGTGATACAAGCTATGCAAATCCAGATAATATTACTCTGGAAGTAATATCTGAAACTTGTGAAGGAGAGAATAATGGAAAAATTATTGTTAATGTTCTCGAAGATTATGTGGCATATACAATTCATATAACAGGTGCTGGAGTTGATATGACTGAGTCAATGACTATAAGCTCATACACTTTTGAAGGTCTTTTTGTTGGAGCATTTACGGTTTGCGTTAGTGTAGATGACAGAGATTATGAACAATGTTTCGAGGTAAATATTGATGCCGCTGAATCATTAAGTGGCGTTTTTGGTCTTGCAGATACTGACGATGACAACAGCGAATATGAAGTTACATCTATAAATATTAATACAGGGACACCACCATTTACTGTCGTATTTAATAATGAGGTTATTAGAGTAACAAGTGATAACTCATTTGAAGTTGAAACAACTGGTTCAGGACTTTTAGAAGTGAAATCTTCCAAAGCATGTGAAGGTGTAATGAGCAAGGCCATAGAAGGTAATTCGGCATTAAGAGTTACATTTAGTCCTAACCCAGTAATTGATAATTTAAAAATCACACTCGGAAACACAAAATTAAGTGAAGTTGTAATTGAAGTATTTGATATTAATGGTAAACGCATATTAAATCAAAAAACGCCAATTCAAAACACTAATTATATTCAGGTGCCTTTTGAAAATTTCAATAGTGGAATTTATTTCGTTAAGCTGAATTTAGAGAAGCCAGAAATCTTCAAAATCATTAAAAAATAGAAATTATGAAAAGAGAGATAAAATTATTATCAGCAATATTCGCATTATGTTTAATTGTGGCTTGTAGTGGTGGCGGAGACGATAGTCCAGGATCAACACCTCCACCAACACCAAACTCAGACCCTACAACAGTGTCTCAATTAATTTATCCTTCGGCAGATTTATTATGTATAGATAATAATATTACGTTTGAATGGAGTGCTGCATCAGATGCAGATGGAGACCCAATTAGCTATGTGATTGTTATTGCGCAAGACAGAAACTTTACAAATATTGTTGAACAGCGTACATCAAATACAACTACTGTTACTATAGGCTTACAACAAGGGATCGCTTATTATTGGAGGGTTACAACACTAGATAATCAAGGAGGCGAATCAGAACCATCGAGTACATTTGCATTTTATACAGAAGGTAGTGGTGTGTCAAATCATGCGCCTTTTACTGCAGCATTAAATGCACCAGATAACGATGGAGTTGTAAATCCTGGCACTGTGAATTTAAGCTGGACAGGCGGAGATTCAGACACTGGAGATACGTTAACTTACGACATTTATTTTGGTGAAGAAGTAAATCCGTCATCATTAGAAATGGGTATTACTGCCAGTAATTATGATGTAACAGCAACCACTGGATTAACCTATTATTGGAGAGTAGATTCAACCGACGATTCAGGCGTTAAAACTATTGGTCAAATTTGGGCTTTTAGTGTAAATTAACTTAAATTCAAAACAGAAAAAAAATGATAGATTGAACACTTTCAATCTATCATTTTTTATTTAACACAGTAGAGTACAAGTTCATTTTAAATTACTAGCTAAAAACAAACGTCTTTACTTATGGCATAGCTATTGATTTAGTATATTGATGATTATAAAATAAGGCTTATGAAAACAATAAATAAAATAGCAGGATTATTAACCCTAACGCTAGTATTAGTAAGTTTTTCTCAATGTTCAAGTGCTCAGAAACTTCAAAAAAATGCACCAACTGCATTTGGCGAAACATATTATGAACAATGGGTTTCTGGTGTTGCAGGTGGACCTTCAGGAATAAATGTTTTTATTGAATTAAAGAATGAATCATTACAATTAGACAGTATTTATTTTAGAGGAAAAGTTTCGAAATTTGAAGTAAAACCATCAAATAAATTACTTTTTATTGGAAGATTTATTAATGAAACTAAAGATAAAACAGACATGATTATTAGTTCTAATACAAATGAAGAATATGGGAATAAAGCAATTGAGTTACCTTTGAAAATTCCTTTTGAATTAGAAAATGATGAATGTGTAGTTAGCTATAAAATTAACGGAAAGACAAAGTATTATAAAATTGCTAATTTAATTAAAAAGCAATCACTTGATATTCCTATGTCTCCAGCATCAAATAATAACTAGTGTTGCAAAACGTTTACTAATAGCGTACTTTTAACTTCGTTAAAAACACCTTTTTGAGCGCACTAAAAGCATTATTTAAACAAACATTCATTTATGGTTTAGCAACTGTGCTACCACGAATGTTAAGTTTTTTATTGGTTTGGATTCATACCAAAGAAGGTGTTTTAAAAAGTGTTGCCGATTATGGTGAAGTTTCAATAATATATTCTGTATTTATTGTATTAAATGTTGTTTTGGCCTATGGCATGGAAACAGCATTTTTCCGTTTTTTTCATAAAGAGGATAATAAGGATAAGGTTATTGGTACCACAGCAATTACTTTAATAGTATCTTCATTCCTATTCTTTATAGTTGCTTTAATCTATAAAAATGAAATTGCATATTTAGCAGATCTCAAAGTAGAGTATATAAATTTAGTTATCTGGATATTGCTTTTAGATGCGTTAGTCATTATTCCTTTTGCTTGGTTAAGGGCTAAAGAAAAGCCAATGCGATATGCCGTTTTAAAGATTTTAAATGTAACGGTAAACGTAGGATTAAATCTATTTTTCTTATTAATGCTAAAAGATCTAGCGGAAGGCTCTTCCGTTTTTAGTAGTATTTATGAACCCAATTTTGAAATTAATTACATATTCATAGCGAACTTAGTTGCAAGTGTAATTACGTTTGTTTTGTTGCTGTCTTTTTATACTAAGATTAAATATATTTTTAATCTTGAATTATTAAAAAAAATGCTGCGTTATGCATTTCCTGTTCTAATAGCTGGTATAGCGTTCTCAATTAATGAAGCGTTTGACAGGTTTTTATTAGATGAATTATTACCTGAAAATATCGCAAAAACAGAAATAGGCATGTATTCTGCATGTTATAAATTAGCCTTGTTCATGACGCTTTTTGCAACAGCTTATAGATTAGGAATTGAGCCATACTTTTTCAGTCATGCAAAAAGTGAGAATCCGCAAAAAAACTATGCAACCATATTGGAGTTCTTTGTTATTTTGGGAGCATTAATATTTTTGGGTGTTGTAGTTTTTGCCGATGTCTTAAAAATGATTTTTATACCTAACGAAGCTTATTGGGAAGCCATGTGGATTGTTCCTGTTTTATTGCTTGCTAATTTTTGTTTAGGTATTTATCATAACCTTTCAGTGTGGTATAAAATTACGGATAAAACTAAGTTTGGCGCATATATATCTGTTGCAGGTGCTTTTGTAACACTAGGTTTAAACTTTTGGTTAATTCCAATTATAAGTTATAAAGGTTCTGCAATTGCAACTTTGACAGCTTACGGAACCATGATGATTTTATCTTATTACTTTGGAAGAAAATACTACCCTATACCATACAATCTCAAAAAAATCGCATTATACTTAGTGCTTTCAATAAGTCTTTCATTAATTTCATTTTATCAGTTTAGAGAAAATTATGTAGTGGGAATACCTTTACTGATATTATTTTTGGGAATAATATATGTTTTAGAAAAAAATCAAATTAAGCAATTACTAAAACGCTAGCCTGATGATAAAAATATTTAATAAAATGCGAAAGCAATTACTTGAGGAAAACAAAACAGGGCGCTATTTAAAATATGCTATTGGCGAGATTGTTTTAGTCATGATTGGCATCCTTTTAGCATTGCAAGTTAATAATTGGAATACTAATCGTGAATTAAAAAAAGAAGAGCTTAAAGTGATGCATAGCCTTCATCAAGAATTTAGTCAAAATCTTGAAAAGTTCGATGCAGTATATAAGTTTCATCTAAATAGAAAAAAGAGCATAGAGACAATTATGTCTATTGAACCTGAAAATATGTCATTAGACAGTTTATTATCATTAAGAGCAGGTGTTGGAGCTAATTACACATTTGACCCTTATCAAGGGATTTATAACTCTCTAATAAATTCTGGAAAAATAGAGCTTTTTTCTAATGATATTTTAAAGCAAAAAATCTCAAAATTTCAAGACCTTCTCTCTGATTATCAAGAAGAAGAAACTGGCACGATGAGATTTGTAGAGAACAACCTTTACCCTTTTGTCATAAATAACCAAAAAAGGAACTTTAATATAGTTCATAATATTAAGCAAACTACTGAAGACGAAAAGATCACACATAAAAAGGATATGATAAAATTGATTGAATCTGATACCTTCGAAAACATTTTGACATTTATATATGGGTATATGCAAGATACTTTTATAGAAGGCCCAATTTTAAGAGTAGAAATGGTATCGATTATTAATTTATTAGAATCAGAAATTATAAAACATGAAAATTAAAATAATCAACAAATCCAATCACGATTTACCACATTACGAAACCATTGCTTCTGCAGGAATGGATTTAAGAGCAAACTTATCAGAATCAAGAATTCTTAAGCCTTTAGAGCGAAGCATAGTTGGAACAGGCTTATTTATTGAGTTACCAATTGGCATTGAAGCACAAGTACGACCTCGAAGTGGTTTAGCGGCTAAAAAAGGAATCACAGTATTAAATGCTCCTGGAACTATTGATGCGGACTATCGTGGCGAAATTGGCGTAATTCTTGTAAATCTTTCTAATGAAGATTTTTTAATTCAAAATGGTGAGCGTATTGCACAATTAGTTATTGCTAAACACGAGCGAGCAGAATGGCAAGAAACACAAGAACTTTCTGAGACCGAAAGAGGTGAAGGAGGCTTCGGTAGCACAGGAACAAAATAAAGAGCGTTAAAATTAGTTTAATACAAGACTATTCAACAATAAAAAGGCTTATTTTTATAAGTTGACAGTAGAAAATGAAACACCTTAATCTCATAAAAGTGATTTTCTTAGGAGCCATGTTGGCTCCGCAACTTCTTATGGCTCAAGTTGATTTCAATAAAACACCAGATGATGATTTAGGTAATATTGAAGATAAGTACCAAGAATTTTTTTTTGAGGCCTTAAAACAAAAAGGCATTGAAAATTATGATAGAGCCATTAAGGCTTTACTAAAATGTGTTGAATTAGATGATTCTGAACCAGCCGTTTACTTTGAGTTAGGTAAAAACTATGTTCAACTTAAAAACTTTGGAGCTGCTGAAGATGTGTTAAAAAAGGCCATTGCAAAAGACTCCAATAACGAATGGTATCTTAATGAACTTTATGGTGTTTATGAGCAGAATAAGGATTTTGACAATGCTTTGAAAACCATCAAACTACTCGTAAATTTTCATCCAGACTATAAAGAGAACCTAGCAAATCTTTATTTTAAAAACAATAAATTCAAACAAGCTTTGAAGATCTTAGATGATATGGATGAAGAATATGGTTATTCGAAATCTAGAGATTTTTTACGAAATGAGATTTATGATGCAAATGGTGATGATAAAGATCGTATTGAAAACCTTGAGGAACGAATAAATACTAACCCTAAGGATGAACAAAATTATTTAAAACTCATTTATCGTTATAGCGAACAAAATGATCGCAAAAATGCGTTTAAAACAGCTCAAAAATTACTAGAAAATTTACCTTCTTCCAATTTAGTTCATTTGGCATTATACAAATTCTATTTAGAAGATAATGAGACAGAAAAGGCAATCAGTTCTATGGAAATTGTACTTAAAAGTCTAACAGTAAATCCAGAAGCAAAAGCCAAAGTATTAAACGATTTTGTAAAATTTGCCCAGGAGAATCCTCAGTATGAAAGTAGATTACTAGAAATTACTGCTGATGTTTCAGATGATGAAACAGGGAAATCTAGTGCAGAAATGGCGCAGTACTATTTACAAAAAGGAGACAAACAAAAAGCTTTAAGTCATTTTAAAATTGCACTACAGCGTGATGCTGATGATTTTGAAACAATTAGAAAAGTATTATTGCTTCAAATAGATTTAGATATGTTTAGTGACGCAGTAGTGTTAAGTAACGAGGCACTTGAGACATTTCCATCTCAACCAATTCTATATTTAGCTAATGGTGTTGCAAATAATAATTTACAACAGTATAAAAAAGCTGTTGAAAGCCTTGAAATTGGCATAGATTATGTAATTGACAATGTCATAATGGAAATTGATTTTTACAAGCAATTAAGTACGGCGTATAAATATTTGAATAATATAAAGAAGTCTCAATCGTTTGCTAAAAAGGCAGAAGCACTAATAAATGGACAATAAAACATATATAAAAATATTATGTAGAACTCTAATGGTTCTATTACTGTTAGTTGCTGTAGGTTGTAAATCTACAAAGCAATTAACATCTTCAGGCGAGCTAAACAGTAAGTTTACCTCAAAGCAACTTATCAAAGAACATAATAAAAACAACGCAAAGTTTAAAACCCTTCAAGCACGTGTAAAAGTTGAATATGTACAAGGAGACCAATCGCAATCACACACGATCAATCTTCGAATGGAGAAAGACAAAACAATCTGGTTAAGCGCAACATTAGGGATCGTTAGAGCAATCATTACGCCTACTAAAGTGAGCTTTTATAACAAGTTAGATAACACTTATTTTGATGGAGATTTTTCACTTATTAGTAATTTATTAGGAACAACCTTAGATTTTGAAAAAGTTCAGAATATTCTATTGGGAAATGCGCTTTACAATCTAAAAGACGACAGCTATAATTCAGATATTCACGAAGGATCGTATGTGTTATCTCCTAAAAATCAAAACCAACTTTTTGAGATTTTCTATTTGCTAAATCCTGCACATTTTAAAATGGATTCTCAGCAATTGGCGCAGCCATTGGAACAACGAATGCTTGAAATAGATTATAAAGATTATCAAATAGTTGATAAACAAATAATACCTCAAAATGTTAAAGTTATTGCGTTAGAGAGGGATTTTGAGACCACAATTACAATGGAGTTTAAATCAGTTTCGCTTAATTCAGATTTAAATTTTCCATTTAGAATTCCAAATGGGTTTGATGAAATTGTTATTAAATGATAGCCATTAAAAACACTTATTTGAAACCATTTCTCACAACTACTCTATTATTTTGCGTTTTTATAGGTTATTCACAAAGCGCTAAACAGCTAGAACTCGAAAATAGAAGACAAGAGATAAAGCGACAAATTCAGCAATATGAATCCATGGTATCTCAAGGGAGAAAGGATGAAAGATCTCTTATTTCTGTGCTGGAAGATTTAAATTACAAATCTACAGTTAGAAGAAACCTAATATCAGTTACCAATCAGCAAGCAAATTTATTAACTAGAGAAATTAATAATAATCAAAAAACAATTTCGAAGCTAAGAGACAGATTAACGCTTTTAAAAGAGGAGTATGCTGCTATGGTTGTGAAATCATATAAAAGTAAATCTGAGCAAAGTAAAGTGATGTTCTTATTATCGTCAAGTAATTTCCAGCAAGCTTATAAGCGTTTACAATATATTAAACAATATGCAGATCATCAGAAAAAACAAGGTGAAGAAATAAAGGGGAAAACTATTGAGCTGCAAGCATTGAATCAAAATTTATTAAAGCAAAAACAAGATAAAGAAGCACTTATCAAAGAAAACAGAGTTGCTAAAGATAAACTAGAACAAGAACGTAAGGAGCAGGAAAATTTGATGGCTTCAATAAAAAAGGACTTAAATACTTATGTAGCGCAAATAAGAGTAAAGCAACAAGAAGTTAATAAAATTGACAAAGAAATTGAGAAGATTATCCGTGATGCAATGGCAGCTTCCAACGTGAAAGCTGGAAAATCTAAAGAGTCAAAAACATTTGCGTTAACACCTGAAGACAGAAAATTAGCTGCTAGTTTTACAGCAAATAAAGGTAAATTACCTTGGCCAGTTGAGCATGGTTATGTTAAAGTGCGTTATGGTATTCAAAAATCTCCAATTGATAAAACAGTTCAAATTGAAAGTAATGGCGTTAGAATACTTACCAATAAAGGTGAAAAAGTACGTGCTGTTTTCGAAGGAACAGTACACTCTATAATGGTGCCTAAAAATGGGAATAATGTAGTATTGGTTCAACATGGAAATTTCTTTACTGTTTATAAAAACATATCAAAAATCTACGTTAAAAAAGGCGACAAAATTTCAACGAAGCAAGAAATAGGTGAAGTTTTAACAGATAAAAGTTCAAACGAAACGATTCTTTGGTTTATAATTTGGAAAGATGGGAAAACACAAAACCCAGCACATTGGATTAATAAAATGAATTAAGCTTATTGAGAAAAGAAAGCAAATCTTATAAAAATTTTATTCAAACAACGCCTTTAATTCTGTAGCATCATGTGGTTTCATTTTTCCAGCAAGAACAAGACTTAATTGTTTGCGTCTTAAAGCGCCTTCAAAACGAAGTATTTCTTCTTCTGTTTCTGGGACTATTGCAGGAATTTTAACGGGTTTTCCGATTTCATCAACAGCAACAAAAGTGTAAATGGCTTCATTGGCTTTTGTTTTCTCACCAGATTCACGATCATCAATCCACACATCAATATAAACTTCCATGGACGTTTTAAAAGCTCTAGAAACTTTAGCCTCAACTGTCACAACACTACCTAAAGGGACAGATCTATTAAAAGCAACGTGATTTACTGAGGCTGTTACCACAATTCGTCTGGAATGACGTCTGGCAGCAATACTAGCCGCACGATCCATTCTAGCAAGTAATTCACCTCCAAATAAGTTATTTAAAGGATTAGTTTCACTTGGCAATACCAAGTCAGTCATTGTAGTCTTTGAACCTTCAGGATGTTTAGTTTCCATCAAAACTTGTTTAATATGTGTTTCCACGAAAGCAGAAATCTATATATGAAATGCAAAGGTAAGGTGCTTTTAAAAATTAGAGAAGTAAATATTACTTTAGTTTTTGAACAAGTAACCAAGCATCACGATTGTGATTTCTTCTAATAGAATATAAGGATTTTTGAGCTTCAGCGCGCGATTCATAACTAGAATATACTACTTGATGCAATCCATATTTATTGGCACCAATTTTACGAGCATTATAACCTAAATCACGAAGTTCATTTAGTTTTTTGTCACAGTTTTCTTCAACTCTAAAAGCGCCAGCAACGACATGAAAATTCCCACTTTGTTTCGTAACATTTAAGGTAATAGAAGGTAAAGGATTGTCAATTATAAAAGTAGCTTCTTGTATTTTAGAATCAATCTCTTTATTAGCTTCTTCCTGAGCAATTTGGTTATGCTGTTCTATTTGTCCAACATAATATTTTGATGCAGCAAAACTACCAACCGTTAATGCAATTAAAGCAATAGCCGCATATCTTAAGTAAGGCCTAGTTTTGCGTTTTTCAGGAGTAAAGGTTAATGGAATTGATTCTTCCAGAGCTTCAACTTTTTCTTTATAAACTTCACGAGTAACAGTAGGAACTACAAATTGAGATAAGCCGAAAGCGTCTGTTAAGTAGTTTAAATTATGCGAAGGCTCAAAGCTAATTTTACCTTCATTATTAAGTACAATTTCACCTATATTTTTAAAAACTATAGTTTCGCCTTGTGCTAAATACGACTTTAATTCTCTAACGCGTTTTTCTATTTTTTTTACTGCTGCTTCGTAAGAGGTTTTTTCAACATCAGCAATATAATTAGCCAATAAGCCATCATTACTTTTTAATTGCTCGTTAAATGACACCACTTTACTTGGAGGATAAAAGGTATTTGTTTCGTCATTAATTTTTGCAGAAATTCCTTGTGTTAAAAAAGCTCCAAATTCAGGAACGACAACACATTCGTATCTGTAAAGTAAATCGCTTATGTAAGTTTCTAATTGCATCAAAACAAAGTTAAAAATTTTTAGATGCTGAAAAATAATCCAGTCAATTATTTATTAACAGTACAATTTTTAGTTTCTTGTAAGTTGCAATTCAGTTACATACATGTCACAAACAAATACACTTTTTGCATTAGCACTACAAAATGCACCAAATATTGGGGATATTACTGCCAAAAAACTCATTGCACACTGTGGTTCACCTGAAGCTGTGTTTAATGAAAAGAAGCAAAATTTACTCAAGATTGATGGTATTGGTATGTATGCTTTAAGTGATTTGAATAAAAACACCTTACTTAAAAACGCAGAAAAAGAACTTGTGTTCATAAAAAACAATCATATTGTTGTTCATTATTTTATGGAAAGTAGTTATCCTGAACGACTTAAACATTGTATTGATGGCCCAATTTTACTGTTCCAGAGAGGAAATATTAATATAAAAAACCAACATGTAATAAGCATTGTTGGTGCACGAAAAATTACAACACAAGGTATTGCTAATTGTGAAGGGATTGTAGAACGGTTATCACCTTACAATCCAATAATTGTGTCTGGTTTTGCTTACGGAACAGATATTACTGCACAAAAAGCAGCCATGAAACATAATTTACAAACCATTGGTTGTTTGGCTCATGGTTTAAACCAGATTTATCCTAAAGTTCATCAAAAATACGTGAAAGATATTGAAAACCACGGAGGCTTTTTTACGGATTTTTGGAGCTCAGATGAGTTTGATAGAAATAACTTTTTAAAACGTAATAGAATTATTGCAGGCTTAAGTGAAGCTACGATTGTTATAGAATCTGCTGAAAAAGGTGGAAGTTTAGTAACTGCTGATATTGCCAATTCATACAATAGAGAAGTGTTTGCAGTTCCTGGACGTATTGCGGATACGCAAAGTGTAGGTTGTAATAATTTAATTAAGTTACAACGTGCGCATTTGCTCTCAAAACCTGAAGACATACCTTATATCTTGAACTGGAAATTGGAAGGCGCGGCAAAACCTGTGCAAAAACAATTATTTGTAGAACTGGATACAGATGAAAAATTGATTTACAATTTTTTAAAAGATAACGGAAAAGAATTGTTAGATTTAATTGCCTTAAAATGTAATATGCCAACCTATAGAGTTGCTTCGCTATTATTGAATATGGAACTAAAAGGTGTTGTGAGGCCGCTTCCTGGAAAACAGTTTGAGGTTATTTAAGTTTTTTATATCTAACTATTATCCCAATAAAAGAAAGTAGAATCACAATTAATAGAGCAAAAACCATCCAATCAGGTGTTTTACTAGAAAAAATAAATAGAATCGCTACTAATATTGATAGAGATGGATAGATAAGTTTTTTTTTCATATTAATAACCAACTTTTGCTCTCACACGTTTCAATACACCATCAGCAACCACTTTTGCTTTTTCAGCGCCAATAGCTAAAGCTTTGTCAATCTCGTTAAGGTTATCCATGTAGTAATTATAGCGTTCTCTTTCGGCTGAGAATTTATCAATCAGCAATTCAAAAAGGGCTTGCTTAGCATGACCATAACCATAACCTCCTTTTTCATAATTAGCTTTCATGTCAGCTATTTGAGTATCATTTGCCACTAAACTATAAATAGCAAAACAGTTACATGTGCTCCAATCTTTGGGTTCTTCTAAAGGCGTACTGTCTGTGTCAATAGTCATAATTTGCTTACGTAACTGCTTGTCTGGCAAAAACAAATTGATAATATTGTTTTGGCTTTTACTCATTTTTCCGCCATCAGTTCCTGGAACATACATGGTGTCTTTTTGAACGTCAGCGTCAGGCATTACAAAGGTTTCACCTACTTTTGCATGAAAACGTGATGCTACGTCACGAGTCATCTCAATATGTTGTAACTGATCTTTGCCAACCGGAATAATGTTGGCGTCATATAATAAAATATCTGCAGCCATAAGCATAGGATAGGTAAATAAACCAGCGTTTACATCTTCCAATCTATCAGCTTTGTCCTTAAAACTATGTGCCAATGTTAAACGTTGATATGGAAAGAAGCAACTTAAATACCAAGACAACTCAGTAACTTGTGGTACATCGCTTTGACGATAGAAAACGGTATTATCAATATTTAAACCAAAAGCTAACCATGCAGAAGCAGTAGAATACGTGTTCAGTTTTAATAATTTTGCATCTTTAATTTGTGTTAATGAATGCATATCTGCAATAAAAAGAAACGATTCGTTGTTTGGATCATTGCTCATTTGTATTGCAGGAATAATTGCTCCCAATAGATTCCCTAAATGCGGTGTTCCTGTACTTTGTACTCCAGTTAGTATTCTTGCCATAGTATTTATGCAAATCTCGATAGCTATCGAGAGGAATCTCATTAAATTAAACTTAATTCCTGTTTGTGAGTGCAAAGGTAATTTTTTTGATAGAATAGCTCAATAATTTTAGTAGTTTTGATGTATATGAAGATTCTTAAATATCCTTTCTGGATTTTATATCGCATTTGGTTTTATGTGCTAGTCACTTTACCAATAATTATACTTTTCCCATTTCTTATTATTTCTATTGTTAAAGAAAAATGGTACCCTTTCTTTTTTAAGCTAGCTCGTATTTGGTCAAAATGTATTTTGATTGGAATGGGTTTAGGATGGAAAATAAATACATTACAAAAACCAGAAAAGGGGAAGAGCTACATGTTTGTTGCCAATCATACATCTATGCTAGACATCATGCTCATGTTGGTTACCATAAAGGATAATCCGTTTGTGTTTGTTGGAAAAAAGGAATTGGCAAAAATACCTTTATTTGGTTTTTTCTATAAAAGAACGTGCATCCTTGTTGATAGAACAAGTGCAAAAAGCAGACAAGCTGTTTTTTTAATGGCACAACGTCGCTTAAAATCAGGCTTGAGTATTTGTATTTTCCCTGAAGGCATGGTGCCTGAGGAAGATGTTACACTTGCCGATTTTAAAGATGGGGCTTTTAGACTTGCAATTAATCACAAGATTCCAATAGTACCAATTACTTTTTACGATAACAAAAAACGGTTTTCATACACTTTATTTAGTGGAGGACCAGGAATGCTACGCATAAAAATTCATGAATTCTTGAAAACGGAACATCTAAAAATTGAAAATACAAAAGAATTGAATAGTCAAGCTTTTGATATTATTTCAAAATCTTTAAATGCTTAAAAAATGAAAGCTGCTCTAGGCACAGAGCAGCTTTCCATTATTATTGCCAAAGATTTGGGGCAACAATAACCAACTTAACCAACTAAAAAATCTTTAAAATTTAAAACTAAAACCAGAATAAATACCAATAAAATAAGGCTTAAAGTTGCCAGATGTATTACTAAATGTATTTAATTGATACTTAAACGTAGGTTCAAGATTTAATTTAAATTTTTCTGTTAACTTGAAGTCCAAACCAACTCCAAGGTTAGCACTAAAACTCGTTTTATTAATATTTGTTGCCTGACCTATTAAAGTTGTTTCCTCATTAAGTGTTGAATAAACTTCATTTTCATTTAGGAATAAAGCACTAAATCCACCTAAAACACGTAATCCTAACTTTTGATTAGAGAGTTCATATTCTAATTCTAAAGGGATTTCAATAAAGCCTATTTTTTGATCGATACTTCCAATTATTTGCTGCGAAAGCACAGAAGGAATTTGTGCAAAATTAAATTCTTCTACACTTACAAATGAGGTGCCTTGCGCTTCTTCTTTTAAGGCTACATTTCTTAGTTGAAATCTCTCATCAGTTGGTGTTGACGAAACATTATTTAGGACAAACACGTCATCAGTACTGTAACCTAGAATAACTTTATTCACTCCAGCACGAACACTTAGCTTATCATTTAAAGCGTAACTACCACGAACACCATAACTCATATTTACATCACCTGTTTTGGAGTTTTCATTAAATTGCTCATGTATTGATGAGCCAGATCCTAAGGTGTTAAAATAAACAGGAGCAATGCTTGGCGACACTTTCCATCGATCTTCAATTTTATTACGTTTCTTTTTCTTGTCATTAACATCATCATGAAGCATGTTTTCTGCAACGACTTCTTCTATTGATAATTTTTCGTCTTCCTTTTCTAATTCAACAATTTCCCCCTCTTTTTTCGTTTCTTCGGTATTGTTTATACTATTGTTTTCTTCTGTTGTAGTTTTTGCAACCGTATTTTCAGAACTGTTGTTTTTATTTAAGGCAGAATTAACAGCGTTTTTGTTTACATCATTATTTTTAATAGCATCTGTACTGTTTGTTATTTCAACAGTTTTCTTAGTGTCATCATTTTTAACCACAGCATCTTTTTTGGCTGCATCAATAATGTCATTAACTGTCGACTTTACTGTTGTCTTTTTAAGTTGAGTAGAAGTTTTGTTCTCTCTAGCAGAACTAGTTGAAACTACAGTATTTGATAGTTTACTGTTTTTGTTTATTAACTTATCTGCTTCAGTATTACTGTTTTGAGATTCGTTACTTTTATTCATTTCAGCGTCTTCTGAAGCTAATTGCTCTTTCTCAAGATTATTATTATCTAAGTTAATAATGTCATCCTGTTTGTCGGTCAGATTTGTTTCGTTTGAATCTGTATTTGGGTCATTGTCTGTATTTACAATAGTGTCTTGATCTGGTTTTTTATCAGAACTGTTAAACACTGCGTTTCCTACAGTAAGTAAAAGCAATAGTGCAGCAGCAATACCAGAAAGTTTTAACCAAAAAGGTATAATTTTTCTGTCTTTTTCTTCTGATTTAAGTTCAGCACTAATGTTTTCCCATACAGTATTACTTGGAGTTGCTTCAAAATCTTTGAGCTTCTCCTGAAATAATCTATCTATATGTTTTTTATCATTCATTACGATAATTGCGAATTTAAAGTCGCTTTATGTGTTGTTACTTTTTCTTTTAAAATCATCCTTGCTCTGGCAAGATTAGATTTTGTAGTTCCTGTTGTTATGTCCAGCATTTCAGCTATTTCTTTATGTGAATAGCCGTCTAATGCATATAAATTGAACACCATTCTATATCTATCAGGTAATTCCTGAATACTATTTAATAAAAAATCAATACTTACATCATCATTTTCAACCTCAACACTTACATCTTCAATTTTTTCTTCACTTACAATGTTAAAAACACCTTTACTTCTGTAACGTTGAAGCGCTGTGTTTACAGTAATTCGTTTTATCCACCCTTCAAAAGAACCTCTATTATTGTATTGTGATATTTTATTAAAAATAGTGACAAACGAATCTTGCAGATTATCTTCAGCTTCTGCGCGATTTCTACAATACTTTAAGCAAATTGCAAACAATTTACTCGAAAAGAGTTTATATAGTTCACTTTGTGCTTTAGTATCATTTTTTTTACAATTTTGTATGAGTTGATCTAAACTCAATATCCTTAAAGGTGTTAATTAATAAAACGTTATTCAACTGGCACTTCTAATATTTGATATACATCTTCGCCATTTTCATTTAGACCTTGCCAAAATTTAAATACATAGACTCCAAAATTTTTCTTGCACTCAAAAAATAAAGTACGCCATTCTAATTCATCTTCTAAGGGTTCACAAACAAGACCATTAGCTTCTTCCAGAACAGTGTTAATAACAGCAACTGTTCTGTAATCTCCTTCAGCTAAATAATATAATTCATTAAATGTGTAGCATGTTGAAGGTCTGTAATAGCTATAATCAATTTGATAGAACTCACCTGGCGTAAATGATTCTGGCATCAAAATTTGTTCAATTGGCAGAATTTCGAAATGAAAATCTTGCCCAAAAGGGTTTTCATCTCTACTACAGCCTGAAAACAGCATAGTAAATAGTCCAATAAATAGTAGTTTTTTCATAATCCTTTTAGTTTTACGTGTAACCTTGGGTATTATGTAGATGCACTAGCCGCAGAAAGGTTGCGTTTAAATATAAAAAAATCCCAATAAAATTGGGATTTTGAATCTATTTATTCGATGAAATGATCACTTTGATTTTTGCTTCAAGCTCATCCATGAGTTCGGGATTGTCTTTAATCATAGTTTTTACAGCATCTCTACCTTGCCCAAGTTTGGTGTCTTGATAGCTAAACCAAGAGCCACTTTTCTTTACAATCTCGTTTTCTACTGCAATATCAAGTATTTCACCAACCTTAGAAATTCCTTCACCATACATAATGTCAAATTCAGCTAATTTAAATGGGGGAGCTACTTTGTTTTTTACAACTTTAACGCGTGTTTTATTTCCTAAAACATTACCATCTGTACTTTTTATTTGGGTAGAACGACGAATATCTAATCTTACTGAGGCATAAAATTTTAATGCATTTCCTCCAGTTGTAGTTTCTGGATTACCAAACATAACACCAATTTTCTCTCTTAATTGATTAATAAAAATTACAGTACAATGCGTTTTACTTATGGACGCTGTTAGTTTACGCAATGCTTGTGACATTAAACGTGCATGAAGCCCCATTTTAGAGTCTCCCATTTCACCTTCAATCTCACTTTTAGGAGTTAATGCTGCGACAGAATCTATTACAACAATATCAATAGCACCAGATCGTATCAAATTATCTGTAATTTCAAGTGCCTGCTCTCCATTGTCAGGTTGAGAGATTATTAAATTATCAATATCAACACCTAGGTTTTTAGCATAATAACGATCAAAAGCATGTTCTGCATCAATAAATGCTGCGATACCTCCTGCTTTTTGTGCTTCTGCAATTGCATGAAGTGTTAAGGTTGTTTTACCAGATGATTCTGGCCCATAAATTTCTACAACTCTACCTCTTGGATAACCTCCAACACCTAGGGCAATATCTAAACCTAATGATCCAGAAGAAATGGCGTCTATATCAACCACAGCCTGATCGCTCATTTTCATGACTGTTCCTTTTCCGTAAGCTTTATCTAATTTATCTAATGTGAGTTTTAATGCTTTTAATTTTGCGTCTTTTTCG
>Ga0075467_10000409_pt1 | contig 33667 bp, 24 predicted proteins | sample DEB08_DNA_9_FD_75067 | JGI IMG/M metagenome (GOLD analysis project Ga0075467, IMG submission 75067) | Aqueous microbial communities from the Delaware River and Bay under freshwater to marine salinity gradient to study organic matter... | ecosystem: Environmental > Aquatic > Marine > Coastal ... | reverse complement strand
CAGTACAATGCTAGGCTTAAACAGTCGCTTGTTACCGCCTTATTCGAAAACCTATGTTAAATTACTCATAGTTAGGCTGTCGTAAGATTGGAAATAATTTATATTATACCCACCTGATAACCTTGTCGCAGCCGCCGGTAGAATGCCTATCTCATCCTCTAGCGTGGCCTACGCGGTTACAGAGTCGCTTATCAAACAGGTTCGGCAATCATGTCACAACATTTTAAGGTATTTTTACAATGTTTTCTTCATCTAATTTAAAACCTATTTTGCAAAATTTAAAGACCCCAACCTGGTTGCTCTTAATTGCTTTGTTGAGTGCCTGTACAACCTTGTCAAATCAGAGTCCTAGAGTTGATTTACCCGCTGAGTTAGGTAGGGTTTCAATGCAACAGGTTGGACATTTCCCTCCCATCTTTGGGGCACAGTTTTATGCTCGTATTGATAAAGTAGTCAATCAGGCTGGAGAAACCGTATTTTTCGATGGAAACTATAGTTCTAATAATGTCGGCACGTTTTATCTTGACCTACGCCCAGGTGAGTATCAACTAAAGGCGCATTGCGAAGCAATTGGTAGTGGTACCCGAGGCTACCCAACAATTTGGATGGTTGGCTCGGCGATAACAATTAATGCCGGTGAAATTGTTAACTTAGGCTGTGAAAGCTATAAAGCTGCCGATGATCAAGCAAACTATGCGGCCGATAAAAGACAGCTTAATGACCACGAATATGCCATCAGATTAGTGACCTTATCAACCGAAGTAGAAGATCGCCTATAGCTAATTTTTATTTATATCTAATTTTTACAGGTAATCCTTTAGTTTGGGAGGCTAAGTCTAGTGGTAACGTGTGATGTTGCGGTGGGGGTTGCTAGCCGTGTGGCTACTTAACCAGCATTGATACTTCCGTAGTAGTGACAGGCTCATTGCTTAGATGGCTAAATACCCGAGCTCGAACGCTGTGGTTGCCAATTTGTACTGGCCATTGGAAGCGGGCTGATGTGGTAGATGCGACTACCTGTCCGTTAACGACCCACTCTACCTTTTCAATATCCTTATCGTCATTCAGTTTGAACTCTATCGCTTCTAAGTGATCCGGTATTCGAGGGTCTCTGGCGACTAACATTTGATCGATAGGGTACGCTAGTTGATAATTCTTTTTGGCGGTAGTTAGGGGGAATGCCGCGTTCATTTCACTGGCTTCTTTTTCCTCGGCTACTACTTTCTTCTCGGGAACGGCTTTCTCCTCGGGAACTGCTTCGCCCCCCGGCACTATTTTATCCGCAGCTACGGCACTGGCTCTGAACCATTCCTCATGAGTTGGGCAGCCTTCATCGATACTAACATTGATACTAAGCTCGCCGTCAATGCAGACCTTGTTGCGAACCAGTGTGCGGCTTAGATATAGGGGGCGAGTCTCGGTGTTCCTGTTCAGCTCAGCAAACATAGAGCGTAGCACTAGCGCCGGCCCATTTGAGCCAGTGACCATGTCCATCGGCTCGTTGTCCAAATTTCCCATCCATATTCCGACCACATAGCGATGGTTATAGCCCACTACCCATGCGTCTCGGTAATCATTGGAGGTGCCGGTCTTTACCGCTGTTTGCACCGGCAACTGTAAGTTGCCTCCATGGCCAAACTCTAGTGAGCGGGCATTGGGATCAGACAATATATTGCCGATGATTGAGCTTACTTCGGGACTAAAAACTTGTTCTGTTGCTTGGTCGGCGTGATCTGCTGTAACTCGAAGGGCTTGATACACGCCGCGCCTTGCAAGTGATGCATAAGCGGCCACTAAGGAATATAAGTTGATCTCAGCGTTACCCAGTGCGATGCCATTGCCATAATCAAGCGAAGATAAATCTAAATTTTGAATGCCTAACTTATCGAGGGTCTCTATCAGTGGGTCGACCCCGACGAATTGTGCGGCGCGGATGGCTGGAATATTGAGCGAATTACCCAGCGCTTTACGTAACGATAGTTGGCCGTAATAGGTATTGCTATAATTACGGTATGAATGAACTCCTTGACCTACGGCCTCTTTGAGTGGGCTATCGTCAATCATGGTTGCCGCGGACCAGCCTTTTTCCATTGCCGACGCATAGACGAATGGTTTCAGAGTCGAACCGGGTTGCCGCTTGACCAACACTGTATCGTAGTCAGCGCCACTGTTGTCGTCACTTTCGCCTACCGCCCAAACCAGCACCTCGTTACTTTGATGGTCTACCACCAGCATGCCGGCGTTGGCGATTTGCTGTTTACTCAAGTTCTTAAGACGCTGGTTCAAGAGCTTCTGTGCAACGCGTTGAAAGTTACTGTCTAGCGTGGTCTTAATTGTGTGCTGATTTTCTTCGCTTTGACGATAAATGTAGTTTGAGAAGTGCGACACATTAAGCAGCTCCTCAGGTTTGCTTGGCAGCAGAACGCTGTTGCGAACGTGATTAATATCGCTGACTAAACCCTGTTCGGCGGCCCTTTGCAATAGTGTCTCGAGCCGACCCTCTAGGCGCTGAGTGCTCTTGTACAAATCAAAGTACGACGGCGCACGAACAAGTACTGCTAGCGCTAGCATTTCTTTCTGGTTTAAGGTCGATACCTCACGATCAAAGTAATAGCTTGCGGCTTGCTGAACGCCTCTGCGTTGCGCCGCGTATGGCACTTGATTGAGGTAAAACTCTAAGATACTGGCTTTGTCGATATTTAGCTCAAGTTGCCGAGCCTCCCAGCCTTCAAGCCATCGTGCCCAAATTGTGCGAGGGCGTTGGTGAATCATGCGTACTACTTGCTCTGAAATAGTACTCGCTCCGCGCAGCCCCTTGAGGGCAACTGTGTTCTGCCAAACGGCATTGAAACGTGCAAACCAGTCAATGCCACTGTGTTGATAGAAACGCTTGTCTTCGGCCAAAATAAACGCTTGTTGTAAAAAATCGGGAATACGGTGCAGAGGCATTATGGTGTGCGCATTCCAGTGATTTTGATAGGTGATGGTCAAGCGCTGATTATCGCGATCAAGCAACTGAGGTTTTACCAAGGCCACGGTAAGTTTGCTCAGATCGCTAGGCAGCGGCTGCATGTCGCGTAATGTCAATGCGGCAAGAATTACGCTACTTATCACCATCACTGCGGCAATAGTTGTCAGGCTGATTTTGACCGCGCGCCTGGACATTAAATTAGTCCTTGGCATGCTCAACCTTTAAAGTCGCAGGCAGGCCGAGGCCGTATACGTCTGGATCATACATCTCTTCAACTTTAACCGGCATAACTGAAAACTCGCCACCGGCAATCGCTTGAGCGGTATAGCTAAGATGGTAGTCGCCGAGTGGCAGGTAGTCTGCGTAAAAGCGTGCTGAGTCATGGCGTAATTCTTTGTGGTAAAAGCTCCGGCCATAGCGGCCATACGAACTCCAGTCCGATTGCGAAAACCAATGAGAGCTGGGGCTTGGGCTATAGTCAGCATCGACGCCGGATGCTGTAGCCAAGTCTCGATTTACCGGCTCTAAGCCACCAGGAATGGGGTCATCAATGACCACAAACTGGCGTGCAGTCGGAGTCGACACAAACAAGTCAACTCGTACCAGCTGACCTTTTTCCAATTGCATTGGGCTGGTGATTAATTGCCATTGATTATCACGTTGAACTGAATATTCACGCTTAACTTGAATGCCTGCATTGATACGCTCTGAATTATCTTCAGTTTTGGCGTAGTTCATGCGCATGCTGTAGTAAACGCGCCCAGCGCCTTGCTTGCTTAACTGCATCTGGCCAGCCAAACCTGGCGTTACTGCTAAATCAGGGTTTGTCATCGTCACCGCAGCGTCTCTAATATCGGTGAACTCGGCTGAGCCTATTGTTTGAGAGGCCTTGTCTTGGCTTATCGACACGGCCTTAAGTTGCATATTCGGCGCCTCACTCTCATAGACTTTGGAGAAATTTATTAGGGCATTGATACAGTACAAATTCTCTTGAGTATTGCCCCAATAATCTCGACCGCCACGTGTTTGGCTTATTGCCCGAACCTGTTTAAACGGCACGTCGCCAATTGTTTGCAGCCCTGTTTTCGAAGCGCCAGCAACCCCGAGTAAGCTACTTAGAATCGCACAATTACTTCGCATCGAAGTGCTGTGCATAGATGATGCGCGATAAAAGGTCTGCTCGTTGAATTGAAACTTACCCCCAGACTGTACGCCGTAAGACAAAATGTTTTGGCTTAGCTCTAGCAGGGTTAGTTCATCTAATTTTAGCGACGTTGCTGCTTGTAAATAATGTGCTTTGCCAAATAGATCCATATCCTCAACATGAGACTGGTAACGAAGCAGTTCGGCTTTATCGATCTTACCGCTGGCCGCTAGCGCAGCCAACGCGACCGCACGCACTGTGGCCTGCAGCCGACGAGTAGATTGCTGGCCAAGCGAGTCGCTCTCACTATCTCTGCGTAGATAGGTTTCAAGATACCCATGCAGGTTGTCTTCGATATCGCTTGGTACCTCATGGCCTTGGTCTCGAAGCCAGACAAAACCAAGTGTGGTGTAGGCGCTAAGATACGGGCTGACATACTGGTCGTTATTGATCCAGTAAGTCATGCCGCCATTAGGCGCTTGAAACTGCGCTGCCGTCGCTAATGTTTGCTTGGTAAGTGTGGTGCTTGCCGGCCACTCCAGCTCGTCAGGCAAATACGCTTTTAGCTTGCCATATTGAGAAGCCGCCAAGGCTTGGCTCAAGCGCTGTTCCCAACAGCCATAGGGGTAATCGCGCAGATAGCCAAACGCGCCGGCAATATTACCGATCACCGATGGCGATACTTCTACACTCAAGCCGCCAACGTCGGAGTAAATTCCTTCAGGGAAAGCGAAGTTTTCTGAGACTGATTCCGTCAGCGTGCTTCCGTAAGTCGCGGCACTGATTAATGCGCGGCGCTTGGCAACGGGCACATGGTGTTCAACCGCGTCTTTATCAATTGAATCGCCAGCGGTTGCCAAAAAGGCAAGTTCGCCGGGGCCGTCGGTTTTAAGTGCCAGCCATACTCGTTTTCGTTCAAAAGCTTCTAAACTAAGCTCAATCGTTTTGCTTACCGGTTGCTTCAATGCGCTACCAGCTGCTTTTAGTTCTACTTTTAAGGTTCGCGCTTTTTTAGTGCGGTTCATAACGCTAAAACCCGCTTGAACTTGATCACCCTCAGTCAATTGATTGGGCATAACTGGGCGCAGTTCAGTTGCACGATTGACCTTGAAATTACTGTCACCGAGGCCCATTTTCTCTTCCTTGGTGACCGCCATGGCAAACACGCGCCAGCCGGTTAAATTGTCTGGCAGCTCAAAATCAAACTCGGTTCTACCTTTTTTATCGAGTTTGATCGACGGGTTCCAGTAGGCCACAAATTTCATTAGATTACGCAGGCTAGGCCCGTCTTCGCCACCGCCACCACCGCCTGGACTCGCACCCTTTTTCTCAAATTTCTGACGACCAATAAGATTCATTAGCAGGTTGTAATTGGCCACGCCTAATGGATCCAGTTTATTGAAACCTTGGTAAGGGTCATAATAATCTTTGCCGCTTAAGTTGAGGTCGAATACCGCTTCGTCGATGACCACTATGGCCACTTCCATAGGCTCAAGTCTTCCGCTTCGAGGTTTTGCTTTGAGCTTGACGCTAACTTTCTCTCGAGGTTTATAGACTTTTTTATTGGTCGTGAGGCTTACCTCAATCTCTTTCTTTTGATCTTCGACAGCGACCATTGCATAACCGATTTTGAAGGCCGGTTTACCTAAGTCAACGTTGCCCTGTCCAAGCGGTTCAGCGACCCGAGGTGAGGTCACAACAACCGACACATAAATGCCAGGGTAGTCATCGTCTTCGATCGGAACCTCAACGATAGGTGTGCTGCCTACCAGCGTTTTACGCCAATGTCGTTTCACACCATAACGCTCCACAGTGATCAGCGCTTGGGCTCCAGGGTAGGGGTTTTTGACTAGAAATTTTGCTACATCACCGATCTTGTATGACTTGGCATCGGCAATTATTTCGATTTGATTATTGTTAGCGCTAGCCCAGAGCACCGTTGCTTTGCCGACCACCCAAGTTGATAGGCTGGCCTTGTTTTGGCGACCCTTAGTGTCCTTAATCGTTGCTGTAACTCGGTAACGACCGGGCTCTTTGGGAACGAATTCACAGCCTACTCGAGCAAGCTTAGAGGTTTGTTTGCAATCAGCCGATTTAACCCATTCAGAGGTGTATTGGCTTAGATACACATTGCCTGCGCCTTTAACTCTTGCAGCCCGAGTAAGGTAGTGTTCAATTATCATGTCGACCTCTACGCCTTTGACCGGTCGGCCTTGGGGGCCAACGACGAGATGCTCGATAATGGCTTTCTTACCAACTTGGTGGGTCCATTTTGTATTGCGTAAACCAACGAAGCGGTCGCGACCAAGGTAGTCGGCTGAGCTGCTACTGGCGACATATTTGCCGCGGTCATCGCGCACTGCGCTCTCAATGTTGATGCGGCCAAAGTGAAAGCCAAGTCCATCGGCATTAAGGGTAAATTGGGTCAGCAGTTCGCCTGCTTTATTGATTGAACCGGTTGCTTGGTGAACTGTCGATGAAGAGCTGCTGTAGGCTCCATCGTCGAAACCAAAGCCCTTGGCCTCAGGGTGATCGCTAGTGAAGGCTCTAGCACTTAGTCTGGCGGTGACGCGAGTTTCTGCATCAGCATAAGGTCCGCCGGCATGCATTTTTGCCTGCGTGGTTACTGAAACAGCGTCGCCAGCTTGAAATTGGTCACCGTTCAAGTCGCTGCTAACTCTAAACGGCGATGGCGTGAAGTCGCTTACTAATACGCGCATTGGGAAGCGTTTAACTAGTTTAACGCCTTTGTCGTCGGCTTGATAACTCAGTATAAAACTATACCAACCGACCGAAGCGGATTTCGAGGTACTTAGTTCACCGTCGAAACTACCGAAGTCGGATAGGCTAATATTTTCGATGTGCTGAACGCGTTGACCCTTTGGGTCGATGATTTCTAGGCTATACCCCTGTTGTGGAGCGACTACCCAATGACGGTTATCTTGATTGCGAACCCAGAGCTTATATTGGATTGCATCGCCGGCTTTGTAAACGCCTTGTGCGGTGGTGCCCCATGCGTGCAGATAAGAATCCTTTGCCTGTAGGTAATGCCTAAGCTGTGACCAAGACTGATATTGGTAGTCCAGAGGCAGCACCGCTACATCGGTGCCTTTTGCCAGCTTGAGCATGATTCGGTTTTGGGCAAACTTGTATTGGTTAATATGTTCTAGTTTGGGGTCAATTTGCTCAATGCCTGGCAGTATCGCTACGCCGTCGCGATCAGTTTTTGTTGCTTGAGCTTGATCTCCAAACGGCTCGATTGACGGGTAATCATCAATCTCTAATTTAACCGCAACCCCCTCAACGGCTTTACCCGTGCTCATGTCGGTAACCCAGGCTGTTGAGTTGAAATGACCAAATTTCAAATGCACCTGAAAAGGCGTTACCTGTGACACAAAGTTATAATATTCGGGCGAATAATTGTTCGGCAGCGGGTCGCTGGCTAAGGTGCCAACAATAACGCCCGAGTCAGTCCCCAGCATTTTTCGTACGCCTAATGGCACGGCATAGGCTATGTCTTCAACCTCGGCTAGTGCGGTAGTAAACTCGGCGACTTGGTCGCGCTGATCTGCTGTGGTTCGAGAGTAATTGTTGACCTTGATGTTGCTTAGGTTGGTGACCGTTAACGGTACCTCAGTTTGCATGTTTTTCTCGAGCACTGAGTGTTGGTGACTGTAGTGCAAACGCGGTGCGCGATGCGCGGTCAGAAAACTCATGTCGATTGATGAGTCAAGCGAACGGTTTAGCTCATCAAGTAGGCTGGCATTTGATTTAATGCGATATTGTTCAAATGCTTTGAGTGATTCTGGTAGCCTCAATTGGTAGGGGTCATTATCGCCATAATCAAAGCGCCGAGAGAAAAAATAACGCAATTGGTAGGCGTCATTACGAGTACCCCAAGGATCATAATCATCGCGGCCTCCTGCTAGGTCGGGCGAGATCGTTAAGCCTTCTTTTGCATTTTGGTTGCTGACCGGTGTACTGAAAATTAACGAGGTACTATTCAGCGGGTCACATTCTTGTATTGAAGGCTGAACTTTTTGCTTATCGACGGTTCGTAGAGATTGCTGCGATGAATACAGCGGCTCAATTTCGATATCGTCTTGGGTGCTGGGGTCACTGCATCGCACGCCCAAGAACTCAAATGGCGGTAGCGACTTAAAGCGGTGAGCCGCTAAGTTATTAGATCCGAGCTGGTTGCCCAAAATTGATTTAACCCCAGCCAAGATATTGACCTCAATATTAGTGTTTCTTGGCAACTCAATTGACGGCGTGATGTTCCATATTCTTCGTGCTTGATCGTAAGCGCCTGCGCGTTCTGCCTCGGCGCGTTTAATCGCGGCATCTTTACTTACTTGGCTGTTGCCTAAGGCAATAGCGTCTACTTCAATAAAGTCACTTTGCTTGTCTGCTCGGCGGTAATGCCTATCTGTTAATGGGTTTTCTTGGCGCTCAACAATAATGGGAATTACTTGGCCTTTATTGACTGTAAGTTGAATGTAATTCTCCACCGAGGACTTGGTAACCGGCTGATTGAAATACAGTGCCGCGACAGGTTTATTTTGACGATACCAATTGGATAGATAAATGTTTTCCAACTTTGGTCGCTGGGTAATGAATGTATGCACCAGAGGCTTGCTCATTGCCGAGCCCGTCACTGTTTTAATGCCTAGGTTCAGTGTGACTGAGTACTTAGTTGCCTCTTGCAGCTGGTCCTCACGGTTCAATTGGCAAGACAAAGAGCTGGTATCGAGCCACATCCATTGGCAATTCACCTGCGGAGTTATGGTTACCGGGATTTGACTCGCCTGGCGTTGCATGTCTCCGATAGCGACCACCGGTTGATTGAACTTAAATACGATTTGACGGTTACCGGCTGGCACATCGTTGCCTTGCGGGGTGATTCGAACAACTTTTAACTCGGCCTTAGTTGTATTGAATGACGCCGAATCATAGGCCCCTTGAGCGATGGCGTTACTTGTTATGATTAAACCAGCGGCCGCGTGTATTAGTAAGGCGATACCCGAATTCAAAACCAATTTCATTATTTACCCTCGATAGTCAAAAACCAATCGCATTAGTATGCCCGTGATCGAGAGAGTATTCGTGGGGATTCGGTGTTATTTGTGTGGTAAGTCGGCACAAAAAAGCCGCCCCAGTGTTAGTGAGCCGGCTCGATCTTGGATCTCACCCCCAAGGTAGCCAAAATATGGCTTCTCCAAGGCTGAGGTTTGCAGTTGTTTACTGACCAGCTGCTTTACTGACCAGCTACTTTATTGGGCAGGTACTTTATTGGGCAGGTACTAGCACCGTGTCGATTACGTGAATCACGCCATTGCTAGTCAAGATGTCGGTTTTGATTACATTAGCGTCGTTAACTTTGACTCCATCAGCGGTTGAAATTGCCAAATCAGAGCCTTGTAAACTAGTCGCTGAGTCGAGCTTGACTACGTCAGCGGCCTTAGCTTTACCAGCAACAACATGATAGGTAAGAATTGACGTTAGCAGCTCTTTATCAGCCAAGATTGCTTTTAGTTGGTCTGCTGGAATCTTAGCAAAAGCTTCATCAGTCGGTGCGAATACGGTAAATGGGCCTTCGCCTTTTAGTGTCTCTATCAAACCCGCTTCAGTTAAAGCCGTAGCCAGAGTATTGAATGATCCAGCGGCGACGGCGGTATCAATAATATCTTTTTTATCGCCTTTCTTTGAGTGGTGTTCAGCAAAACTTTGAGCTGAAAAAAGACTTGCTGAAATAAGTAGTACGCTAGCGGCGAGGGTGCTTTTTAATGTCTTAAATGTCATGGTGAAAATCTCAAATGTTTAAGTGAAACGAGATACTAGCAACGCAGTTGTGCTGTAGATGTGCTGTTTCAATTACCATTAATTGATCTTAGTGACCGCCGACCTCACACTGGTGAAATTCATTTCACTTGGAAGTGTGCTTAGCTTCAACTTAATGATTGTCAAAATACCGGCCCCAACTTCAGCTGTCTTACTCTGAAAAAAACGATGGCTGCAAGAAGCATTATTTGAAAATATTGCAACGATGACTTGTTTTTATGGTTAAAGTAAAATACTGTATAAAAAAACAGTTATTTTAATTATGCGTTTATTCATTGCCGAAAAGCCCAGTCTTGGGCGAGCCATTGCTGATGTGCTGCCTAAGCCTTTGCGCAAGGCCGATGGCTTTATCGTCGCCGCCAATGGAGACACGGTGAGCTGGTGCATAGGGCATTTACTCGAACAGGTAGAGCCTGAGGTATACGACCCCGCGTTTAAGAAGTGGTCGCATGAGCATTTGCCTATCGTGCCCGACAAGTGGCAACTTACCGCTAAGAAGAAAACCGCAAAGCAATTAGGCGTTTTACGCAAGCTTGTTAAGCAAGCCGATCAATTAGTGCATGCCGGTGATCCGGATCGTGAGGGCCAGCTTTTGGTCGATGAGGTGATCAATTTTCTCGGTGTTAGCCGAACTAAGATCGCCGCTGTTCAGCGCTGCCTAATTAGCGACTTGAATGCTAGCGCTGTCAAGCGTGCACTGTCTAAGCTTCGATCTAATCGCGACTTTATTGCGCTTTCCACGTCTGCGTTAGCTCGGTCACGGGCTGACTGGCTTTACGGTATTAATTTGACGCGTGCCTATACTCTGCAGGGGCAGAAAGGTGGTTACAGCGGAGTCTTATCTGTAGGCCGGGTACAAACGCCGCTATTAGGATTGGTGGTTCGTCGTGATCAAGCGATTGACGACTTTGTTAGCCAGCCGTTCTATGAGGTCTGGGCCAATTTGGAAACTCAAGATAAGCAGTCGTTCAAGGCCAAGTGGCAGCCGAGTAATGAATGCCATAGATATTTAGACCAACAGGGTCGCAATCTCTCAAAGCCTCTGGCCGAAAATGTGGCCAGCCGTATCAGTCATCAAGCCGCGATCGTCAATAAACTTAAGCGAGAACACAAAAAGCAAGCAGCGCCATTACCGTTTAATCTATCAGCCTTACAGATAGAAGCGAGCAAGGCCTTTGCTTTGAGCGCGCAACAAGTGCTTGATATTTGCCAAGGGTTATACGAGCGCCACAAGCTTATTACCTACCCGCGTTCGGATAGCCGCTACCTTCCGTTAGAGCATTTTACCGATGCTAGATCTGTAGTAAGCGCAATTCAGGCTAACTCAAAAGCCAGTAGTGCTTTTGTAACCCTATTGGGGTCGAACAGTGATGGTGCGAAGCTGATCAACCTTAAGCATAAAAGCCGTGCATGGAATGATTCTAAGGTGAGTGCGCATCATGCAATTGTGCCTACTCAGAAAAAGTTAGCCGCTAATAAAATATCGGCCACGCTAAAAGCCGATGAAGAAAAAGTTTATCGTCTAATCTGTCGTAACTACATTGCACAGTTTTTACCGGCTCACGAATTTTATTCGGTAGAAGCTGAGATCGGTATTGGGACTGGTGTCTTTATAGCAAAGGCCAAAGAACCAATTTCCTTAGGTTGGAAGATTTTATTTCAAGGACAAAAAGCACAACAGGATAGCGGTGATGAAATTGAGCAAAAAATTCCGAGCTTAACGCTCAAGCAGCAATTGTCATCGCTTCAAGCTGAGGTGATTGAAAAGAATACCTCACCACCCAAACCGTATACTGATGCTTCCTTATTGTCGGCCATGACCGGCATAAGTGCACATGTGTCTGACCCGAAACTTAAGAAAGTGCTGCGCGAGACAGATGGCCTAGGTACCGAGGCAACTCGCGCAGGCATTATAGAATTACTGTTTAAGCGAGGCTATCTGCGCAGGCAAGGCAAGACGATATTTTCGACTATTACCGGGCAGGCGCTGATAAAAGCATTGCCAGAGGTTGCCACTCATCCTGATTTGACCGCATTGTGGGAGTCTCAATTGTCAGCGATTCATGATGGGCGGAGTCGCTACCAAGACCTAATGGTGCCGTTGCAAGCTCAGTTGAAATCAATGGTCAATGAAAGCCTCGACGTTATTCCACAAGGGCTGAAGGGCTTGGGTAGTAAGTCAAGCTTTAGAAAACCGTCTAAGGGTAAAGCATTTAAGAAAAGCGCCGCTGCTAAGAAGGGAGCCGCTGCTAAGAAGGGAGCCGCTGCTAAAACAAGAGTCTGCCAGGCCTAAGCCTATTGGATAACAATTAAGTGATACTAAGCGCGCATTTGTCAAGATACCCGGCCAATACGGTTGCTATTAAGCTAATCGTTCGGCTCGGGTCTAGTCCTAATTACGTATTGGCACGGTGCTTGACTCGCTGTTTAATAGTCTAAAGATATAGTGAATGGGGTTAAACTAAAATGGAAGATTATAAATGGGTTGGGGACATACCATCGAGCCAGCTCTCGAATAGAGCGCTGGTGCTGGTATGTAAATTTTCGCGAGTGTTAAAAAAAACTCAAGGGCGCCACTTAAACTTGCAGGCACCAGATTTGGCCGCCAGCGTTGTGCGTGAGCGTCAGCGCACTGATAGTGCCGAATTGCATTCGATTTTTGATGAGTTAGTTAATGAATGCCACTCAGCTGCGGAGCTAAATAAAAATCCTTCTTTGAGTCGAGGCGTAGCCGCTAGAAAAACCGATAAGCGAATTACTCGTACTAGCGTCTAGCTTTTCTGGAATACCGATGTCGCGGAATAGCGATGTTAGCCATCCAGAGACCAGCACCGATAATATTCGGCGTTGGCTAGTCTTCGTGCCGGTAACGCCCGTTGGCCACCGTTAGAGGTCTATTTATGACTCTCAGTTTCTGAAAATAAAGTTATACTTAAGTTTCTATCTTTCTCTTATTTAAGAAACTATGAATTCGCCAAAGACCATCATCGGCAACCAGGAATGGTGTGCCTTTCCCGAATTAGCGATTCCAGCCGTAAAAGCCAGAATTGACTCCGGTGCTAAGACATCATCACTTCATGCGTTCAATATTAAGCGCTTCCTTCGAGATGGTGTGTCATGGGTTAGTTTTGAAGTGCATCCCTTGCAAAATAATCAGCACACGGTGGTTCTTTGTGAGCGGCCTATAGTCGATAAAAGGGTGGTTAAAAGTTCCAGCGGTGTTGGTGAAACGCGCTATGTGATCAGTGTGCCGTTAAAGCTTGGTGATGATGTATGGGACATACAACTGACGCTAGCCAATCGTGATTCGATGGGCTTTCGAATGTTGTTAGGTCGTGAGGCTATGAATGGACGCATGATTGTTGATCCCTCAATCGACTGCGCTCTAGGCGATATTACTAATTCAAAACTTGATGACTTATATGGTCGTACGCCGGTTGAGCCGACGGGTTTAAAAATTGGTGTTCTAGCCAGTGATGAATCGCTTTACAGTAACCGTCGTTTGATTGAAGCGGGTCAGCAACTTGGCCATCAAATGGTGTTCCTGAATGTAAAGCATTGCTACATGAAGCTCGATGCATCGGAGCCGGAAGCGCACTATCGGGGAGGCTTATTGCTCAATGATCTAGACGCCGTTATCACACGTATTCGGCCCAGTGCTACTTTTTACGCGACGGCTCTCGCTAGGCAATTTGAGAGCATGGGGATTTTTACTACCAACTCTTCGTCTGCTGTTTCTCAGTCAAGGGACAAATTGCGCTCCTTGCAAGTTATGCTCAAGAGTGGCATCAGCATCCCGACAACCGGCTTTTCGAATTCAGCAACAAACGCTAATGACTTGATTGATTTGGTCGGTGGCGCACCGCTTATTGTAAAAAGGCTAGCGGGCAATCAGGGCCGAGGTGTGGTGCTGGCTGAAACGCGTAAAGCGGCCGAAAGCGTTATCAATACCTTTAAATCGCTACAAGCCGATATACTGGTGCAGGAATTTATTGCGGAAGCCAATGGCAAAGATTTGCGCTGTTTTGTTATCAACGGCAAAGTCGTGGCGTCGATAGAACGTACCGCCGCGCAAGGTGAATTTCGGGCTAATCTTAATCGTGGCGGTCGTGCGGCAAGCGTTAAAATAACTAAACAAGAGCGAAGCCTAGCGATTAAAGCGGCAAAGTCGCTTGGCCTAAACGTTGCCGGTGTCGATATCATTCGTTCGAATAAAGGCCCTCTGTTGCTTGAGGTAAATTCGTCACCGGGTCTTGCTGGAATCGAGAATGCTACCGGCAAAGACATTGCAGGTCTGATCATTTCGTCTATCGAAAATGAGCTTAAGTGGAAGCGTCCGACCGAATGACGCCTTTGAATTAAAATTAATGGTTCTGCTTAGCTAGTTTCGATTTAAGCCCTAAATGTTACTAAGCAACATTCATATTTTGATCATGTCGAATCCGCGTCGCCCCATTTTCAGGGATCGAAAAAATCAATTTCCGACTCGAGATCAACGATTGCCAGCATAGTGAGAATGAAGGTAATGGCGAGGCGGGTACTCTTAGTTTGATGATAGTTTGCTGACTTTGTCGGCATAGACTTTGAGGTGGTTTTTCACATAATCAGGTTTTTAGCTGGTGACCTAGATCTAACCGCAATGATCGACAGTGTTTCTGCTGATGTTAAGTCGCCTAACTAGTGACGAGAAATCGTTACCTCGAATTCCGGCAGGCAGTCAGGGCTTGGGTATCCGATGGGATAATAACGATTGGCGAGCAGCCTTGGTGACTAAGAACAGTGACAACATACATCCTTTGTTAAAGATTTCGCGCTAGCCGCAGGTCATATAATAGAAGTTGGTGCTCGCTTTCAGTTTTAGCGCTCTTAGCTAAACCGCCAGTGTTATCGATGGCCGCAGTTTGGCAGGACTATGAAGCACTATGGGGCTTTTCAGTTGCAAGAGTTTCAAGAGCTGCAAGAGCTGCAAGAGTGTTCACCGATAGCCCGATTCTAACTAAGTCTTTTCAGGCTTCGGCGCATTATTGAGTTGCTTGGCATAAGAATAATTGCATTGCCGAGCAGCACCAATGCGAAGCCAATAAAGGTATTATTGGTCCATGTAAAGCCTTCGAAAATACTGCTTAGAACTACCGCCACAACGGGAAACAGGACTATCACATAACTGGCTTTTTCGGGGCCCATGTCGTTGAGTAAGGCGTAGTAGCTTGCAAAAGCGATTACCGTTCCGAAAATAGCCAGATACAATAGTGAGGCGATATAAGACGGTTGCATTGAAAAGCCGAATTGAGCATCACTTAGCAACACCAGCAGAGATAATATTATCGATCCGTAAAGCATACCCCATGCATTAACGGCAAAAATATTCATCTTTGCTCTCGAGTTGCGTACGCTTGCCATATTGCCTAATGATGCGAGCATCGCGGAGGTGATTACCAAGACTAAACCCCATATCGCATTTGATCCTTCGGCCACCACCGATAGATCGTCCCAGAAAAGCGCGACGATACCGAGAATGCCTAGTACTGCACCAATATAGGTTTTAACGGTGATTTTTGTTCCAAAAAAGATGCGAGTGTTGACGATATTCATCAATAACATTGTTGAGAACGCGATAGAGGTCATGGCCGAGCTCAAGTATTGCTGGCTCGAGTAGACGACCGCATAGTTGATACTAAAATTGAGTATCGCCAAGAGTATAATAAAGAAGTGATTACGTGCCGAAAAGTTCATTGGCACTTTAGCCCAGAGGCAATACCCCCACATCAGTACTGCGGAAATCATAAAGCGATAAGCGACCGAGGCGGGCACGTCTACCTCGCCCAATTGGAATTCAATCGCCAACCAAGTCGATCCCCAGATTAAAACGGTAACGATGTATAGCAGCGTGTTTCTCATCAGCAGTGCGTTGTCGGGTTTAGTTTGCGAATTAGCGCACAGTTTAATTCATTACTGTTTCGAGACCTCAGCATAACTCGAAGAAAGTGTAATAATATTCGAGATTCGACGCTCTGAGCTTTAATCATTGAATGCCTTTCGAGTAGAATACGGATCAATATTTTTTAACCACATATGGCGATAGTAAAACTCGTGATAGGCAAACTTTTTATTATTTCAGCCCCCTCTGGCGCGGGCAAAACTAGCCTGGCTCGAGCACTTATCGAAAACGCAGCTAATGCAAAGATGTCGGTCTCGCATACTACTAGGCCTCGCCGCGCTAGCGAAGTCGAAGGAGTCGACTATTTTTTCGTTAGTAAGGCTCAGTTTTTAAACATGGTCGATGACAACACTTTTCTAGAATATGCCGAGGTGTATGGTAACTACTACGGTACTTCTCGAAATGCTGTGGAGCAAATGTTGGCGCAAGGTGTTAATGTTTTATTAGACATCGACTGGCAAGGCGCCCGTTTGGTGCGCAAGGAAATGCCTCAAGCGGTGAGCATTTCTATTCTGCCTCCCTCTATCGAAGAGCTTGAGCGCAGGCTGCGCCGTAGAGGTAGCGATAGCGAAGATGTAATCAAAAGTCGCATGCGCAAGGCCTTAGATGAGATGCAACATAGTGATGAATCCGATTTTCAGGTGCTAAACGACGATTTTAACCTAGCTTTAAACGATTTAACCCTGATACTTGCCGGTGAAAGTGATAAACTGCGCCCCCTTACCGTGAATCTCGCTAGTCTTTTGACAGGCTCGCAAGATCAAAAATAGACAAAAGTCTGTTCTGTTAGCGCATAAAGTCGCTACACGGCAACCCCATTTTAATTAATTGAACATATTGAGGAGTTAGTAATGGCTCGAGTAACTGTCGAAGACTGCTTAACTAATGTAGATAACCGCTTTCAACTTGTATTGGTCGCCACTAAACGTGCGCGTCAAATCTCACAGGGTTCTGAGCCATTTATTGATGCTGAAAATGATAAGCCAACAGTTCTGGCTTTGCGCGAGATAGCTGATGGCTTGGTCACGCGTGATATCTTAGACGATACCGTTGAAGAAGAAATTTTTGAGACCATAGAAGCAGATAGCATCGAGGACGCTGAAGGCGAAAGTGAAACTTCAGAATTGGATGCCTTGACCGCAGCGTTGCAAGCCGAGCTTGCTAGCAGCAGCGAAGCATAAGAGTAATTTTCTTGCGGTTTTCCGCGAGATAAAAAGCTGAGACTGTTGCGTTTCGATGCAGCTGGGCTCGGCTTTTTTTTTCTAAGCCGACTAGAAAATCACATGCTGAATGAGATGACGCACTCTGTTCCGAGAATCACTAAGCTAAGAACTACAAAGCTAAGAATTACAAAGCTAAGAATTACAAAGCTAAGAATTACAAAGCTGGAGTGCTATTAGTGGCTTCCACTACCCCGCCTAGGCGAAGATTTTTTACTCCATCACCTGAGAAAGCCATTCGAGCCGTCTGCAAGGGGCGTTTAGCTGCTTACTTATCGCCGGAAGCGGTTGAAGATGTTTATCGGGCATTTCGCTTTGCCGAGCAAGGTCATCGAGGCCAAACTCGTAAATCCGGCGAGCAATATATACACCATCCGATTGAAGTCGCCGATACTCTGGCTGAGCTGCAAATGGATTCGCGCACCCTAATGGCGGCGCTATTACACGATGTCATTGAAGATACCCCGGCCACTAAGAAAGAGATTGTCGATACATTTGGTGAAGATGTGGCGCTGTTGGTTGATGGCGTCAGTAAGATCGGCCAAATAAAGTTTGATACTAAGGAGCAAGCCGAAGCCGAAAATTTTCGAAAGATGTTGATGGCCATGTCGGAAGATGTGCGGGTTATGATCATCAAATTAGCTGATCGTCTGCATAATATGCGAACGCTCAGTAGCATGGAGCCGAGTAAGCAAAAACGTATTTCTAAACAAACACTCGAGATTTATGCGCCGATTGCCGAACGTTTGGGTTTGTATCATTGGGCTCGTGAGTTGCAAGACCTCTGTTTTTTGTATTTACATCCGCAACGTCATCGGGCGATCACCAAAGCGATTGAACAACGCCAGGGTAATCGAAAGCTAGTAGTCGAGAAGCTAAGGGCCTCGTTAGAACACACCTTGAGTGGCTCTAACATCGAAGAATTTAAGGTCAAAGGGCGGCAAAAAAGTGTTTTCAGCATTTATAAAAAGATGCAGAAAAAGAAGCGCTCATTCGATGAGTTATTTGATATCTATGGCTTTAGAATTATTGTTCAGTCGATTGACGAATGCTATCGAGTACTAGGGATTATACATAACGCCTATAAACCGATTCCTGGCCGCTTTGCGGACTATGTCGCAATCCCTAAAGCGAACGGCTATCAGAGTTTGCACACCGTGGTATTTGGTCCACTAGGCGATAATATTGAGGTGCAAATTCGAACCCAACACATGGATCAAATTGCCGAAGCTGGAGTGGCCGCGCATTGGATCTATAAGGCAGATGGGGAAAACCATGAAAGCTCTAATCATTTAGCACGCCAATGGCTATTAGACTTACTCGACCCGGCGCATCAGACTCAGAATGCCGTCGAGTTTCTTGAACACCTGAAGATGGACTTGTATCCCGACGAGGTTTACGTTTTTACTCCGCGAGGTGATATTAAAAAGATGCCTCGCGGCTCGACTGCATTGGATTTTGCCTATGCAGTACACACAGATGTTGGTACCCATTGCACTGGCGCGCGAATCAATAAATCCTTGGTCTCGTTGCCGACAGTGCTGCATAACGGCGATAGTGTCGAAATCACCACATCGAAAAACTCATGGCCGACCACGTCATGGTTGAATTATGTGGTAACAGCAAAAGCGCGAACTCAAATTCGTAACTATTTGAAGGCGCAAACCGAAGAAGATGCGCTGCGGCTTGGCAAGCGTCTATTAGCCGGGGCGACTAAACAGCGCTTGTTCGGGCGACGCAAGATTCCGGCCAAGGTAAGAACCGCATTGCTGGAAGAGTTTCACCTAGAAACTTGGCCTGAGTTGTTAATTGATATCGGCCTTGGGAAGCGTATTCCAGATTTAGTCGCTAGACAGATAGCGCAATTAACCGATGACCAAGTAGAGGGCAAGGTTATTGGTCAAGAGGCATTGGTTATTAAGGGTTCTGAAGGAATAATGGTAACCTACTCAAAGTGCTGTGGCCCAGTTCCTGGAGATTCAATTGTCGGTATATTAACCGCCGGCCATGGTTTAGCGCTTCACGTGTTTGACTGCCCGAATTTATCTGAATTGAGAAAGCAACCGGATAACTTTTTGTTGGTTGATTGGGACGACTCTATCGATCAAAATTTTCAAGCTCGCCTACACGTTAAACTGCACCATATTACCGGTGCTTTCGCCGAAGTTGCTACGGCGATAGCGGCCAATAGTTCGAATATCAATCATGTTGACCTGCATGAGGGCTCCGATAGTGTCCGGCAGATAGATTTTGTGGTTGATGTTAAAAACCGTCTCCACCTATCAAGAATTATACGGGCTATCTACCGCTTGCCGTCTGTCAGCAAGGTAATGCGCCAAAAAGGTTAGTGGTAAATCAGATATGCGGCGGTCTTTTGTTGTTTAAACGCTTAAGCAATGCCAAAATGGCCGCATGACTAAAGAAATTATAAATACAGACAAAGCACCGGCTGCGATAGGGGCGTACTCTCAAGCCGTAAAAGTGGCAAATACAGTTTACATTTCCGGCCAGATCCCTCTGGATCCGGCCAAAATGGTGATCGTCAGCGATGTGTTTATTGAGCAGGCGCATCAGGTATTTGCTAATCTGAGCGCCGTTTCGCAAGCCGCTGGTGGCACTTTAAATGACGCAGTAAAGCTGACTGTTTACGTTACCGATTTGGCCAATTTTCCGCTACTTAATCAGGTTATGGGCGAGTATCTAGAGCAACCGTATCCTGCACGAGCAACAATTCAAGTGTCAGCTTTGCCATTGGGGGCTTTGGTAGAGATCGACGCGGTATTGTATTTACCTTAGTTCATGGTTGTTGAACCATGATTCTTAACTTAGGGTCAACTGCCTTGGACGCAAAAGGAGTCTGACAATGAGTCAAGAAAGAGCCGAGCAGAAAGCTGATAAAATCCAAGCCAGTGCATTAGCGGAAAAGTCGGTCACCAGCCTAGCCGGTGTCGGCCCACAGATGGCTTTAAAGCTGGCTAGGGTTCACGTGCATACAGTTCAAGATGTGCTGTTTCACTTGCCGCATCGATACGAAGATCGAACCTCGGTGACCGACCTAGGTGCTTTGCTGCCAAATCTCTCAACAGTGGTTATTGGTCAAATTGATTTGGCTCAAGTGGTGTTTGGGCGACGGCGCAGCTTGTTGGTGCGTATCAGTGATGGAACCGGTTCGCTAACCATTCGAATGTTTTATTTCAACCGCTCACAGGAAAAAAGCTTTCAGCGCGGCTTGTGGGTCAAGTGCTTCGGCGAGGTTAGGCTGGGCGCTAAGGGTTACGAGATGATTCATCCTGAATATCGGGTCAGTCAAAGTGAACCCAAAGGTGGTTTAGATACGACATTAACACCCGTCTACCCGACCACCGAAGGTGTGAGCCAAGCGCTGTGGCGCAAAATTACTGACCAAGCACTGCAAAACGAACTGCCTAAGTTACAGGAGCTTGTCGATGCTGATTGTCTGCCGAACGAAATGCAGGGAGTCTACCAATCATCGAGTTTGCAGCATGCCATTCATGCATTACATCGCCCGAAGGTTGGTGTTGACTTAAGCAATATGCAGCAAGCGACCAGTAGCGCGCATCAACGTTTGATTTTGGAAGAGCTAATTGCGCATCATTTCAGTTTGCGAAAATCGCGTGATGCTCGAGCACACGAATTAGCGCCGGTGTTGGAAAAAGATCATATAAAAGCCGAGTTATTTTTGCGTAACTTGGGCTTCACTCTAACTGGCGCTCAAGCTCGAGTGTGTGCCGAAGTAGAATCAGATTTATCTCAATCATCACCAGCAATGCGCTTAATTCAAGGTGACGTAGGCTCGGGTAAAACGGTAGTGGCCGCCGCGGCTATGCTGCAAGCAGCCTGTTCCGGCGTTCAATGCGTACTGATGGCGCCAACCGAACTATTAGCCGATCAGCATTATATAACTCTCGGTAAATGGTTTGGAGACCTCGGCATAGATGTCGGTTGGTTGGCCAGCAAAACACCGGCCAAACAGAAGCGAGAAACCCTAGAGCGATTAGCCTCAGGTGATTTACTGGTTGCTGTGGGAACCCACGCATTGATTCAAGAAGCGGTAAATTATAAACATTTGGGCTTGGTAGTAATCGATGAACAGCACCGTTTTGGGGTTGAACAACGCCTTGCGCTAAGATCTAAAACACCTGCAGGCCAAGTGCCTCATCAACTAGTGATGACCGCTACCCCGATTCCCCGAACCTTAGCAATGACATTTTATGCCGATCTAGATGTATCGAGTATCGACGAATTGCCACCTGGTCGAAAGCTTGTCGAGACGGTTGTAATGCCGGCCGAAGGCAAACGAGCCGAGGTTATTCAACGAGTAAAAGCTGCATGTATAGCGGGTCGCCAAGTTTACTGGGTGTGTCCGCTGATTGACGAGTCTGAAGCACTTGAGGCGCAAGCCGCAACATTAACCGAACTAGAACTCAAAGATGCACTAAGCGGTTTACGCGTTGCTTTAGTGCATGGTCGGCTGAAGTCGAAAGAAAAAGAAGATGTAATGAAAGACTTTCGCAATGGAGATATTGACTTATTGGTAGCTACTACTGTGATCGAGGTAGGGGTTGATGTGCCAAATGCCAGTTTGATGATTATCGAGAATGCCGAGCGTATGGGTTTGGCTCAGCTTCACCAACTGCGTGGTAGAGTAGGGCGTGGCAGTGAGCAATCGTTTTGTATCCTACTGTACCAAACGCCGCTTAGCCAGCATGCAAAGTTGCGTTTGAAAACCTTGCGAGAGACTAACGATGGCTTTGTGATCGCGCAGAAAGACTTAGAGATTCGTGGCGCCGGCGAACTGCTTGGCACTCGGCAAACAGGCAGTATCACCTTTAAAGTGGCCGATCTGATTCGAGACCAGCATTTGTTGCCGTTTATTGAGCAAAGTGCCACTAAGTTAGCGGCCAAAACACCGCAGCTAATCGAGCCGTTGATCGCCAGGTGGATTGGCAGCAAAGAAGAGTATGTCAATGCTTGAGCACGTCAAGTGACAATTCTGTGCGACTAATTAAACCGCTATTAAGTGCACCAAGTTTACGCAAACCCCTAAACTAGCAACCCGAAATATGGCAAGTCATTTTAAACTTATAAACGATATCCCACATTATTTAGCCTTGATGCGCTTTGAAAAGCCAATAGGCTCATTACTGCTGCTATGGCCTACCTTATGGGCGTTGTGGATCGCATCGGATGGTGACCCCTCTGCAAGGTATGTTTGGATATTTTCCTTGGGCGTATTCGTAATGCGATCGGCAGGCTGCGTGATCAACGACTACGCTGACCGAGACATAGACCCTGGCGTAGACCGTACTCAGTCACGGCCATTAGCCAGTGGCGCTCTGACAGCTAAGAACGCGTTAATTTTATTTTGCTCGCTCGGATTAATTGCTATTGGCTTGTTGTTACTGCTGCCAATGCGAGTCTGGCCATGGGCAATACCGGCGGCGGTATTAACCATTGTCTATCCATTCATGAAACGCTTTATTCAAGCCCCCCAATTGATATTAGGCTTAGCGTTTTCTTTTGCTATACCGATGGTCTATGTAGTCTACGACCGAGCTTTCGATGCGGTTTTTTGGATCATGTTCATCGCCAATATATGTTGGGTGGTCATGTTCGATACTCAGTATGCGATGGCCGATCGAGAGGACGACTTACAAATAGGGGTTAAATCAACCGCCATCTGGTTCGGTCGATTTGATATTTTGATCGTCGCGATTCTGCAAACGATCTGCATCTGCGCGATGATGTTAGTGATGATTATGCTAAATCTCTCGCTAAGTTTTGTGCTCAGTGTGTGCATCGTTGCGGCGTTGTTTATTTATCAGCAATGGTTAATTCGAGAGCGACAGCCGAAGCTATGCTTTCAAGCGTTTTTAAATAACGGCTGGGTTGGTGCTGTGGTTTGGTTTGGTTTACTGACGGCATTTTAGCGAGCCATTATCCTGCTTAGCTATAGCAACTAGAGATCGTGCGGCTAAGGGTGACGCACGATATAAGACAGATTAGTATTTTAATGTTGCTAGTCTCCGAATCCCTATGTTGTCTCTGACTTTTTACTATACCGGGTTGCTGTATCGACTTGAGGGCTGGCTAGAATAGGCGGGCGCTGACGAGCTGGTGGCCTCGTTAACATCAGGTCCGAGCGTTTGATTTGTAGAAAAATGACCTATATAAAACAGCAGCGTAATTGCCTACTCGATTAATAGAGCTCTAATGATAGAACGGTTTTATGGGCTGGTCTGTTGTCTAGCTTTGAGTTCAGCGTTTTCTTTTTTTAACTGTTCTAGCTCACTTTGCATTTTACTGCGTGATTCTTCTATAGGTTTTTCGACAAAGCGCTGGATGCGATCGAGCGGTATGTGATCGGCGGTATTTTTACCATAATATAAATCCATAACTCGGCCGTCGACATCAATTAAAAAGTCGGCTGGAACGATTTTCACATGAGGGTTATTAGTGGGTCTACCACCTTTAACAACACCCTTTATGACTTCAGGAAGTTTGAAAAGGAGTGCTTTGAGCAGTGCTAAGAACGATTGCTCTACCCCATATGAATTGTATAGCTTCAGGTTCGGGTCGCTGAGCATTTTGAATGGGCGAGGGTGCCGTGCGACGTGCTTCCTAACCTGCTCAGAGCTATCGCTAAATACCACAACTATCTCTAAACCCGAGTCTTTCCATTCTCTGTATTTTTCTGTCAGCTGATATACACGATAGTTGCAAAACGGGCAGGCGGCATCTCTAAAAAATGACAGTACAATCCTTTTACCCACATAGTCGCTAAGCTGGAAGGTATCGCCGAAAATATCATTGGTGGTGAAATCAATCGCCTGGCATGGTGCTTTTAGGTGCATTTTGAGACCTTTCTATCTGATTTATCCTTAGCCTAGCATGGGCTGGTTCGAATCGATGTTAGTAAATCGAGCAATTTACTTATCAAATGACGTTTTTTTGAAACGGTGAATCTTTTTCGAGCTAAACCGCATCTAAACATAAACTTAGTATACACAGAGCTCAGCATAATTCGACGCTGAGCGATGCTGAGACCTCATGCAGGTGTAACTTTTGATATCGTGGAGATCAACAATGAAAAAAACAGCAATTATTATCGCAGCCAGCCTTATTGCGCTAACCTCAGTAACGTTTTTACAAGCGAAAACCGACCTCGTTGAACGCTCTTTTGAGGTAGAGCCTGGAGGGACATTTATCGTTGATACCGATTCAGGCTCAATCGAGATCTCATCACACAACCGAGATACGGTTGATGTGGAAGTGGAAAAGAAAGGAAGAAACCCGGAAGACTTCGAGCTTAGCTTCTCGCAAGATGGTAATAACATCAAGGTAGTTGGCGATCGTAAAGGCATGAGTTCTTGGGGCAATAACGGCGCGCATTTTGTGGTTAAAATTCCTAATAAATTTAACGTTGATTTGAAAACCAGCGGCGGCTCAATCGAATTGTCATCACTGAACGGCAAGGTTGACGCCTACACCTCGGGAGGCTCTATCACGTTGGGCAAAATCCGTGGCGATGTTGATGTTAAAACATCCGGTGGCTCGATTCGGGTTGACGAGGTAGCGGGCACTATTAATGCGCATACGTCTGGAGGCAGTATTACCGCAAATATTTCTCAACAACCATTGGGTGATAGCCGATTGACCACCTCGGGCGGCAGTGTGTCAGCCTATCTAGCTCCTTCGGTCGCGGTTGATTTAACCGCCAGTACCAGTGGTGGTCGAGTTAGCAGTGAGTTTGCCGTAGATGGTACGGTTAAAAAGACACGCATCACCGGTAAGCTTAATGGAGGCGGTCCTAAATTAGTTCTTAAGACCAGTGGCGGCAGTGTTCGGATTAAAAAGCTCTAACCATATTGCGCTTGCTTTACCCACTATTATTTAGCTATCTAGCCGTTCGGCGTCAACGATGTATCTCAGTGGCCCACCGGGAATGAAGTCGTCGAACGGGTAGCAGGTGATTAGTGTTAAACGGTCTTGTTGATAAATAATCAACTCTTCTGCGCTTGAATCGAGTATCGACATGCGTTTAATTTGGTAGCGAGTTGTTATTGAGTCGACGCTAGTGGTTTCGATCACATCGCCGAGTTTCAATTGCTTTAGAAATTTGAAGTGTGTATCTCGGTGGCCGGCAATCATCACATGGCCCGAGCTCGATATGGCAGCACTTGCGGCTAAGTGGCCAGGGCCGAAAGCCAGAGACTCGCCGGAGTCGTCTCGCATTATGAATAGCTCTTTGTCTAAACGAGCGACTTTAAGTTTTGCAATTGCGTTAGTGTCAGCCCACCACCACGGCTTTGGCGGTGGGCTGTCTGCGGTGCGTTGTTGCCAAGAATGGGCGATTAGACCCTGCGCGATTATCGCCTTTGTATCCATGTAAATCCCTTGGCATAACAAAACGGCACCGCCTAAAAAGAGTGCATTAACAAGAATCGCTTTATGGGCTCTCTTGCATCGGGTTATCCAATTCGATGCAAGCGACTTTAAAAAATCTAAATTGAGCCGGCGACTCCCAATTCGCTGACTCATGTTTCCGTAACCCGTTTAAGAGCAACTCTGGAAAGGGTTAACGCAGTGGAAGCATGTCGGCTAGGCCGACGCCTAATGAACAGGCTGATTAGTATCATTAAGCCACCAAAGAGGCTCATCAATGTGGCAGGCGTAGCGGTTTGTGGCATAGCCATACGACTACCTTTTGGCATCAGGTTTGCTACATTAGTTTGTTTTGCTTTCTCAAATGCTTGCTTACTCGGCGTCTTCTCTACCGCAATGAATGCGGTAAATTTACTCAGTATTTGATGAGTAATACTGAGTTTTATGATTTGCGGTTTTAGCTGTGCTTGGCTTTTTTCTCCAGTGTGTAACATGTCCATCAGGCTAGCGAGCTTTTGTCGCGCCCATACGGTGTCTAAGTTATCAGTGCTTAGCTTATTGTCAATTGATAATGGTTTGCCAGACGTAGAGTGTTGGTTCATCGTTAGCGTTTGCGCCCAAGGCGTGTTCAACATTGAGCCGCTAACCTTAATCACTCCAATTGGCGTCGACGACTTAACCATGACAGTAAGCGGTTCGCCTGCATACAAATCGGGTAAGCGCTGTGGATATTGTTCGACCCCAGCTGGCCAATCGATTTTTATATCTCTTAACACCGGCTTGGTGATTTTCTCAAATAACTCAGCCATCTTGGTATTGACTTGATTTTGATCACTAATGAATGTGTAGCTGCCGCGACCGAACTTGGCCGCTTTGCTCATAAAAAAGGAATTCGGAGCACTGCCAATGCCAACCATGAATAATCGAGCGTCGCGTAAATCTTGATTGATGAGTTTGAACAACTCAGCTTCATTGCCGATCGCACCATCGGTTATAAAAACAATTTGAGTTAAGTAAGGCGAGTCTTCAGTTTTGTTAAGCGCAAACTTGAGTGCGCCGATCATTTCAGTGCCACCGTCGGCGTGTAGGCCCTCGATCATTGCTCTCGCGCTTTGCAGATGGTCGAAGCTAGCTACTTGGCTTTTTGAATACAGCGACCGATAGCTGCTATCAAAGTCGACGATATTAAATCGGTCACTCGGGGTTAAATAACTTAGACCATCTTGAAGTGCTTGCTTCGCTTGACGCATAGGCTGCCCAGCCATCGAGCCGGAGGAGTCGACAATAAAGGTGACATCACGTGGTAGCGAAACAGAAGCGCTAGGGTTAGGCGGGGTAAGCATCATCATACTGTAGAAATCAGTGCCCAAGGATTGTTGAAATAGCGCAGCTTTTGGCGCGCTACCTATGGTTGGCCGCCATTCCAAGATTAGGTCGCTGTTCATCAATTCATGGCCGTTGGCTAAGCTAACGAGAACCTCGCTGCTACTCTTGCTGCCAGATTTTTTGCTACTTTTATTGTTATAAAAGTCTGATGAAATCGGGTGACTCGGGCTAGAGACGCTCTGCAAATCTAGACCAAGCCTTAAAGAAAGGTCCAAGCTGAAACGATGAGATGTTTGAGAAACGATACTGTGTGTTTGTGGCGGTGTAATATTACTAGCATCTCCGACACGGTTATTGTTAGCGGCCCAGCCGTGGCCAGTATTAATTTCGACATCGACTTCTCTCCTTAGCTCTTGTTCAAGTTCTTGTTGTTGCTGCTTAGATAATCCGGTTGATGCGTTCGGCACGTATCGCGGCGTTATTGTTGTCGGTAGTCTTAGGCTGAATAGCCCGTTTTGGTAGTTAACCTGGTCTATTAATGTGATCTCAGCGACGATCTGCTCATAGGGGCCAATGTTGGCGACCGCCAGGCTAAAAAGGTTAGCTCGGTGTTGTTGCAGTAAACCTGCTTTCTTACCGTCGCGTTTGGCTTGTGCGAAGCTGCGTTTGGCCTGTTCTTTTTCTTCAATTACTCCGGTGATTACTCTATCGCCAATTGTTATCGTCAAGCTGTCGACTGCGGCTCCTTCGGGTAGCGGGAAGACATACCGACCATTGAGCCAAGCATCACTGTCATTTTTGAAGGTCTGTTTTACCGTTATATTGGCAAGCATGCCGTTAACTTGGCCTTTGATAGCGGTGTCTAACAGTAGCGCGTTGTGGCGGGCACCTGCGGGATCACTGAATTCGAACTCGCCGGCCGTACTGGAGGCTAAGCTGGCTTTGGTAAGTAACATTATGGCCATAGCAACAGCAAGTTGGGCGAACAGGTGCTGGTAAATCCTCGGTCCGCTTTTGATAACGTGTCTAATTTTAATCATTGGTCTTTTAATCATGGGCTTATTTATCACCGGTTTATTCCTCATCTCTGTTTTGTTAGATCGACCAGCCGAAAAAAACGTCCGTGTCGAACTGCCTCCTAATAGCTGAGAAGTTGAGAGCTTCAGCTGAGAAATTGAGAGCTTCGCCTGTTCTGTCGTTTATCTATTGTTGAATTTTTGCTTGGAACTACTATGGCTGGCCTCTATGGTATTGCCGTGTTAGCACTGTGTTTTTGTGTGTGGACTGTGTGAGTAAGTAGGGGTGAAGAAATGGCGACGGAGAATGGCAAAAAATTGTTTTAATCAATTTAACCCCTTTTTTCGACTTCAAACGATTAAGCTAGTAACACAATGAACGAGTGATAAGACTCGTCATTAACGCTTAGACAAACCGAGAGGCTTAAGTGATTCTTGCTAGGGCATTAAAGGCAAAAGTAAAAAATAAGTTGCTAAATCGTTGGGCACTGAAATTGATGACCGATGAGGCCCTAATGGCCGCCTATGCATTGGGGAATGCTCAAGCTTTTGAGCAACTCTATAAGCGCTATAAGCGTGGGCTTTTCGTCTTTTTGCGGCGACAATGCTCTGATGCTTCGGTCTGTGAAGAATTAGCGCACGATACCTGGATGGCAATCATACGGCAGTCAGGTAACTATAAAAAATCTGCGCAGTTCAAGACTTGGTTGTTTCGTATCGGGCATAACCGACTAGTGGATCACTGGCGCAAGTACGGCAGTAATGCGAGTGTTCTATTTGAAGAGTTACAAGACAGCTTGAGTATCGAGCAAGCTGAGATTGACTCTCAGATGCAAGTCGCTGAAATATTGTCGAATTTAGAATCACTCTCGCCTGAGCAAACGGAAGCCTTGCTGTTAAAAATCGAAGGCTTTAGTCACGCTGAAATAGCCGACATAACCAATGCCAAACAAGAAACAGTGAAGAGCCGTTTGCGTTACGCGGCAAAACATTTAAGGCTGTCAATCGAGGTGTCATCATGACCGAAACACAAATTGAACAATTGAAAAAAGTGTTAGCCGATTCGAGCTTGCCTGATAACTCAACTGAATTAGACGATGCGATTTTAAAGTCAGCGCATCAAGCCGCGCTACAGCGCGTTGGAAGCGGTCGAAAAGCTAACCGCTTGTTGGCTCTATTTCCACTTGCCTTTTTGCGTACAGCGAGTTTAGCGGTTGTATTTACGGTCGGTGTTTTCTTGGCCATGGGTCAGCTAGTTAGCGTTAATCAGAACACTCTTGAACTCAACAACACTGCAGTACGTAACGGCGCAGCGACAGACAACCCTAGTGCGACGATGAATACCACTGTGTCTGAGCAAACAATCATTACAAGCTCTCAGGACAGCCCGTTGAGCACCGTTAATGTTGCCCTCAAACCAATGCCAAGTGGCTTATCGCGAGACCAAATCTTGCTCAATTTTGAGCTAAATGACACCGCAGAGCTGTTGGCGACGTTGTCGTTTGAATTTAGCCAGAGCGGTCTAGATCGTAATCGAGCCGAGCTGGCTATAGTTGATATTAATTCCTTGATTCAAGTGGGTGAGCTGGACAATGCCCGTAAGCGTTATGGTGAATTTATCACTCGATGTGTTGCCTGCGGCTTACCTAGGACTCTGGAAGATTTAGTTCTCGCTGCACATAATCTAGCGATTAAAAACAGCAACTTTGAAACTGGATGACGGACACCGCTGTTGTGATACGGCTCGACGCAAGGAAATAGTTAACAGTTATCCGACAGGCCCTTAAGGTTACGTAGCTTAGCGTTACCTTTATTTAAACCAACTTTATTTAAACTAGAATCGGCTGAGAATTCAGCCCGGGAGTAGACCATGCAGGTACTTCGTAGAGTAGCTTTGCCTTTAGTAAACTCATTTATCATTACCGCCGCCTTATTTGCACTTATGTATTCATTAATACATATGGAAGAGCCGGAGCTATCGTTAAGCTCAACATTGCCAGTGATCAAGCTTAGTAATATTCCTGAAGAGGAGGCTGATATTCCGATAGTGAAACGTGTTGATCCGCCGATTGAGGTAGAACCCGCTCCGTTGATTTCCGAGGCTGTCGAGATTTTTGATATCGGCGAAATTGAAACCGATTTTGGCGACTATTATCAGCCGACCGCGGTCGTGGGCGGCCCGCTAATACCGGTGGATAATCAGCTAGTGATCGCTATTGGGTTTCCTCCGGAGTATCCAAATCGTGCCTTGATGCGCGGCATTGAAGGCTATGCAATTGTTGGCTTTAGCGTTAGCGCAGTCGGCTCTGTGGTTGCGCCTTACATAGTCGAGTCTGAACCCAATACTGTATTTGATCGTTCGTCACTTAAGGCGATTAGTAAGTTTAAATACAAGGCTCGAATGGTCAACGGCCGCGCGGTTAGTACCGACGGACAGCGTTATATGTTTACTTTTAAGCTGGATAACTAAATCTTAGCTACCAGCGAAGGGTTGCTAAAACACCATTAGTAATATTTTTTATTTCAATGCGACCTTTATGAAGCTTCATGATTTCCTTGACAAAGCTCAAGCCTAAGCCAGTGCTCTTACTGACTGGCTGATTATTGTTGCTTGGTGGCAATGAATAGAAACGGTCGTAGAGCTTGGCTAGGGCGAAGCTAGGTATGGCTTCGCCTTGATTAAAAATACTAACTCGAGTGTGATTGCTTAGTGACTCTATAGAAATGTCTATCTGACCACCGCTATGGCAAAAACGAATAGCGTTGTCGAGCAAGTTTGCCACCGCTTGGCCAATCAATACTCGGTCACCATGGCAGTTAAAATTGGTTTGCTGAGGAAGGTTGATTTTCAGCTCTCGCTCGTCAATTGTTGGCGAGCGTTCTTGCACTAATCGTTTGATGCTTGCTACCAAATCGAACTCTTCAGTGTTGAGCAGCTCGGTAGTGCTTTCGAGTTTTGCCAATGACAGCATGCGATCAACTAAGCGCGACATGCGTTGATTTGAGGTGTTGATATTATTCAAAAAGTGCTCGCGGTCTTGGGTGGGCATATCCTCACTCATTAATTCAACCGCACCGCGAATGCTGGTAATAGGTGTCTTAAGCTCATGCGTGAGGCTATGAATGTAATTCTCGACATATTCTTTACCGTCGAGTTGTGAGCGCATGTATGAGATGGAGTTTGATAACTCGGCCAAACGCACATCGCGCATAATCGGCGGAGTTACTTTCTGGCCCTCAGCAACATCGTTGGCGTACTTGGCTAGCTTATTTAATGAGTAAGTGAACCAGAGAGACAATAGGTAACCCAACAGCAAGGCTAGGCCCAATAGTACGAAGGCGTAATTCTGCAGTTGCTTTGTCTCTGTGAGTAGGTGGCCTTCTAGGCTATCGATAGGCTTTAATACGCTGACTACACCGATGGTATTTCCTTGGTGGGTAATTGGCGCCGCGATAATCATTACTTTAGGGTCTTCGGGTTCAGTCTCGAGTTGGTTGCGATATGACGTGCGAGCGCCATACTTGCCATCGAGGGTCAGTCGTACATCTCTCCATTTTGAATAGTCTTCTCCGACATTCTCACCGCTAGAGTCATAGATGATGATGCCATTTTGGTCGGTCACATAGACCTCAGAGTCGACATCGGTTTTAGTCACTTGATATATCTGAGCGCTGAACTTGCGAAATCCTAATTGTTCGAAGACGCGCTTTAGTTGGATGGTGCTTAGTCGACCATTTTGAATCGCTTCGTCTTCAATGAAGGTTGCCAGTATTTGCGCTACATCAACCAGAACACTTTCAGCTGATTGCCTCATGCCATCGTTAAGGCGTTCGATGGCATTGTCCAGCGTGAACCAAATCAGACTGCCGAGAATGACAAAATAGATACCGAACGCTCGAAGGCTATAGCTAATCTTCATTATGATCAGCCGGTGGCAGTATTGCAGTTTGAGTCATGTATCAGTAACAAGTTAGTTTAGGAGTAGGTCAATTTAATCGCGGTTTAGTTTAACAGCAGGCCAATCGACCAAGAGATCGGTTTATGGCTCTAGACTGTAGCCAAATCCGCGGTGAGTAATGATGAACTCTTTGTGAGGATTTAATGTTTTTAGCTTCGCTCGCAAGGTCTTAATATGGGTGTCAATCGCTCGGTCGTCAGAAGGGTGGTTACTCGACCAAATATTTTCGATAAGTTGACGACGCGAAAATACTCGGCCTGGCTGAGCGATGAACGAGGTCATTAGCTGATATTCAGCACGGGTTAAATCGATTGGGCTCGCTTGATAAGTGACAACTCGTTGTTCGGCCAAATGGCGGAATAAGCCGTTATCGATCTCTGATGTTGCGTTTTGTTCGAGAATTTTCTGTTGCTTCTCTAATCGCTTGAGAATGACCCGCACTCTTGCCACTACTTCTCGAGGGCTAAACGGTTTTGTTACATAATCATCAGCGCCAATTTCGAGCCCGACGATGCGATCGATTTCCTCGCCGCGTGCGGTTAAGAACAGAATTGGCATATCGTTGCCGGATTGGCGAAGAGTTTTGAGTAACTCGAAGCCGTTGCCGTCTGGCAAGCCAATGTCGAAAATCCCTAGGTCATAAGAATGCTGATTTATACTGCTTAGAGCCGCTTCACAACTCGATACCCAAACGGGCTGAAAGCCTTCGGATGAGAGCGCGTAAGTCAATGTGTCGGCGATTTCTTTTTCGTCTTCAACGAGCAATATGGTTTGGTTCACTAAAATATCTCCTATCCGGCAGCTCAAACTATTCGTTTTGCTCTAATTTGGCAAGTGATCCGTGCTCCAATGATTTGAATTGCCGTTGGTGTGAGGCCTGCGGTAATTTTAATTTTTGGCAAATAAGCTCAAAAAATAGTATGCTGCGTCAGATAAATACCAATTCTAACTGCTCGTCGAGGACGAATATATGCGTTCAATTTTGGTTGTGAACCCTAAGGGTGGCTGCGGCAAAACGACTATTGCCACCAATTTAGCGACCTACTATTCAGTGTGGGGTATGTCAACCGCGTTGGTGGACCTCGACCCTCAGCAATCAAGCACAGATTGGCTACGAGTACGCCCCAAAGATGAGAACCCGATTCAGGGCTTTAATGGCCTCAAGGGCAAAATCTACCCTGACGCCGACACCGAACGGATAATTTACGATTGCCCCGCCAGAACAGACAGCAAGAAAGTGGCGAAGTTGATCGACTTGGTTGATGTGGTGATTATTCCAGTGATGCCAAGTTCCATTGACATGCGCGTTGCGGCAAAATTTATTGCTGATATTGTTGGTAAGGTAAAGGCCGCCGATTCGAATGTGATTATGGGTGTGGTAGCAAATCGAACTCAGAAAAATTATCACTCCCACGGTGCCTTAGTGAAGTTTTTAAAAGCGCTTGATGTACCGTTTGTTGGTGCTCTGCGTAATTCGCAAAACTATGTAAAGGCGGCTGACTCTGGTGTTGGAATTTTCGAAGTTCCGCTCAGTGAAGCAAAGCAGGATATGAAAGAGTGGGAACCTATTCTTCATTGGATAGAAGGAAAGCGTGTACTGTAAATCCCTTTACTTAACTATGATGCTCATGAAGATTAATATCGCTAAGTTAGTAGCCGCAAGTTGCCTATTGTTGGTGTTGCAGGCTTGTGCCACTAACCCCGTTTCCGGCTTGCCAGAGTTGGCTATGTCCGAAGCTTGGGAGAAAAACGCAGGCGCACAATACCATCAAGAAATACTTAAGCAGTACCAAGTGTATGACGACCCTGAGTTGCAACAATACGTTAATGATATTGGTCAACGGCT
>Ga0075467_10000407_pt1 | contig 33689 bp, 28 predicted proteins | sample DEB08_DNA_9_FD_75067 | JGI IMG/M metagenome (GOLD analysis project Ga0075467, IMG submission 75067) | Aqueous microbial communities from the Delaware River and Bay under freshwater to marine salinity gradient to study organic matter... | ecosystem: Environmental > Aquatic > Marine > Coastal ... | reverse complement strand
TCTTCATTATTCAATCATTATCATGTCGCAATCAGACAAGTTACCTAGACTCAACGATAGTGTAAAGAGCTTTAGCACGTAACGGCAACATGGCCGCACCGGCTTGGTCAACCAGACTCGTGGCCTGCTGACCGAATACGCGATCGTATTTAGTCATGGTAAGAAAGTTTTAGATGACTAAAACGTTTTTGCCAATGTAAATACTATCGAAGGTCTGCATCACATGGTCGCCACTGATCCTTCTGACAATAATGTTTAAAAGCAGCGAACACATGATTTAGATTGGTAGTCTTAGCGGTCTTTCACCCTAAAGCTACTGAACCGGCCCGCTATAACCATTGGCGCAAGCGATACCAGTGCAGTTGGTGGTGAGCATATTGACAATGATCTTGCCTGCGTTGATTCGGCTACCGAAGTGACCAACTCCGTCAAGGTCACCACCAGCAAGGTTGGTAATTGCGCCATCTGAGAAATCATAGTCAATTGCTAAAGCACTGGTCCCCGCTCCGATATCTAGCTGTGCTTTTACATTCGAGTAATTGCCAAATAGAGAACCATCATCACAGCTGGAATAGTTGATGCTGGTTGAGCATAGGACTTGGTCGCGCTGACCCGCTGAGATGCTGTAGAAGTTTGTATTTGGATTGTAGTACGGTGCTTTGCGCATACTTCTTTGGCCGCTGGACCCGGTCCAATCGTTGTTACTCCAGTAGTATCCGTCGGGATAGAAACCGAAGGTATAGGAATCCCAATAGTTTTGACTGGCACAGGTTGGCAAGTAAGCATTCGCGTAACCGGCTGCATAGCATGCATTTAGCCCGCGAATGGCGCCGCCAATGTTAACGAATCGCCGTACTTGCCCCCATTTACCAAAGCGCTTCCACGCTGACAAGCCCATACTCACTCCCATTGAGTGTGAAACGATGTCGACCTTGCTTGCGCCAGTATAGGCAATTACCTGATCAATAAAATCGGCAATGATTACCTGCTTATCATGCTCATGGAAATTAAAGGCTGGGTTCTGCCGTTGGTTTGCACTGAGATAAGTAATGCCAAACAGCTCACAATCATTGTAGCCAGCGGCTTTTAACTGACCGTAAACTGACTTAGCCGGGATTGAATAACCGCTCGGCGCAAGTGCCGGTTTAGCGTCAAAGTTAATTGCATGATCACCATTGCCCGGGATATATATAACCGGTGTTTTGCTAGCGCTACAGTTGCCACCGCCGAAACCGCCGTAGCCTGAGAGCGTGGTAAAACCACCGGCAAACTGAGTTTGTGGGCCATCACACGGCAATAAATTTCCCGTGCTTGTTCCGCAGCTAAGCGCATGCGCAGACCCCGAAAAGGTAAGTGATAATGCAATAAGAAAAAATTGACATAGTTTGTTAGCACTGAGCCACCTGACGTGCTTTGAGAGTTTTATAGGCATGAGATTCCTCCATTGGTTTTAAAATTTCGATTTTCCCTAATGCACCATATTTTGATTTATTCTTAGCGCTTACTAACTACATCATTAGAAGAAAACGTCTAGGCAGACTATTCAACATCCGTTGAATAGTCAAATTATTTCAACAATGGTTGAAATTTAAAATGTAATTTTATCTATAAGATCGTTTCGGGTGCACTGCCGTTAGCCTGTCATCTCAAGCTGCTCCAGCGGTCAATTGGGTCCTTGAATTGGGAGCAGGGTGGAATTGAGATTTTTATGTGCGAGGTATGCTGAGAGTTTGAAAATATCAGCTACTACAGTCTTCGTTCTTTGCCATATAAGCGGTCAGGTTTTTGTTCGTATCATCCTCAAAAATGTCTTCGCATATTCTCCAGCCCTGTATTCGATCGAGTCTGAAGTTGCGAAAGTCATTACGTTTTTCACACCAACTGGCTAATAGCCAGACTGGGCTGAAAAAGAATAAAGCCAGTGGGCGTAATGTACGAGTAGTATTTTGGTCGGCTTCATCGGTGTAGGTGATGCGTATCATGCGGCGAGTACGAATGCATTCTCGTAAATCTGAAAAACTGATTATCCATGGAATCGGCGGGCGAGTCGGTATCGCGTAAGTGGTGATTTGCTGCAACTCTCCTTGAAGACTTGACGGCAAGACGGCTTGAATTTTTTCGAAGGCACTTTCCGCTTTGCTAGCAAACTTATTGTCAGTCCATTGACGAACCATGCTAATTCCAAGACCAATCGCTTCCAACTCGTCGGCATCGAAGGTGATCGGTGGCAGATAATATTGTTTATCAATAAGGTAGCCAACACCGGCCTCTCCGGAAATCGGCACCCCTGCGTCCATTAAACATTGGATATCGCGATAAACTGTGCGAGTGCATATCTCGAACGCTTCAGCAATTTGCTTGGCGGTAACCGCCCGCCGTCGTTGTCGAAGAAAATGAGTGATTTTAATAAGTCTGTCTGCTCGTCTCATACTTTTTCACCAAAAAAACTCAGGTAACTTTTCAATAACCTTTTGGAAACTCTTAACTAATATAGCGTAAACGATGACTACTGACACCATGCTGTCAGTAGTCCTTTGCTAAGCTATCTTTCATTGTTTAAACACTCACCTTTGGAGAACACTTATGATTGGATATGTAACACTAGGAACCAACGATTTCCCACGAGCAGTTGCTTACTATGATGCCTTGTTTGGCTCGCTCGGAATTGGCCGATTCATGGAGGAGGAAAATTATTTTGTCGCTTGGGCTCCAGCCCCAGATGCACCTTCGGTAGCTGTGTCTGTACCATTTAACAAAGAACCTGCGACGGTCGGCAATGGAGTGATGGTCGCTTTGGTTATGGAGACGCCTGAGAAGGTGGATGCATTTTATAAGATGGCACTGGAATTGGGTGGAACCGATGAGGGCAAACCTGGCTTTCGGCCAGAAGAAAATAGTGCGGGTTTTTATGGCGCTTATTTTCGTGATCTGGATGGCAATAAACTGAATGCATTTTGTATGGTCGAATAAGTCCGCTTTTTTGAACCCAGGGCTTTGGCTTCAAAGCCCTGGGTTCAAAGTTTGATGTGCAACCATCTCGCTCTAAAATTGAACTCTTTATCGACGATACTGACTAATTGAAGCTGGTCGAAATGGGTTTACCTGAAACCTGAATCTTATTAATTAGCGGAAGTATTTAAATGTTGAAGTCAAAAGCAAGCTGTCTCTGTAGTGCGGTTGAGATTACTGCTACCCAGATTAATCCTAAATTTACTGTATGTCATTGTGACTCATGCCGTGGCTGGGGCGGAGCCCCGTTCTTTGCGGTTCAATGTGGAGCCAATGTTGTTATCGAAGGCGCTGAAAAGGTCAAGATATATGACTCGTCTGATTGGGCCTCTAGAGGTTTTTGTGCCGATTGTGGCACCCATTTATTTTTCAAGTTCAAACAAAGTGGTGACTACAATATACCCGTCGGAATATTTCAAGACTTGCAGGGTTTAGAAATGGATATGCAGTATTTTAGTGATCAGCGGCCAGATTATTATTGCTTTTCAAATAAGACAAAAGAAATGACCAAGGCTGAAATAGTGGCGTATTTTGCAGAGAGCCTCTAACTGCATCTACTAAAACCCAGTCGGTTACGTTTTCCCGTCTGTTTAGGCAGGTAAGTTGTCTTTAGGTGCGAAAAGCTGTTAGTTTAATTATGCTATTTTCGCAGGGAGTGCTGACGCGCCGCCCACTATTACCGCATTGGATATAGGGAGTTAATACGTAAGCCATGAAAATTATTACCGTCTTTCTAGTAAACCTTCTCATCTTTATGCCTACGGTTTCATTCGCGCAGTCGTGCAATTCGATTCAGTCGATTGATTGGCTGCTAGGCTACTGGATTGCTGATGATGGAAAGTCTATAACAATCGAGCATTGGGAGAAGGTCGGCCTTGGGTCTTTTAAAGGATACGGTGAGTCTAGAGACAAGTTTTCAAATGAGCGTAAAACGGGTGAATCGCTGAGGTTGGTTGAAATGGCGAACGATGTTTTCTATATAGCAAAACCTGAGCAAAATGATTTCCCCGTTGCCTTTAAGTTGACCCAGTGTTCTCGAAAAACTGCTGTTTTCGAAAACTCGACTCACGACTTCCCTAAAAAGCTTGAGTACCAATTGGGCCTTAATTATAAAATGATGGTGACGGTAAGCGGCGAAAAAGGTAACAGCTTCGAGATTAACTTTATTAAACGCGACGATGATTAATCAGGGCCATAATCGCGTCTAAATCACCTATTACCAGTGCTCTTTTGTAATAGTCTAGCCTGAGACTGCCGTGTTTAAGCAGCCAAGGCCTCTCTAGCGGCATGAGTTAGCTTCACTAACTGTTGCCGTGCTTCTTGGCTACTGTGCGCAAGCTCTTCAAACGGTACAAACATTGGTTTACCTTGATCCGCTTTTAAGAAGCAGCCATCCGGAGTAAGAGTAAGCATTTCGACGTGTTGTGCGTTTATGGCAAAAAGATGTTTACACATGAGTTGCATCGCATCCTCATGATCTTCGTTCATATGCTGAACCATGTTTTCTTCACCGCCTAGCCATTCAGGTGTCGGCAGTGTCCATGCGTCTTTGCTAATCCAGTTAATATCACCGAAGCCGCCGATAAATCGAACGCGTTCGGTGCTTAATTTGAAAAATTCAAAATCATGCGTGCTTTGGTAGGCACGGCTTTCTGGGTACAACTTGAAGAAGCGCTGCTGTATGGCTTCTTTTTCGCTTATATCAATCAGCGTTGCATCACCCAACAGGCTGAGACGAGCACCTGCGTTTGGATCTTCATTGCTGGCAATTGCCCCCTCAGAACCTGAAAATACGGTTAGGCACATTTTGTTATTCGCCAGCAGATTTTTTGTATGTTGAGCAAGGTCACTAATATAAAAAATCACATCGCCATTGACGGTGCTCATATACGTTGAGACTGAGCCGAAGGGGTAGCCTTGGTTAACCTTAGAGTGTGTCGATAGAACTCCTAGCTCAGATTGGCGAAGAAGAGTGCGAGCGTTTCGAATCGATTTTTGCTTATTCATAATAGTATCTGGATCTATTGTAGTCGTGGTATTAAATATGGTTTGTTGCTGTCAGGGTGACTGTCGACAATGACGTCGATGCCAAATGATTTCTTGATGATGTGATGTTGGAAAATTTTCTCTGGGGTATCGTGAGCGATCAGACGACCTCCATCGAGGAGCAATATCTTGTCGCAATAAAATGACGCCAGGTTTAAGTCATGCACGATCACCAGCGCGCCAATTTTTCGAGCAGGATTGAATCGCACATTATTCGGTGTGCACAACTCGCGCAGCATTTTTAGTGTTGAGTATTGGTGTTTTAAATCTAATGCGGATGTCGGCTCGTCAAGAAAGAGAAAGCGGCTCTGGTAATGATCGTGGGCGTGTAATTGAGCAAGCACTCTGGCCAACTGAACACGCTGTTTTTCGCCACCCGATAGATGTAGGTAATCGCGATCAATAAATTGCGTAGCATCGACTAGCGCTAGGCTATCAGCGATAATTCTTTCTTGCTCGGTTTGGCTTAAACATCCTAATGACATTGCTAGACGAACCACTTCGTGTACGCTGAATGGAAAATTAAGGCTTGAGCTTTGTGGCAATACCGCTCGGTATTTAGCCAGCGTAGCTAGGCTAAGCGACTCGATAGGGTATTGGTTTAACGTTATTTTACCGGCAAACTTTGAGACACCCGCTAAGCAGTTAAGCAAGGTGGATTTTCCAGCGCCGTTCTCCCCAACGATGGCGGTTATTTCACTTGCTCTACAAGTGAAATTTAGATCGTCTAGAATCTTTCGGCCGTTGATGGTGACCGAGAGGTTGGAGGCCTGAATGCTCATAGGCTAAACCCCATACGTCGTTTTTGTTGCATCAACAAGCCAATAAAAAAGGGTGCTCCGATTAAAGATGTGAGTATGCCAATAGGCAGCTCGGCCGGTGCGATTAGCATGCGCGAACCGAGGTCGGCTAGCGCCAATAACGCGGCGCCGAGTAACGCACTATTAACGATAAGGTAGCGGTAGTTAGTATCCGACGACATTCTTAGAATATGCGGTACTACCAAGCCAATAAAACCGATAATGCCACTGAATGCAACCGCGACACCGACGGCCAAGGCATTCAGCCATAGCAATTGGGTTTTTACTTTCTCAACATCGATGCCGGTAAAACGTGCATTGGCCTCGCCCAGTAGAATCAGGTTAAGAGCATGGCGTTTTCTATAGATCGCAAACATGGCGATGGCGAGCGTGGGGGCACTTATTGCAACGCTTGTCCAAGTGGCGCTTGCAAGGCTGCCCATCATCCAAAAAGTAATCAGCCGAAGTGCTTGATCGTCGGCGATAAAACTTAAGCCGCCAATCATTGCACCAGCCAGTGCGTTGACAGCAACGCCGGCTAATAGGAATGTTGGTATCTGAATATCGCCGTTAACCTGTGCCAAGCTATAGACCGAGAAGGTAGCGACGGCGGCCCCAGCAAACGCAGCGACTGAAACGGCGTAAGGCCCCGCCACGTGTAAAAATGGAATGTGACTGGCAAACAATATCATCATCACGGCACCCACCGCGGCGCCAGCCGAGATGCCTAGCAAACCTGGGTCTGCCAATGGGTTTCGACAAACGCCTTGAAGGCTTGCGCCACTCACGGCTAAAGCAGCGCCAACCAGCAACGCCATAATCACTCTTGGTAGACGGATATTTAGCACCACGCTCTGGGTAATGCTTGGCTCCAATGTCCCGAATAATCTAGAGTAGAGTGATTCAAGCGGCAATAGAAAATTTACATTCGAGGCACCAATCGACACCCCTAGCCATAGTAATGTTAGTAGGCAAAAACTAAGTACCGCGAACTCGAGTTTACGTCTGTGCTCGTGGGATTGACCAAGCTGCCAGAATGTTAAGCTAGCAGTTTTCAAAGCTTATTCGCCTGTTCAATGATTTGACCAACCGCTTGATCAAGTCTGGTGCCAAAGCCCATAAGTAGTAGCGGGTCCATCACGTGGATATTGCAACCTCCAGACATCGCCAGTTTGATAATTTGGTTTTCGCAAACTGCTTCTTTACCGCCAAGGCCAGCGATTACATGTGAGGGAATCAGCACCAGATCAAGTTTTTGTGTTGCCAGTAACTCTGAGCTAAACGGTTTGTATCCATCCAGAGCATCGGCAAGATTGTTGATTCCAGCGAGAGTCAGTAACAGGTTGGGCACCGTGTTTCTACCTGCCGCTATGGGCCCTCGCTGACCGATACTGAGCAGCGCGACCGCATTTAATTGCTTATTGTTGAAACGGCGCTGCGTATCTTGTAGGCTTAATCCTTGAGTTACTTTTTCTATTAGCCCGATGGCCTCGTTGTTTTTTGAGTAGTCGCTGCCGAGATCGGTGATCAACTTCTTCCATGCGTCTACCGTGTAGGTGTCTTGATCATATGTCCTAACCTCAACACCGAGCATATTGACTTGTTTTAGTGCCGCGCTTGGCCCTGCACCTTTAGCTGCAATAATAATATCTGGTCTAAGCGACAATAACCCTTCAGCGCCCATGCTACGAAAATAACCTACTTTTGGTAGCTCTTTCGCTTCTTCAGGGTAGAGGCTAGAGGTGTCCACACCCACTAAATTGCCACCTAAGCCTAGAGCGAAAAGGATTTCGGTAATGCTGCCACCGGCACTAATGATTCGCGTTTTATCTTTGTCGGCTTGTGCATAAGTCAGATGTGTAGCTGAGCACAGTAATAGCAAGCACAGCAGCAAAAGCGATGGCGATTTGACGTATTTATTCATGACGTTTTTTGAATCACTCAATAAAGTTTTAAAGTTTCAATATGAGAATCTTAATGCGAATGATTTGCATTTGCAATTAAGTTTGTCTATATTTCTCCGAGATTAGGGGCTGCTAAGTCAAACTTTTTTGATCGTAAGGCCTACATAAGCAAATTCTACTGTTACTAATATCGAGCAAATTTATGATCATTCTTACCAATACAATTACTAGCTATAAACGGCTCATTAAATCGCCTTTGGCCAAATTATATTTCCCAGTTAGCACAAAGAAAGTGCTTGGTATGGCGGTATTTTGGCTAACTGCTGTCGCCACTAACGCATTGGCCGACAACCAACACGCGGGCAAAATCGAAGAAATTATTATCTCAGCAACCCGTACCGAAAAGCTCACCTCTGAGGTTGCGAATACGGTGTCGGTGATTGACGCAGAGCAAATTCAACGGGAGATCGCTAATAATATTGATGATCTAGTTCGTTATGAGCCGGGTGTGTCGGTTGCCGGTGGTGGGCGCTTTGGATTGAGCAGCTTTTCAATTCGTGGTGTTGGCGGCGACCGAGTACTTACCTTGGTTGATAGCACACCCACGGCTGATGAGTTCTCATTTGGGCCATTCTTATCATCGCGCAGAGACTTCGTTGATATTGACGCATTGAAGTCAGTAGAGATTGTTAGGGGGCCAGGCTCGAGTGTTTATGGCAGTAACGCTATCGGCGGCGTAGTAAACTTTATTACTAAAGATCCCATAGACTATTTGGGCGATAAGACATTTTCCGGCTCAGCTAAAATCGGCTATAGTTCGGTGGATCAAAGTATCAATACTACTGTGCTAGCGGCCTTCGGCAATCAAACCTGGTCGGGTATGGTCGTGGGAACCTTGCGAGAAGGGTCTGAAACAGAGACATTTTTCAGTGATGATTCAACCGGCGCGGGGCGTCGCTCGCAGAACCCGCAAGACTCGGAAAACAACAATGTCTACGCAAAACTAATCTATAAGCCGTCAGATTTTCAGAGCCTTTCAGTAGTCGCTGAGCGCTTTGCAGGAGACTCTGAAACCGATGTTCTTTCAGCGGCGAACACATTCTCTAGAGGCGTATTAACCAACTCAGAGATCGGTGTGGATGAAAGAAGCCGCGAGCGCTTTAGTTTAGATTACCGGCTTAGCACCAACGCCGCATTATTTGACTCTATTAGCTTACTAGCCTATGTACAAAGCAGTGATGCGCAGCAAAATACGCTGGCCGAACGCTTGTCGCAAGGTGCAGTTCAAGATCGCATTAGAACTTCGTTTTATCAGCAGGAAAACGCTGGGCTTAGAGCGCAGATGATCAAAGGTTTCGAGCTTGGCAGCGTGAGCCATGAGTTGATCTACGGCGTAGACTACGATCAAAGTGACTCGATCACCTTGCGAACAGGCAACACAGTTGACCGCGCAAGTGGTGTTCAGTTGCCTGAATTCACTAACTTTCCGACTCGCGATTTCCCTAATTCAAAATACACTAGTGTCGGCGCATTTATTCAAGACGATATTTCATTATTGGACGGACGCCTGCATCTTATTCCAGCGTTACGCTACGACAATTTTGAGCTTGAGCCAACGGTCGACGCGATCTATTTAGCTGGTAATACCGGTTCGCCTACGCCTGAAGGTTTCGATGAATCGGAGCTTTCAGCCAAGATTGGCGTAGTCTATGAGCTTAGTGATAGTTGGTCGGTATTCGCTCAATATGCTGAAGGCTTTCGTGCACCGCCACTCGATGCGGTGAATACCGGCTTCACCAATTTTGTTGGTGGATATACCACACTTCCTAACCCTGAGTTGAGACCCGAACGCGGTGAAAGCGTCGAGATCGGGCTACGCAGATACACCGATGCGGGCAACCTAGAGTTTACCGTGTACCAAAACACCTACGAAGATTTCATCGAAAGTCTATCTGTTCGCGGCTTTAATCCGGTCACAGGTTTACTGGAGTTTCAGGCACGCAACCTTGATGAGGCTGAGATTTCAGGTTTTGAACTGAAAGCACAATACAATCTAGGCCAGCTGTCCGATAGTCTCAATGGTTTCAATATTCGTGCCGCCTACGCCTATTCTGATGGTGACAATAAGCAAACTGATACGCCACTTAACTCAATTGACCCACAGCAGTTAGTTGTTGGTGTTGCTTACGCACCAGCGAGCGAGAAATGGAGTCTCGAAGCGGTGGTTGTGGCAAGTGATCGTAAGAGCATAAGCGATATTGATGCGAGTTCATTACAAGTCAGTGGCGCTGCGGCGATAAATCCCTTCGAAACGCCAGGCTTCGCAACCTTAGACCTGATCGGCCACTACGCGATTAATGACAAGGCGAAGATAAACTGGGGTGTCTTTAATCTCACGGACAAGCAGCATTTTCAGTGGAGCGAAGAGTTTGTGCAAGACCCAGTAACGACCAATTTTGATAGACTCACTGAGCCAGGTAGAAATTACTCTGTCACCGTAAAGGTTAATTTTTAATTCGACCTCGACTTATAACGCTAACCCTAATCAACACCACCGTTAAAAATTGCCTAATGAATGATCTAGTTCTACGAATGTTTATGTCAGCTTCGCTGGCAAGTATTATCGCCCTAAGTTTGCTTTCAGTTTCCTTTGCGGCTGAGCAAAAATGCGACCAGAATAAGTCTCAGTATGTATTTAGTTGGCCTATTTCGGAGGGTTGCGATGACCTACCTCGAGGCGGCACCAGCAAGGGTGCCGATGTGGAAATTAGTAAGGCCGTGCATGCAGGTTGGTTGAAAATTCAAGACCCAACGCTGTCTAAGTTTGAACGCGACCGCGCGGCGATTCTGGCCATGGCTGGGGGTTATAAAGTTGATTTCAATTTTATCGAAACGGTAGGCTTCTCGGCTGAGTTTAAACGCGATAGACCTTATCACTCCTGGGGCACTGAATACATTTACGTGGTAGAAGATAAGCCCGAGTTCATCAGTTTGCAACACTTGATGGTGATGTATTTCAAGCAAGACGACGGCAGTATTTCTGAGCCCATGGTGATGAAGCATTGGCGACAAGACTGGACCTATCAAGATAGGTCTCTACTCGAATACCAGCATAACAATAGGTGGGTAAAGCGAAAGCTCATTGATCAGGATGTCGAAGGCACCTGGAGCCAAGCGGTTTTTCAAGTTGATGATTCCCCACGCTATGAATCACTAGGTCGGTGGGTCCATAACCCAAGTTTCTCAACTTGGCTAAGTGCGACTACACGCCGCCCATTACCACGTCGAGAGTATAGTGTTAGAAACGACTATGACGTACTAGAAGGATTTAATCGCCATACTGTTACGCGAAAAGGTTGGGTTCAAGAAGAAGAGAACTGGAAGTTATCGCTTGACGAGAATGGAGAACCGAATGCCGATAGCCCGTATCTTTCCAAAGAACAAGGCGTTGCTCGTTATCAATTGGCTAGTAATATCGACTTTACTCCCGGCGATGTTTATATGGCCAAGACGGCGTCATTTTGGAAAGCTGTTCGAATGCACTGGAGTACCGTGATTAGCAACAATCCAGAACTCTCATTAAAGACAAGGGTCGATGGGAAACCGCTATTTATGCCGCTATTTAGTGCTGCTGAAACAGAACTTGATGCTGGTGAGATGAGTGAGTTTGTTAAAGCGACAATCTCAAAATATCTCAACGAATAGCAAGCAGGCACATTGATTGGCGTTAAGCGTAAATCATAAAGTTGCCAAGCGATTTAAGAAAAATTGATCGCTATTGATTTGTTTATCCGCTACATTCTTCGTTGCTCAATCTACTGATTACAGAAGATTGAGTTGATTCAGGGGAAGCGAGTGAAAATCTCGCACTGACGCGCAACGGTGATGCATTCCGATCTTTAGGTTTGTAAAGTCCGACTACCTGATCTTAGTATGAGTTATCTCGCGAAAAGATCGTTTATTGTTGGCTTGCTAGTGCACATTCCTGCACTCTTTCTAGAGCGTACACCGTCAAAACTTATTGTGAATTTCTCATCCATGTAATTACTCACCGCGAGTGTTCTTGCCTTAGTGCAGACTAGCGCGCTGTTAACTCTGGTTTGGTTTATTTACACTATGTTTCGCGTAAAACTGTTGGCTCGTCACTTTTCCTTTTACTCTCTTTTATTAGCAAGCTTAATATTTACTAGCAACACCTTAGCGATTGAGATAGTTGCTGTTGTCTCGCCGCGAAACGCGGCTGATGTGTTAAGCGGGGCGCATAAGTTCTTAAAGAGTAATCCTGAACACTCAATCAAACTAAGAACAACTGATCAATTTAATGGCCTGCCCGAGGTTGATAGAAAACAGCTCTTAGCGAGTGCCGATATTGTTTTCCTCGGTGGTGTGTTTGGCGATTCAATAAATCTATTTAATGCTTACTTAGACCCACTTACCGGCATCGGTATTAAATCTTTTGTTGCGGTTCACAGCGACCGACGGTTAGTAACCGCTTCGCGCATACTAAACCGAGTAATGTTGCAAAATGCCGATGTCGACGAGCTAATGAAAGACCCTCCCGCTGCTGATGGTGTCGATGTAATGCAATGGTCTAGCGCACGTTTAGAGCAATTCTCTGAATACAAAAATTGGCTGCTGAGTAAAACTTTCTGGGCTGATCGTGAGGTTGATAACATCGATGGTTTATTTCGCCATCTGAGCTTTTTAGCCGGTGCCTCAATAGAAGTGCCCGCGCCTAAACTGCAATCGCCACTACAAATTTTTATTGATGGTAATGCGCAGAAAGCAGAATCATTGATACTTTCAGAAGAGTATCAATGGGTTGCTATTGTCGATTACGAAACGGGTGCACGGCCCGGGGAGTTAGATTTAGTCGAACAAATATGCGCTCAACTAGAGTCCACTAAAAATATTAAGTGCCTTACCGTATTTGCTAAATGGGGGCCTTCTTCTGTTCGGGCAATTGAGCTTCTAGCAAAGCATAAAGACAGGATAGCCTCGTTAGTGTCACTGCAAAATTTTGTATTAGGCGGTGGTGAGGGTCGAACACAGGTGAATCAAGCTCTGAGCGAGCTCAACGTTCCGGTACTAAAAGGCTTACGCCTAAGTGACAGCACTGCGGCTGAATACCGTTTATCAGAAGAAGGCTTACGTTGGGACAGTGTGCATTACCGAGTCGCCATGCCTGAACTGCAAGGCATCTCGCAGCCCTTAGTGCTTGCGGCAATGACCGAGGCCAGCCTCGATCAACAAACTGGCGTAAGGCTTTCGTTATCGCAGCCGATAGAGCCACAAGTGTCGTTGCTGGTTCGCAGAGTGAAACGTTGGCTTGCGCTGCAAACTAAAGCCAATAAAGATAAGCGACTGGCGATCATCTACTACAACCATCCTCCTGGCAGGCACAATATTGGTGCCGACAATCTGAACGTTCCTGAATCGCTATTGGAAATATTACGGCACCTGAAAAGTGTTGGCTATAACACCGGCGAGTTGCCGCAGTCGCGCGAAACATTGCTTGATATTCTGCAAGAGCGAGGCGTAAACCTACCTGAAAATCGCACCGCACTTAAAGCAATGGCGGGCAAGGTCGAGACTGTTTCAGCGGCTGAATACCAGCAATGGTTCGAGCTGCTGCCATCTGTTATTCAAGACGAAATGGAAAACGGGCCGTTGGGCTACCTCAATGTGATGTTGCAAACCGCGGTGACCCTTGAGAACCCTGAGATCGCTCAACGATTAGTTCGACGAGTAGTGGCGGACTTAAGGCACGCGATCGAAGGTGCTGATCATAAGGCACGCGATCGAGTGATTAACTTGTTAGCCCAGCTCGAAACACTGTATGACACAAGCTCTGGGGCTACTGATCAAGCAAGTGAGATAGATTGGCCAGCGGCTGAAGATTTGGTAGCCGCGATTACGGCCAGTGGAGTGGAAGGCATTCGAGGTTGGGGCAAAGCGCCTGGTACGGTAATGGTGCATAACAATGAGCTGCTAATACCGGGTGTGCAGTTTGGCAATATCTTTGTCGGCCCTCAACCGCCACGTGGATGGGAGTTAAATGAAGAAATTTTGCATGCCAATTTATCATTTCCACCAACCCATCAATACTTAGCGTTTTACCAGTGGTTACGCCATTCGTTTAGTGCCGATGCTTTAGTGCATTTAGGGCGCCATTCTACCTACGAATTCTTACCACGGCATCGAGTTGGCATGGGTGAGGTCGATTACCCTATTGCGCTGATCGACGACCTTCCTAGCGTTTACCCTTATATTGTTGATGGCGTTGGTGAAGGAATTCAAGCTAAGCGTCGTGGCCTAGCGGTGATAGTCGATCATCTAACGCCGCCACTTGAAAGTACCGAGCTGTATGATCGCCTACTTGAATTACGCCAACTGATCGAAAGCTACGAAGCGGCACCCGAGGCTGCCGGTGCGATGCGTCACCGAGCCATTATCGCGATTAAAAAATTGGTCGATGAGTTGAACCTTGCTGATGAGCTAACTAAAAGCATGCAAGGTGAGTTGGAGATTCGAGGGGTTGACGCTTACGACCAAGTCGACGACGAACTATTGGTGCACGAAGTCGGCCACTACCTAACTAAGTTACAAGAAGACTTCATGCCACTTGGCTTGCATAGCTTTGGTCAAGATTGGTCCGATGATGCGATTAAGACAATGCTTACCTCAATGTCACAGGGCCAAACTGTGGACCAACTAAGTGTTAACGCTGATGGACCAAGTCCTAACAAAGACGGCTGGCAAGCAAAACTAATTGCCTCACCTAAGGCTGAGATGGAAGCGCTTGAAGCTGCGCTTGCCGGGCGCTATGTTAAACCCGGTAAAGGCAACGACCCTATTCGTACGCCAGAGGTATTACCTACTGGCCGCAATTTTTACGCACTCGATGGTGGGCTAATTCCATCTAGGCTGGGTTATCAAGTTGGCGTTGATTTGGCGGTTAAAGCACGCGCGCTTAGCTATTCAGAAAAATCTGACGTAAGCAAAACAGAACAAGCCGACGCAATCGTGTTATGGGCCTCGGATGTGGTTCGAGACGAGGGCGCGATGATTGCCTTTGGTTTCGATATGCTCGGTGTTAAACCGGTATGGAGTAGTCGCGGGATTGTTAAAAGGCTAGAGCGTTTAGACATTGCTAACATGCTCGAAAATAACCAACCTCGCGTCCGTCGAGACACTCTTTACACAACTTCCGGCTTGTTTCGAGACCTCTACGGTGCGCATATTATTTGGCTCGAAGAAGCGGTGTTAATGGCATTGGATGCATCATCTATTACGATTCGTAAAAACTATCCTGCTCTATCACTAGCGCTTAATTCAGCATTACGCCCGTTAGGCAAGAAGCAAAATGCGGGCAAAGAATCATTAGATATAAACCATCTTGCAGCGCAGTGGGTTAAAGATACCCGACAGGCTTTAGCGCAAGGTCGGTCAGCCGAAGAAGCGGGGCGCAGCGCGACCTATCGAATGTTTGGTGATGCTCCGGGCACCTATGGTGCTGGCGTAAATCGCTTGGTAGAGCGTTCAGGCAGTTGGGATAATCGTGCCGATATCGCTAAGGTGTATATTCGTCGTATGGGTCACGCCTACGGGGCGAACCTTCAAGGCGAGCCGCAACAAGAACTGTTCACTCAACGTTTAGGCAGTGTTGCAAATACCTATCTTGGGCGCTCAAGTAACCTCTATGGCTTGCTCGATAACAACGACTCCTTTGATTACCTTGGCGGCCTAAGTTTGGCGGTTGAGACGGTGAGGGGTGACGTGCCTGAAAATTTTATTCTTAAGCACGAAGACAATACCAACATTAGTGTCGAGCCCTTAAGTGTCGCTCTTTTGTCAGAGCTGCGCGGCCGTTTTCTCAACCGGCAATGGTTAGAGCCTCTGATGGACGAGGGCTATGCCGGTGCACGCACAATGGGCAGTGAGTTTTTTGAATATCTCTGGGGTTGGCAAGTGACTAACCCAGATGTCGTTAAGAGTTGGGTGTGGGATGAGGTGAAATCGGTCTATATTGACGACCGTCACGGCATTGGTCTCGACACGTTCTTAGAAGAAAATCACAATGTGCACGTCAAGAGCAACATGCTGGCGGTCATGTTAGTCGCCGCGCAGAAACAATTTTGGGATGCCGAGCAAGCGACTCTTGAACAAATATCGCAACAATTTGCCAAGCTAATTATCGAACATAGTCTGCCTGGCAGTGGTCATACTTCTCCCGATAGCCCGATATTTAACTTCATCGAAGATTATGTAAGTGAAGAGCAATTTAGCGCCGTGCAAGCTTCGTTAAAGGCGGCTCGAATTGAGCCTCAAGCAGCTCAAGCACCCTCAAGTATTGCTGAGCTAAAGTCAGCAGACATTCAACAGCAAGCCAGTCCAAAGCAATTCAGTCAAGAGCAATCGTCGGAGCAGAACAAAGAAGCTCGAGAAAACGACCTTGGGGTAGATTATCGATGGCTGTTGGCTTTATTCGCATTGCTTATCATCGTAGGCACCGTGCGTGGCGTTCGCGCACCAATTCAATTAAAACGGAAATAGACTAATTATGTTTGACGGTTCTGCCTTTGGCGTAATGCATGCGCTGGTGAGTTACTTACTGCAACCGGTAATCTGGCTGCTATTACTATTTACCGCTTGGTCGGTTGTTGAGATTGGTACTTTGCTAACTGAACGCCTAATCGGCTTAAAGCGCTGGCAACAAAGCGGCGATATCGATGCTTTTGAAACACTGGCCGCAAAGCGGATTGAACGTACAGATTTTCTGACTCGGATTGCTCCGATGTTAGGTTTGATGGGTACACTAATTCCTCTTGGCCCCGGGCTTGCTGCGCTTGGCGAAGGCGAGCTGAGCATTTTAACCACCGCTATGAGTGTCGCTTTTGATACAACCGTGCTCGGCTTGCTGGTGGGCATTGTCGGTTTTGTTGTTGGGCGATTAAGGCGTCGCTGGTACGAACAAACGCTTAGCTCGATGGAAGCAAATGAGGCAGTTGCATGACGATTAGGCCGACCCGCGCGCGCAAATGGAACAGCAACCGCTTTGATCAGCAAGACGAGGACCCACTAGGCCCGCTGGCAAACCTGCTTGATCTAATGTTGGTATTTGCTTGTGGTTTGATCGCCGCTCTTATCGGCATGAGCAAAAGTGTTGATGCGCATTTTGAACAGCAAAACCCTAGTCCGAAAATTGTTGAAAAGGGTCGTGAATTACCTCAACTGCCAGGTCAAGGCGAAAGCGGTGGCGAGGGCTACGAATCGGTAGGGCAGGTTTATCGCGATCCCAAAACCGGCAAGCTCATTTTGATAGGAAAATAGTGGCAGCTAATGACAACGCTATATTATGAGTCAGGTATGGTTCCAACAACGCCACAAGAAGAAAACTGCTTATCAAACTTTAGTCGGGTTTAGGTCCCGTGACATAAAATTTCGCAATTCTATAAAAATAGTTTACGATATGTATTAGACATTGTTCTGGTAACGTTATTTTTATAACCTTAAAAAAAACGAACATTATTGCAGGGACTAGCACGAGTCATTTTGAGTAATGACTCTCATGAACTTATAGTTATCCTTGATGCGTATATTACGGGCTGTGATTTTTTCAGCGTTATAGCTTTATCAATTGGGAATTATCTCCACATAAATTTAATGGCCTAGTAAAATAGATGATTAGAAAGGATTCAGAAACGGGAAGTTTGTTGGATGAACTTCGCCTAGATAAACAAGTGATAGATGTTGAAACGCGCCCGAGCAGATCTGGACTTGTTAGTTTATTGGTCGGCCTGCTAATCGTTTTGGCGATCACGGTCCTTTACCTATTGGGCTTTAAAGACGACCAGAAAGACAACCAGGGAACCTCAATCAGTACCAAGAATACGGTGGTGAAAGAAGAGCGCCCCCCTGCGGAGTTAGAACCCGGTCGTAATGAAACGAAGTTAGATGCCTCTGGTTATTTATTAGCCGAGCAAAAAGCCCTTGTCTCGTCTCAAGCGACTGGTAGATTAATGAATGTCTATTTTGAAGAAGGCCAGTTTGTAAAAAAAGGCGAGTTGCTGGCCAAGTTGGATTCGAGTTTACTAGAAGCGCAGGTGTCTTTGGTCGAAGCGCAATTGATTTCTACCATTGGGTCGTCAAAACAAACTAAGATTTTGTTACAAGAAGCGCGAAGCCGATTTAGCCGGACTGAGAAAATCGCCAAACAAAACTTAATCACCGATCAAGAGTTTGAAAAGGATCAGTTCGCGGTAAGCACCTTAGAAGCGCAACTATCGAGAGATTTGAATGAGATCGAGGTTGCTAATAAGCAAATTGCTATTCAAAAGCAAACACTGGAAAACTTAAATATATACGCACCTTTTGACGGCGTTGTTGTAGAGCAGCTCGCTCAGATTGGAGAAACCGTTTCGCCGTTATCTACTGCCAGTGGACTCTCAGGAATATGTTCACTTGTTGATATCAACTCATTGCAAGGGGAGGTTTACGTTAATGAGCGCTTTATTCAACGTGTTCATAAGGGGCAGCCGGTTTTAATCACGCCGCATGCGTATCCAGAGTTAGAAGTAGAGGGTGAAGTTCAAGCCATTATGCCATCGGTCAATAAGGAGACGGCAGCCATAAAGGTTAAAGTTTCGCTCAAGAAGATGGATGCACGGCTACTACCCAATATGGGAATTGATGTGTCTTTTAGCGAAAGCCCAAAGAATTAGGCCAACAAATTTGAATGGCTGAAGCGAGAGACGCTGAAATCACAAAGAGATAAAAAATAAATACCCAGTTCGCAAGTTTGAAGGATAAAATTTTGAGGAAGATATGAGTGACCACCACATAGAAGTAGAAGATAGCTTTATAAAGTTGAGCGATGTCTATCGAGAGCATAAAAAAGGGCTCGACACTATTTCGGTTTTAAATGGGCTTGACTTTACCATCGAAAAAGAGGATTTCATCGCCATTATGGGCCCCTCTGGTACCGGGAAAACCACTTTGCTTAATTTAATTGGTGGGCTTGATCGGCCGAGTGCTGGTTCAGTAAGTATTGGTGGTACGTTGATTAATAGATACAGCAGCAATCAACTCGCTCAATGGCGTTCTCAGCATGTCGGATTTGTATTTCAATTTTATAATTTACTACCCGTGTTAACAGCTCACCAGAATGTCGAGTTGCCGTTGTCGCTCATGTCTTTAAGCAAAGCGGATAGAAAAAGAAGAGTGGACGCCGCGTTGAAGGTGGTGGGGCTGGATGATCGCAGTAAACACTATCCAAACGAATTATCTGGGGGGCAGCAGCAGCGCGTCGCGATTGCCAGAGCGATTGTCACTGACCCATCGATTTTGCTGTGCGATGAACCAACCGGTGATCTTGATCAAGAATCTGGAGAGAGTGTTTTAGCACTATTGCAAACATTGAATCAGGAATATGGGAAGGCCGTTGTTATGGTCACGCATGACCATAGCGCAGCGTCTTATGCAAATCGTCGAGTCTTTTTACAAAACGGCAAATTACAAGAAGAAGTGGTCGGCTCGTGATGAAAGTGAGATTAGTAATTAGCAACATACTGCGTTGGCGATTGCGCAGTACGTTTACATTTTTAACTGTATTGGTGGCATTTTTATTGCTCGGTTTAATGCTGCCTCTAGAGCGCGTATTTAATCTAGGCGTCGAATTGGCCAATGCAGACCGGCTTATTATGGTCAATAAAGCATCCGTTTTGTCAGCTTTGCCGGTTAAGTACCTAGAGCGTATAAAGGACAATGAAAACGTAGAGCAGGTGGGTCATTTCACCTTTTTCGGTGGCTACTATCGGGATACCGATAACACCGTGTCGACCATAGTCACAGACCCTAGATTTTATGAGGATGTGATCGAAGAAGTTTATTTCTCGAATCAACAGCATAAGCAAGATTGGTTTGCTGATCGAAGCAGTGTTGCCATTGGTCGAGATCTCGCGACTAAGTACGACTGGAAGGTAGGTGACCTGCTTCCAATATATTCTAGTTTTTACCCTCGAAGTAATGGCAGCCGTAGCTGGACGTTTAGAGTTGCGGCGATATTTGAGCCGAAGGAGAGCGAAGGATCGACGGCTACTATCGTTGTTCACTACAGTCACTTTGATGAACTAAGAGTGACTAAAAAAGGCCTTATTGATTGGTTTACCATTCGAATGGTTGATGCAGATAATATTAGCCGTACGATAGAAGAGTTAGATACCAAGTTTAAAAATTCACCTCACGAAACCAAAACCTCAACCGAGGAGTCTTTTATCCAAGATTTTATGAATCAAATTGGTGATTTTACTGCGATTATCACGCTGTCACTCAGTGCCGTATTCTTCACACTTTTACTAGTTTCCGGCAACACAATGGCTCAGTCAGTGAACGAACGTATTTCGGAGTTGGCGGTACTAAAAACCTTAGGATTTACTAACCGTAGTATTTTCTTTTTAATCGTCTCAGAGTCCCTGTTGCTGACCTTGGCCGGAGGAATAGCCGGAATGGCTATTTCCTATTTTGTGATTCCAGTCGTCGTCGACTTAAGTGGAAATTTACTATCAGGAATGATTTTCTTACGCAAAGATATCGCCGTTGGTATTGCTTGCATGTTGGTGGTGGCTATCATCGCTTCAGTTGGCCCAGCGTTGAAGGCGATGAGAATGTCTATTGTTGATGGGCTGGAGACAACATCATGATTGACCTAGTCACCGTTAAGCAAAGTCTCGCCGCAACAAAAATTGCTATTTCGAGTTTAAAGCAGCGATGGCTGCGGACTCTGACGACCATCACCGGCATTGTTGGTGTTGTTGTGGTGTTTGTCTCGTTGCTTTCGATAGCGCAAGGCTATAAAAAAGTAATGGATGTCACCCGCACATCGGATAATGTGATCGTTTTCATGAAAGGAGCCGACTCTGAGTTGATGAGCTCTCTCTCCAGAGATCAGGTTGCAATACTACGTCTCTTACCTGAAATTTTACGCGACGAAAACCAACAACCGCTTGTTTCGGCTGAGGTTTTGACCGTTGCCAGCGTTGCTCGGAAAGGCAGCGATGGTACTATGAATGTTTCGTTGCGAGGCGTGGAGCCCGCGGCTTTTGTGTTGCGCAGTGATGTTAAGTTAGTTACAGGGCGTAGCTTTAAGCCTGGCAGTAGAGAGATAATTGTTGGCGAAAAAGCAATGGCGCAGTTTGACGGGCTTGAGTTGGGGGAGCAATTTCGCGCTGGTGATACTGTTTGGACAATCGTTGGCGTGTTTGCTTCTGGTGGTAGCGTGCTAGAGTCCGAAATTTGGACTAGTAGTGAAGACTTACAGTCAGCACAACAACGCGCCGGCCAATTTCAAACCCTTTACACCAAGTTAGCCGATGGATACGAAGCAGATGCAGTAGCCGAAACTGCTAACGAAGACCCGCGTATTAACATCAAAATGGTGCGCGAAGATGACTATTATGGAGAGCAGGCCGAGGATCTAAACAGTTTTGTTAGTGTTATTGGATATACCATTTCCTTGTTAATGGGTTTTGGCGCGACGTTTGCCGCCCTCAATGCAAATTATTCCAGCGTTATCACGCGAGTTCGTGAGTTGGCGACGATAAAGGCGTTAGGTTTTCGGAATTCGGCCATTGTCGCCTCGATTATTCTGGAATCTCTCGTTTTGGCACTTATAGGCGGCTTTGTTGGGGCGCTGATAACCTATTGGTTTCTTCATGGCTACTCGGCTTCTACACTGTTTATGTCGCGCAATCATAGCCAAGTGGTTTTTTCATTTGACGTTTCCGCCGGTATTTTGTTGCAAGCGGGTTTGTTGGCTGCGGTAATTGGTATTCTAGGTGGTTTAATACCCGCTATTCAGACGATAAAATTGCCAATGGCAAAGGTGCTTGCCTCACGTAAGTGATATTTAGATAAGAGAAAAGAAAATGGGATTTTTTGAATCAACGGGTACTGTTCGAAAAGGTTACTTTGAAGGTACACATCGAACTCGCTCGCCGCGAGAAACATTCGAGGCCTATGCACCACTAATGCCGGCTATGGGTATAACTCGTTTGGCCAACGTGACTGGTTTGGATCGTGTCGGTTTACCAGTTTACGTGGCTGTAAGACCCAACGGAAGGGCGCTATCTACCTCGCAAGGTAAGGGTGAAACTAACGACGCAGCTAAAGTTTCTGCGTTAATGGAGTCTATTGAGACTTGGCATGCGGAACATATTGATTTGCCAGCTAGGTATGACTCATATGCTCGTTTAAAAACCCAGGCAAATGTTATTGACGTTAGCGGGCTCAGCATTCCTCTTGGTGCGACTTATGATCCAGCTCGACCTTGCGCTTGGTTAGAGGGCCATGACTTGTTTAGCGAAGAGCCTACTTGGTTGCCCTATGACACTGTTTCGACTAATTTTGTTCAGCAACAAGGTCATCAACCAAGTTTCCTTGCTAGTACCAACGGGCTCTCGTCTGGCAACCACGCTTTAGAGGCAACGATACACGGCTTATGCGAAGTGATTGAGCGAGATGCTGTGACCATGTGGTTGCGTGTTACTGAAGAAGAGCGACGATCTAGGCACGTTGATTTATCTACCATCGTTGAGCCTCACCTCGTTGACATTATTAATACACTTGAGGAAAAAGGCCTAGTTCTTGGTGTTTGGGATATTACTAGCGATATCGGGGTTCCGGTTTACACTTGTTCAATCATCGAGAACCCAGAGTCGGCCGAATGGCGTCCAGTACCCTCATTTCCGGGACACGGGTGTCACCTGAAACCCGAAATAGCATTGTCTCGTGCTATTCACGAAGCAATACAGGGGCGCCTCACCGCGATCTCCGGAAGTCGTGATGATATGTTCCCTAAAGATTATGTAGAAGTAGGCAATAAAGATGACCATCGACGGATCATCTCGACGCTTATGGAATTCCCCGCCAGTCGGCCGTTTGCAAAGACATTATTGCCGTTGTCGGAGAATTTTGGTGGCGATCTGCAGACCATTCTTGGGCAGCTTAAGCTAGTTGGCATTGAGTCAGCGGTCGTGGTAAGCCTAGAGCATGAAGAGATTGGCATCCCTGTTGTAAAGGTTGTTGTGCCCCATTTAGAGCCTTTTCATACGATTTATTATAAACCTGGGCCGCGGGCCTTAGATTACAAGCGGAGTTTAGCCTTATGAGCGTCGTTGTTTTTCTCGGCCCGAGTCTTGATAAAAGTAAAGCGAAAGAAATTCTGGATGCTCATTACCTGCCTCCGGTGAAGATGGGAGATGTTTACGCGGCTGTTCAGCGAAAGCCTCGCGCAATCGTTATTATTGATGGGCTTTTTGAGCAAACACCAGCCGTCTGGCACAAAGAAATACTCTATGCCATAGACCAAGGTATTAAAGTCTATGGCGGGGCTAGTATGGGGGCGCTCAGAGCCACTGAGTTGCAAGCTTTTGGGATGCTTGGCGTTGGGCGTATATTTTCGGCTTACAGTTCTGGCGAATTGGAAGACGATGATGAAGTTGCAATAACACATAGTTTTTCTGACGGTGTTTATAGTTTCCGCTCAGAAGCCATGGTTAATATTCGGTTTGCGATACAATCCGCTATATCACAGGGAGTGATTGCCGAGGCAACGGGCGACAGACTAACGGCTATAGGCAAGGCGATGTTTTACCCTGATCGGAACTGGCAAGCTTTATTGAGTTACGCGAAGAAAGAGTCTATTAATTCAATTGAGTTGGAAAAATTTAATGTGTTTTTAGATGACCAGCAGCCCGATCAAAAACGTGATGACGCGATACAAGTTTTGCGCCAAGTAGGGCTGGAAATGGCGGATATTTCACCAGTAAAAAAAACCAATGACTTTGTCTTTGAACATACCGTATTCTGGGAATATTTAGTCACGTATTGTGGTCGCGCGGGGATTTCTGACGAGCATCAAGTTAGTAATGATCGTGTGCGTAATCATGTGCGCCTGACCTTCGCCGACAGGGATAGCGTTAGGCAGCGAGCTTTACTGCTATTTTTTGTGCTAGAAGAAGCTAGGCGAACCGGCTTAGAGGTAACTGATGACCGTGCTGCGTTACAGCACTTTCGATATAAGCGAGGCCTTTTGACCCAAGGCGAATTGCTGGCATGGTTAGCAGAGAAACAGATGACGCGAGAGCAATGTCTAGAGATTGCTCGTTTGGAGGTGCTAATGCTCAGAATGGAGCAGCGCTATGCCGAACAGATAGATCGACAGCTCAGGCCCGTGCTATTAGCCGATGGCAAATATTCTGAGACTATTAGTAAGGTTTCCAAGAAATGGAAAAGAGTTGAGCAAACAGGCTCAATGCACATAACCGAAGATTTGATAGAGTCTCGCGATAAAGTGCTGGACTGGTATCAGAATAAGCATTCTAAGGTACATCAGCATTTAGACGAGCATATTGCAGAGCTCGGCTTTACCTCGATGAGGCAGTTTTTAAACGAGTTATACGCCGAATATTTAGATGTACATGACTCATAAGCAGTAAAAAATTTTCAAAATTACACTCTAATTTATGACCCATTTTGTAAAGAAAATCGATGAAATGAGACGATTGTCTGCAAATAGCTAGACAATTGATTGACTTAGTCTATTAATTAGATTTTAATTGTTCTGTCACTAGCGAGATCGTTGGTGATTTATTTTAACCAAATCAATATGGAGAAAATCATGGAATTACATAAGTTTGATGTAGTGATGACTGAAAATGTCGAGTTAGATTTGTTTGCTGAGGAACTTCCTGAGCAAGTTCAGTTGCTTTCTGATTGCCTATCAAGTCTTGGTAGCGTATGCGGAGTAAGTAGCATCGGATCTATCGTTAGCTCTGGCGAAAGTAAGTAGTACTCTTTCACAAGGACCGTCTGGGAACTCGATCGTTTTGAGTTTCGTTATAAGGTTAATTTAAATCTTTGCAGGGATCGCACGGTGTATTTGGTTCCCAGTCGTTATCACGACAGCTTTTTAAGTCAATTAGAACACTGATTTATTAAAGCAATTCAATCGCCAATCTAAAGGTCTAGCCTATTAAGGATATAGCCCTCACTGAAAAATATGGATGTATGCAAACAACAGTTAATATCCCAACTGCCTTAAGGCAGTATTCAGAAAATAATGCGACCGTTGAGGTTGATGCAACCGACATTACTGGCGCATTGGATCAAATAATCGAAAAACACCCCCAATTAAAGCAGCAGTTATTTGCTGGTGATGGCGAAATTCGCCGTTACATTAATGTGTTTTTGAATAATCAAGACATTCGCTATCTGGAGCAGGAAAATACCACCGTTAAAGTTGGAGATTCCATCACATTAGTGCCCGCGATTGCAGGCGGTTAGCACAGGATGATTGCCCCAGATGAAGCAACAAATGATCTCGATCAAAGCTTAACTGAAGCGGAACTTGCTCATTACAGCCGACACTTACTATTGCCCGAGATAGGAGTTATTGGCCAAAAGAAACTCAAATCGTCGTCGGTGTTAATGATTGGTGCCGGGGGGCTAGGTGCTCCTCTAGCCCAATACTTAACCGCTGCGGGCGTTGGTACTTTGGGCATTGTCGAATACGACGTGGTCGAGAAGAGTAATCTCCATCGGCAAATTTTGTATTCAAGCGACCAAGTCGGTCGAACTAAGCTGGAGTGTGCAGAGGAACGCCTGAAAGCACTAAACCCACATATAAAGATCAACCCACACCCCGTCAAACTGTGCGCTGAAAACGCCTTGGATATTATTCGAGACTATGATTTGGTTGTAGACGGAACCGACAATTTCCCCACTCGTTATCTGATAAATGACGCATGTGTACTGTTAGGCAAGCCGAACGTATATGCATCGATTTATCGCTTTGAAGGTCAGCTATCAATCTTTTCGTCTGAGTTTGGACCATGTTATCGGTGCTTATACCCAGAACCCCCTCCCCAGGGCATGGTCCCATCTTGTTCAGAAGCCGGCGTCCTTGGCGTTTTGCCTGGAATTATGGGGACATTGCAGGCAAATGAAGTTGTTAAGCTTATTTTAGGGATAGGAGTGCCGGCAATTGGTCGTCTTATCACGTTTGATGCACTCGCATTGAAATTCAACGAATTTGAATTGCGTAAGAACCCTAGTTGTGTGATTTGTTCTGAGTCGGCCACGCAAAAAGAGCTAGTAGACTACGCTTCATTTTGTGGCATTGAGCCACCCGAGCCGGACAACGTGGTGCTCGATCCAGTCGAAGAAATTACGGTGAACGAATTGCATTTGGCAATGACCTCTGAGGCAGGGGCAACGCTAATTGATGTGAGGTCAAAGCATGACTATGAGAATCATCATATTGATGGCGCGGTGCATATTTCCCTAGATGACTTATCACGACAAGCCGCTACGATTGATCCAATGAGTATGGTGATTTGTCAGTGCCAAATGGGCAAGCGTTCGCTAACTGCAGCACGTGAATTGAAAAAGCTAGGATTTGAGCGTGTCTTTAGTCTGCAAGGAGGAATTCTTGCTTGGGATAACGCAATCTCGGAGGTGGTGAGTTGATCGGCCGAAAACTAGATCAGTTAGGTGACCGTCTCACTTGTCGGGGCGGTTTGATTCAGGAGTGTCGTTACAAATGACACATTCTCGATTCTTACTCGATTGATAAAGTCTAGAGCCAATGAATATAGAGCTACTGATAGTAGACCAAATTAATGAAAAAAGAATGGCGTCGGCAAAGGAATCTCCCTTTAGTAACCGCACTAAAGAAAGCACGACTAAAACGATAAGAAATACAAACGAAAATCGCTTAATCCAAAATTTGATGCCCATAATAATTACCGCTTTTTTGTAAAACTTATAAATTAAAAAAACAAAATAGCATAGCCCGAATAATTGTACGAACCATTCAAGAACAAAAATAACACAGAGATGAAACAGTCATTAGCAGTTTAAATTGTGGACACATAAATTGCTTTTATCAGTAGATTCTTCATTCAAAAACTCTATGCGCATGGCAGTAGCTAGCATTAAAGCAATTGCCTAAAACTAATTTGAGACAGGATTATATTGTTAACATGACAAAACGTATCAAGGTAGACGAACTGTTAGATCTCCCTGCTGAAAATAGCCCTATTAATGTGCCTTTGAGCATAGATCAGACTGCTGAGGTAGCCGTCAAAGTCTCATCTTTGCGCAAGAGTTATGGTGAGGCTGAGAGTAAAACGGATGCTTTAATTAGCTTGGATTTAACGGTAAATAGAGGTGAAATATTTGGCGTGCTCGGCCCCAATGGTGCCGGTAAAACGACATTAATTGAAATACTCGAAGGCTTACGAGGTGCCAGTGCAGGCAGTGCCAGTGTGCTCGGCGTTAATGTTGAGGACGATGACGCTATGAAGAGTTTGCGTTATAAGCTGGGCGTTTCTATGCAGCACAGTGTCTTGCCTCCAGATTTGACAATCGCCGAACTGCTCGACTTTATCAAGGCGTTGTACCCTGAGCCTAAGGATCCAGACGAGTTGATTGAACTGCTTGGTTTGTCCGAAAAGAAAAATTCAAGGTTCCGAAGTTTATCCGGAGGGCAACAACAGCGTGTAGCGATTTCCTTAGCACTTGTGGGTAACCCCGAGCTGATGTTTTTGGATGAACCGACATCTCAGCTGGACCCTCAAGCTAGGCGAGTAGTATGGAACATTTTATTAGATGAACGTTCCAACAAGGGTACGACAATTGTAGTTACCACTCATCAAATGGAAGAGGCTGAGCGATTGTGCGATAGAGTTTTGATATTGGACCATGGGAAACTTCTGGCGTTAGGTACCCCAAAAGAATTGATAGACGAGCATTGTCCGCAAAAGAGTATCGAGTTTGTTATGAGTCAAATGATTGACCTAGACATGCTTGGTATTGCAAATATAGAAGTACGAAAGGTTCGAGAAAATCACATTGAAGTTAAGTTACGCCCCGACAATGTTGATGAGGCGTTGCTAAAGATAATAGAAGCAAAAACTGATAACCGTCTATCGTATAGCGGTCTAAGAATTAAGGAGCAGACATTGGAAGATGTATTTTTAAAGCTTACTGGCAGGGGAATAAGAGGATGAGTTCTTTATCAAGAGTTGGCTTTTTTAGCGTACTAAAAGCGCAAAGAATAGAATTTTTTCGCGACAAGGGAGGTCTGTTTTTAAGCTTTGTTTTTCCGATATTTTTCGCTGTAACGCTGATCGTGAACAATTCACTGACCGGCAATTTCACACTTAATTTCGGTGTGGTCGATTCTCATCAAAATGAAAATTCACAATTATTTGTCGATGTCCTAACTGAAAATTTAATGATTAACGTTAGATCCAAACAGTTAGACCCTGCGCTGAAGGAACTCAATGAAGGAGATCTGGATGCTATTTTGGTTATTCCAAAAGGTGATTTTATAAGCGGCGCCGATGAGGTCGAGTTGATTGTCAATCCGCGTTTTAAGGAGTTTATTTCTCTTATCATGGACGCAGTGCGAGCACAGCTGCTGGATCATGGAAGCGAGCGTGATCAGAACAATCTGCAATACCAAGTTACTGTTCCTGAAGATGAGAGCCGAAGCGAATTCACCTTCACTTATCCTGGGATATTAGCACTCGCCTTATTGCAATTAGCCCTTTTTGGTACAGCCGTTCCATTGTTGCAAGCGAAGGAGCGTGGAACGATTAAGTACCTTTTGCTAACGCCATTAACGGCTTTTCAGTTGCTTTCATCTCAGCTCATTATTCGTTTTATCGTCGCATTATTACAAATAGCATTGTTGTTGGCCGTTGGAATGTACCTACTTGATTTGACTCTAATTGATTGGATTTCGGTACTTGGAGTGGCCTGTATGGGGATCGTTATGCTGACATCAATTGGCTATGCGATCGCCGGTGTTGCACCGAATTTACAATCAGGTATGGCGATAGTACTCATCACAAATTTCACTATGGCCTTTATGGGTAATGTCTTTTGGGCACCCAGCGCAGAAAACTTTTCGCTCTATTTTTCATACTTGATTCCTTTGACGTACTTGTCCGATATGTTCCGGCAAGTGGTCACTGGAATGCCAGGTTTATTGCCAATTTGGGCCGATGCAGCGGTGATTATTGGAATCTCTTTAGTGGCTATTATTTTCACCGTAAGAACATTTAAATTCGACAATCAACAGGGCAAGTCTTGAGGGCTTAGCATTCAACGGTCTTGAGCCAGTATTACCTACAACAAAAAAATCGATAGGAAGGGAATAATATGAATTCAACAAGTGATCAGAGTTGGCTATATACAAAACTATATTTAGGTGAAGCCGATGATCGAGCTGATGATCTATTGGTCGAGCTCGGCCGACTTGCCTCTGAACAGAGTGTTTTCGAAGAATGGTTTTTTATTCGATATTTTGATGAAAGCGGCTTTCATATTCGCTTTAGAGTTCGACCGGCGTCAGGTGAGAAAGAGGCAGCCGAGCAAGCGATTGCAAACATATGGGCTGGCCTTTCTTCAAAGATGACTCAGTTTTTGCCATCGCAGTACACTCCGATGGTCGAAATGCCAAAATATGGAAATGAGCAAAGCTTATTAGATTCGATCCCTAAGGTCCTCGCTGCCAATTATGCAGATTATGAGCCAGAGCACGATAAATACGGTGGCGCTCTAGGTATCTCGATTGCTGAGAGATTATTTGCTCGCTCATCAGAGCTGGCATGTCGAATCTTACAACAAGAAGGGAGTTCGATTTATTCCAGGAAGACAATGGCGCCATTGTTGATGTCTGCTTGTTTTACGCAGTTTAAAATTAGCGATCCGGAAGACTACTGGAGGCAGTACAGTCAATTTTGGTTAGGCGGGGATACTCCCGCTGCAGAAGATAGGCGTGATACTTTTTTTGCCAAGGGCGAAGAGCTAATGGCGCAAGGTGAGACAATTCTCGAAGACGTTTCAACTTTACCGAACGAAGCGGCCAAGGTACTCGAGGACTGGACAAGTGCGTTAAAGGAGGCCTATGTTGAATATCAGAAAATAAAAGCTGATGCCGAGTTTTCCAATAACGTGCTCTGTTTTAACTTCTCACATTTAATGTTAAACCGCCTCGGTTTAACGGCGCTTGAAGAGTCTTACATGGCGGCATTACTTGAGCAGTTAGCGTCACTAGAGACTGTTTATGAATAAGTTTCTCGCATTGGGCGATCGTTACCTCCGCAGTAAGTATCCGGTTGCGAGTTTACTTCACCCTGATGGTGGCGTTCTATCTGGCTTGGTGCGACTTTCAGGCGGACATGCCACCGACTTTGAAATTGCGGCGACTGACCTTAGCAATTTGACAAAAATATTTCCCCACCTAAGTGGCACTAATGGGGTTGATGTCTCGAATGACAGCATTGGCGGAGCTGGTGCTGACGTCGACCCAGAACTGGCGTGGATTAGAGCGGTGATGGAAGGCGCTGAGCGATACGCGACGCTTGCCAGTAGCGAGGTAGATTTTATTACCGCCAGTGGTAATGAATTGGGGTCTAGCTGCATCGATTTAGATCAATTACCAAGATGCTCAAAGCGAGAGCTTTCTGACCCGAAATGCACCTACATTGCGCCAAATAAAGGCTCAGCGATAAGGTGGGCAAAAGGCTATTCGTTGACCAATAAATGTGAACGATTAGTTCCAGCTGTGATGAGTCATCTCTACTTAAATCCGTCGCCGGCCGAGAAGTTTTGGCAAATGATTTCAACTGGCGTTGCCGCTCACGTTACATTAGAGGCGGCTTTAGTATCAGCCATCTGTGAGGTAATCGAGCGCGATTCAATCGCGATTTCTTGGTTAGCAAAATTAGCGTTGCCGCATATTGAATTACCACCAACACTGCCAGCAGAGCTAGGACCCAATTACAATTCCCTAAAGCATGGTCAGGTACAGCATTATTTCTATGACGCTACCACCGATGTGGGTATACCAACAGTCTATGCAGTACAGACGCTGGAAGGCTGCCAAAACCTCGCTCAATATGTCAACTGTTCAACAGAGTTCAGTGCCGCGCAAGCGTGTGCTAAAACGATACGAGAGGCTGCGCCTGCACGTATCGTGTTTGAAGACGGCTATACCCCACCGGAAAATGTTGAGGATTTTCAAACGCTTTACGATGGCGCATCTTATTTAGGACGTCCTGAGAACCGAAAGGAATTTGATTTTCTACTCAATTCACCGAATCGAATCAAACTGCAAGATATGTCGCTTGACGCTCCAGAAGACGATCGCGGTCGGCTTAATTTTTTAGTCAATCGGCTTAAAGAGATGGACATGGAGGTAATCGCAATTGACCTGACGACTGATGAGCTACGAGAAAGAGGAGCTTGGGTTGTTAGGGCTGTAATACCGGGTTTGATGCCCATGTCCTCCGATTACCGCGCTCGATTCCTTGGCACACCAAGGCTTTATGAATATCCCAAAAATGCCGGATTCGGCTCAATAACAGAAAATGATATCAACCGTGCACCCCAACCCTTCGCCTAAGACACTATTGTTAACTGCCGGTGCTTTTGGTGCCGCCGTGGCTGAGAAGATCAGCCTAACGGAACAAGTTACAGTAGAGAATCTGCTTGATTTTTCCGATCAATTACCGAGCACTATTGCTGACTACGAATATATCGCAGTGGTGTCTTGGCGACCGTATATTAATCTATACCAGAAAATAGATGAGTTGTGCTTTAAGCACGATATTCGTTGGTCGGTGACTGATTTATCTGGCCAGTTGCTGCGCTGCGGGCCACTCGTGATCCCAGGCCACGGTGCTTGCTATCACTGTTTTTATCAGCGTATAAGCTGCCATCGTACGGCAGTTGAACGTGAAAATGTGATAGAGGCATACCTTGAGCGCGATCCTTCTTTAGGTATTGAAGGTTTTATACAACCGATGGTTAATATTGCCGCTGCAGCGTTACTTGAAAATGGCCGAGCGGATCAATCTCAAGCATCTAACTTTCGCTTTATTGATGTGCTGGCAAGCTCGGTCAGGCTTAGTAAAGTGATTGGCATTCATAACTGCAGTCGATGTAGACCTAAGCCTGAAGGCTTTGATCAAAAGGATCGTTTTATTGAAAGCATGGTTCCGACATTAGAGGAGATTTTAGATTGAATAAGGATAGAAGGTTAACTGTATCGGCAGGAGCTATTGGGGCTAACTTCGTCAACGACCCTGAATTAAACTTGCCTCGCTACCCCAGATATATAACTGAAATTCAGATGCTGCCCTTTGGGCAGGCGGGCATTATTTTTGTCGGAGGAAGTGGTTATCAAGTCATCTCTGGAAGCTCAGCACGAAGTTTTCTACCGCGCTTGATCAAGCATCTAACAGGGCATAATAGCCTAGAGGATTTGGGCGAGATATTCCCGCAGTTGTCGGCTAAAGTACTAACTGACTCGGTGACATTACTGTTCTCCCGTGGCTTGCTCGAAGATGGTATAGCGGCTGAAGATGAAATCGAAACAACACCATTGCTGGCATTTAGTGGTCGTTATATTGACGTCACAAGAATTAATAAAAATAGGAGTCAAGTAAAGTCGCGCTTGTCATCGAGTCGAGTGGGCATTGCTGTTACCAATTCTGGTGGTATGGAGTACGCCAATGAGTTGCAATCGTCACTGCAAAACTTAGGGCTGAAAACTCTCGAGTTATTGACTTCTCCAGATCAAATTAGCGCTAATTTCGACCTTCTGATTACCGCCTTTCAAGGGCGAGACGAGTCAGCAGCCCAATGGATGAGCGCTGCGAATCGTCATAAAATATCGGTTCTACATTCATCGTTAAACGGTCAAAAAGCTGAAATTGGGCCGTTATTTGTTCCGGTACATTCAGGTTGTTATGACTGCTTTCGTCAATTGCATGTCGCCGGTCCAGAAACTAAAGCACATTCTGATTGGCGGTTTTGGTTGGGCGTAATTAGCCTACACGCATTCAACTTATTGAGCCGCGTTGGTAATTTCGATTTATATAATGTCTGCCGAACTCACCACGTGATTGATGGCGATAACGACTACTCTCAACAACGAGTGGTAAGGCTGCCTGGTTGTAAAACATGCGGATTAGAACACGTTAAGAGCCTGCCAGATTTACCATCAATGAAGCCTTGGTTGTTACACAACTCAGCGGTTATCGTATCTAGTTACGCATTGCGTAACCCCAAAGAACACCAATCGCACTATGCAGCTACAAATATAGATATCTCTAGTGAGCGACCCAAGCCGTTAGTTGGGGCTCCGATTGTGCAATTACCCGACGGCGAGAATTTACAAGAGCTTCCTTCTTGGAAGCAACAGCCGGGTGAGCGTGAGGAGGTTAACTTAAACCAGCTTGCGGTATTGTTACGATACTCAGTAGGCTACCAAACTGTCGGTAGCGACTTGCGCAGAATAGCACCTAGTGGCGGTGGCTTAGGATCCGCTGAATTGTTTTTGGTCGTTCGAGATGTTGACGGTCTGGATAATGGTATTTATCACTACTTTGCAATTGACCATGTGCTAGAGCGGCTTGGAGACGTACCTGATGAATTACTTTGTGGTGTATTAGGTGTTACACGCACATCATTGCCTCAGCTTGTTCTAGTTGGCGTTGCCAACATGGCGAAGCTGCGTGAAAAGTACGACAAATTTTCGTATCGACTTTCGATTATTGACTCAGGTGTCGCGCAAGGGTATCTCCATGAAATTTCATCGGCAATGTCGTTACGCTTCGTTGAGTATACCGATGCCAGAGATTCGGCATTAGCAAGCTTGATAATGTTACCGACCCGTGGCAATAAGAATCAAGTTACATTTGCCATCGGCTTAGGCTTGAGTCGTGATGCCAAAAGAAACATGGAACTGGGCTCTCATCATAATTTCTACGTGGACGAGCTAATAGAATCTGTAAGCATGTTAGGTAATCCGGTTCAGATGCCTAGGGGTAAAATGCCGCTTGCTGCCGAC
>Ga0075467_10000406_pt1 | contig 33701 bp, 28 predicted proteins | sample DEB08_DNA_9_FD_75067 | JGI IMG/M metagenome (GOLD analysis project Ga0075467, IMG submission 75067) | Aqueous microbial communities from the Delaware River and Bay under freshwater to marine salinity gradient to study organic matter... | ecosystem: Environmental > Aquatic > Marine > Coastal ... | reverse complement strand
TCTCCTTGGGATCGCGTCCCCGCAAACCCGGGATGGCGATGATACGGTTGTCGTATACCTCCTGGGCCAGTGCTGATCCATAATTCACTTTCAGTTTCTCCGCGTGGTGAGCCATCACGTTGCAGCCATCCTTGATGTCGCCGGTAATGACGTTGCCACCGAAGGGAATCACCGCCGTATGGCGGATGATGCCGTCCTTGAAGATGGTAATATCGGTGGTGCCGCCACCAATGTCCACCAGGGCAACCCCCGCTTCTTTTTCTTCGTCGCTCAGCACCGCTGCTGCGCTGGCGATGGGTTCCAGGGTCAGATTACTTACCCGCATCCCCGATCGTTCAACGCAGCGGTGGATGTTGTTGGATGCCGTAATTTGTCCCGTAATGATGTGGAAATTAGCTTCCAGCCGAATACCCGACATCCCGATAGGATCGGTGATCCCTTGCTCGCTGTCGATGGTATATTCCTGCGGGATAACGTGCAAGATCTTATCACCTGGCGGCAATACGAGTTTGTACATGTCGCTGATGAGGCGATCAATATCCCGGCGGCTGATTTCCGTGTGGTCGTTGTCACGGGTCAGCATGCCGCGGTGCTGCAGGCTTTTGATGTGCTGGCCGGCAATACCGACGTGCACTTCCTTGAAGGTCAGCCCCGACTGGCGCTCGGCCAATTTAACGGCCTCGGTGATGGCATTGACGGTTTTTTCAATGTTTGAAACTACGCCGCGTAGCACGCCTTCACTGTTGACTTTCCCGAAACCGAGGATTTCGAGTTTTCCGTGCTCATTGCGACGGCCTACCAGCGCACACACTTTGGTGGTGCCAATGTCGACCGCTACAATAGCATCTGATGATTCGTTTACATGTTTTGCATCCATTACTTTCCGTTTTAATTCAAAAAAATACGCACCGGACTCCTGTTGACCGGTTTGTTGTTAATAGTTATTTTGGTTCCCGTCACTTTTTGGGTAACGGGCTAATTATCGCTTCTTACAGACGACCTGTCCCGCGTAGCGGAGGTCGAACGATTCGTAGGCTTGCCAACCTTTGTAGGCCAATCCTTCGCGGTAAAAATCTTTCAGCCGCTGAAGCTTATCCGCCGCATTTTGGAAGCGACCAAAAAGGATGGTCTGCTGCCCAATTTTCGGACTCAGGATCAACTCCCCACGTTTGTTGACGTAGATCTGTTCAACCAAGGCATCCAGAAATTCGTCGCGGCGCAACAACTCGTTCAATTCGAAAACGTCGGCCAGCAGATTGTCTCCCCGGCTAATGATGTGCGCTTCATAAGGTGGCAGGTTGCCCGTCACGACCCTTACCCGTGCGGCGTAGTGGGTACTCGGGGGCATTTGCTCACCTGCGATATCCAGGTAGTAGTTGAGGTCGTTGTTGTCGATGATGCGCAGCAAGGGCTTCCGCTGAACGATCTCAATATGTACCCGGTTCTGGGCATCGACGTAGGCTTCGGCAGATTTTACAAAAGGATCTTCTTCCAGCACCCGTTCCAGTCGTTCAATATTGACTTCTCCTACCGGAAAAGTGGTTAATGGCTGGGCAAAACGCACCTCCAACAGCTTGGGGATGTCTTCTTCGCTGATGAGGAAGTTCCCTTGCTCCAAAGGCTCAATGGCCACCACGATATCACTCACGTACGCACTGCTCTTGCGCTGCATCGCACCCAGGACAATAGAGAGCAACAGCAGGGCCAGACCGCCCCACATAGCCATTCTCAAAGTGGTTACGAATTCACGTTTTGCTTTACTCATGCTACGGTTTTAAGCAAGTGATTCTTAAGAGGTTCTACCAGGGTATCGATATCGCCAGCACCCAGCGTCAGTAGCACTTCTACCGAGGAGGGGTCCATGTTTTCCAGTAATTCACTTTTTGCGTGCAGTTTTACCCGCTTGTTTTTCATGTGTTCAACAATAATCCGGGAACTTACACCCGGAATAGGCGCTTCCCGCGCCGGATAAATATCCAGCAGGAATACTTCGTCCAATTGATCCAGCGCCGCGGCAAATCCCTCGACAATGTCGCGGGTACGCGAGAATAAATGCGGTTGAAAGACGCCCGTTAGCTTGCGTCCGGGATACAATTCCCGGGCAGCGCCAATGGCGGCGTCCAATTCTGCCGGGTGGTGGGCATAGTCGTCGATATAGACGAGCCGCTCCTCCCGGATCTGGAATTCAAAGCGCCGGCCAATGCCCCGGAAACTGAGCAGTCCTTCCCGGATCTGTGTGGGGGTTGCCCCCATATTCACGGCTACGGTGATGGCTGCCAGCGCATTTTCAATGTTGTGACGGCCGGGGTGTGGGTGTTGTAATCCTTCGATCACCTGTTCGGTTCCGTAGTAGTCGAAAACAAAGAAGCCGTTTTCTACCCGTACCGCTTAGGCGCGGATATCCCCCACGCCAATGCCGAAGGTGGTGATCTGGGAACGATCGGTAAAATGCTTTTCCAAACCTGCTTTTAACAACAGCCTGCCACTGGGCTTCAATAATTTGGCGAAAGCCAGGAAACCCGTTTGCAACAGGGTTTCTTCGTCACCGTAGATATCCAGGTGATCGGCGTCCATGGCCATGATAATGGCAATGTCCGGATGCAAGGGCAGGAAAGATCGGTCAAACTCGTCGGCTTCCACGACGACCCAATCACTGGTGCCCGCCACAAAGTTAGAAGCGAAGTTCCGGGCCACACCACCCAGGAAAGCATTACAATCCACCCCACTGGAACGCAGCAAATGCGTCGTCAGGGTCGAAGTCGTTGTTTTGCCGTGGGTACCTGCCACCGCTACCGTACGCATGCCTTCACTGATGATGCCCAGGATCTGACTCCGTTTCAGCACGGGGGGTCCCTGCGCCCGGAACCACTGCAATTCGGCATGGGTAGCCGGTACAGCGGGGGTGTAAACCACCAGATCGATGCCCGTGGGTAAGCTCGCTATATCGGCGGCGTAGCGCACGGGAATGCCTTCGGCCACCAGGGTTTTGGTGAGTACCGTTTCGGTCCGATCGTAGCCCGCCACCTGCACACCTCTTCCCTTAAAGTAGCGAGCAATCGCACTCATGCCGATACCGCCGATACCGATGAAATAGATGTTATGGATGTTTTCGAGCTTCATATTATATTTTCAATTGCGAATCAAATTCAATCTTGTGGTTATCCTTGCCTGCCGACAACTGTGCTATTTACCGGTCAGACCGTCCTTCCGGCCAACCACAGCACCTCGCGGGCTATTTTGTCGGCGGCTCCCGGATAGGCCATCTTTTTGGCGTTTTCCGCCAGTTTTTCCCGGCCATATTGGTCAAACAGCAAAGCCAGAGCCGTCTTTACCAGTTAGGTTTGGGCGTCCTGGTCTTTTATCATTATGGCGGCTTCCTTATTGGCCAGGGCCAGGGCATTCTTCGTTTGGTGATCCTCCGCAACGTTGGGCGAAGGTACCAGGATGGCCGCTTTGCCCAGCAGGCAAATCTCCGAGATGGTCAGGGCGCCGGCGCGGCTGATCACCAGGTCTGCAGCGGCGTAAGCCAGGTCCATCCGATCCAAAAAAGGGCGCAACTGCACATTGGTCAGCTTTGCAGTAGGGCAGTTGGCGTAAGTCGTTTCGTACAGTTTACCACACTGCCACAGCACCTGTACTTGTTGGTCACGGGCCAGTATGTCGGTCGCTCCGGCAAGTGCTTCGTTGAGCGTCCTGGCACCCAGGCTACCGCCAGTGACCAATAGAATCGGCCGGTCGGCATCCAGTCCGTAGTGAGCGCAGGCGGCCGCCCGGTTCCCCTGGTTGGCCAGCAAGTCTTCGCGCACGGGGTTGCCTACCTCCAGCAGCGTAGCCGCAGGGAAATACCGCTCCATATCAGGATAGGCCACACAAATGCGGTCGGCTATTTTAGCCAGCCATTTGTTGGTGAGGCCAGCGTAGGCATTCTGCTCCTGAATAAGGATTGGAATACCATAAGACCCTGCTTGCCGCAAAAGTGGCCCACTCGCGTAACCGCCAGTACCGACAACAACCTGGGGCCGTAGCCGCCGAATAATGCGTCCGGCTTGCCAGATGCTGTACAGTAATTTGACCGGAAACAAGAGGTTCTGCAGGCTTAATTTGCGCTGCAAGCCACTGATCCACAGCCCTTCAATGGGGTAGCCCGCCTGGGGTACCCGCTCCATCTCCATACGCCCAAGCGCACCAACAAAGCTAATCTCAGCATCGGGAGCGAGTGCTTTTACGCGATCCGCAATGGCAATGGCGGGAAAAATATGCCCACCGGTACCACCGCCGCTGAAAATAATCCGGAGTTGTTGGTTGTCGTTGATCATATGTCTTCTTCTATGTCAGCCTCGTTGACGGATTCTATGTATTTGCTCACACTCAGGATAATGCCAAAAGCCACGCAGGTGAAGAGCAAGGAGGTTCCTCCCATACTGATTAGTGGCAAGGTCAGCCCGGTTACGGGCAACAAATTCACGTTGATACCAACGTGGAAAAATGCCTGAATGATGATGATCAGGCTCAGCCCCAGGGCCACCATCGCACCAAAGGCTTTGGGGCTTTTGGTGATGAGCCGCGTGACGCGAAAAAACAACAACAGGTACAAGCCAATAATAACAGCTCCCCCGATAACCCCATACTCTTCGCAAATAATCGCGTAGATGAAGTCAGCGTGGGCGTAAGGCAGGTAGTTGCGCTGGGTACTATTGCCGGGCCCGACACCCGTCCACCCGCCATTGGCCAGGGCAATCTTAGCCTGGTCGATCTGGTAGGTGTCTTCTCCTGTTTCACTGGGTGCGATAAATTGTTGCATTCGGCTTTCCCAGGTTTGAACCCTTACGTATTCCGGGAAGGAACGCCCCAGTAGCAGTAGAAAAGCAAACATAATACCGCCCGCGAGCAAGAGTAATCCGATGTATTTCATGGCTACCCGTCCAACGAACATCATGAACAGGCAGGTTATAAAGACGATGATGGCGGTCGACAAATCTGCTGGTGCAATCAGCCCGCAAACCAATACGATAGGTACGATAATGGGCACGAAAGCACTCTGAAAATCCTTGATGTAGTCCTGTTTGCTGCTGATAGCGCGGGCGACGTAAATGATCAGGGCCAGCTTGGCAAAGTCAGAGGTTTGGAAACTAATACCCACAATCGGGATCATAATCCACCGGCGGGCCTGGTTGATGTCTGTACCCAAGACCAGGGTGTACGCCAGCAAGATCAGGGCAATGGGCAGCAAAATGGGCGCCCAGTTCATGTAGCGGCGGTAATGGAGCAAATGGCAGAAGTAGGTGATCACCAACCCGCCCATCAGGATGATGCCGTGCTTGAACAGGTAAGATTCGGTATTGCCTCCCCGTTCCCGGTAGGCCAACGTGCCGGTAGCGCTGTACACGGCCAGCAGGGAGAACAAGCCCAACAGCACCAAAATGGCCCAAACCATTCGGTCACCGCGTAATTCTGCCGCTATTCTTGCTGAGAAGCTCATGGTGCTGTTGTTAAATTAGGAGTGATTAATGCCTGGACCGCAGCACGAAACTGATCGCCACGGTCAATATAGTTTTTGAAAAGATCGAAACTGGCACAGGCGGGCGACAGCAACACGACTTGCCCGGGTTGGGCCAATTTGAATGCTGCCTGTACGGCGTCTTCCGCACGGCTGGTTTCACGGATGGTGTCAATTTTATCGGCAAAAGCGGCTTTCAACTTGGTGTTATCCGCCCCCAGGCAGATGAGCGCCTGCACCTTGTTTTTCGCCAGGGCAAAGAGTGGTTCGTAGTCATTGCCTTTGTCCGTTCCGCCGGCAATCAAGATAATGGGTTGCGTCATGGCTTCCAGGGCATAGGTGACGGCATCGACGTTGGTGGCTTTGCTGTCATTGATGTAAATCACGCCGTTCACTTCGCCTACCGGTTCCAAACGGTGGGGAACGGGCTGAAACGTGTTAAGCCCTTCCTGGAGCACCGCCATGCCGATACCCAGGGCCTGCGCCATACCTGTGGCAAACAATGCGTTCAAGGCATTGTGCCGGCCCCGGAGTTGGGTGGTGTTCAGATCGAGCCAGCCATCCGCCAGGCGCAGGCGGTGATCCATGATCGCGGCTTTCGAAATGGGGTGCAGCTGCGCTTTAACATTCGTCGTGGCCAACCCTTTTTTCGTATGCTCATCTTCGGCCAGGTACCACAGTTCGTCCGTAGCCTGCTGGTTCATGGTGATGCGCATTTTCGAGGCTGTGTAACCCGCCATATCGTAGTTGTACCGATCCAAATGATCGGGCGTAATATTGAGGATGGCAGCCAAACGAGGGCGAAAATCCCGGATGCTGTCCAACTGGAAACTGCTGATTTCAATAACGAACACCTCGGGTTCATCGCCCTCGGCCAGGCTGCGGGCAAAACTGATGCCTACGTTCCCTACCAGGGATGCTTTGATGCCGCCTGCGTTCAGGAGGTGATGCGTCAGGTAGGCGGTGGTGGTTTTTCCGTTGCTCCCGGTAATGGCCAGGAGGGTCGCCTGCGTAAAACGCGCCGCGTACTCAATTTCTCCGATCACCGGAATTCCCTGGGCCACCAACTCCAGCACCAGGGGGACCGTGTCGGGAATGCCCGGACTCTTGATCACCTCGCTGGCCTGCAAAATCTGCGCACGGGTGTGTTGCCCGGTTTCGAAGGCAATTCCCGCCGCCAGAAGTTCTGCCTGGTGGACGGCGCTGATCTCGCCCCGATCGGACAGGAACACGCTGGCGCCGTTCTTTTTGGCCAGTAGTGCAGCGCCTACGCCGCTTTCGCCACCCCCTAGTACCACGATGTTCGTTTGGTGCTTCATAGTGCTGTTAGCGGATCTTGAGGGTTAATATGGTGGCTACGGCCAAGAGGATACCCACAATCCAAAAGCGGGTAACGATCTTGGATTCCGCCATTCCTTTTTTCTGGTAGTGGTGGTGGAGCGGCGACATCAAAAGGATGCGGCGACCTTCACCGTATTTCCGGCGGGTGTATTTGAAATAACCGACTTGCAGCATAACCGATAGGTTTTCGGCAACAAAAATGCCACAGAGGATAGGGATCAGCAGTTCTTTGCGCAACAGGATCGCCAGCGCGCCGATCACGCCACCCAGCATCAAACTTCCCGTATCACCCATAAACACCTGTGCCGGGAAGGAATTGTACCACAAAAAGCCAAGGCAAGCCCCGAGGAAGCAGGCGGCGTAGATGACCAGCTCCCCACTGCCGGGAAGGTGTAATATGCCCAGGTAATTGGCCGCAATACTATTGCCGGAAACGTAGGCAAAAACCGCCAGGGTGATGCCAATAATCCCCGAAACGCCGGTAGCTAGGCCATCCAGCCCGTCGGTAAGATTCGCGGCATTGGAAACGGCTGTCACAAGGAAGATGACAAAGGGGACAAAAACGATCCACGCCAGGTGCGGTGCCAGCGGGAGAATGTGGCCATAATCGAGCCGGTTGCCTTTCAGAAAAGGTACATTCGTCAGGTTGGTTTTATAATCTCCTTTCAGGACCACTGTTTGGTCGGCCTCTTGCAATCGGATGGTGTCACCTACCATTTGTGCTGGCCCGAGACCAATGCTTTCGGCTTCGTGGATATCCAGGCGCACGACAATTTGTTTGCTGTCCAGCATCGTCAGGGCAATGAAAATTCCCAAACCGATCTGGCCCATTACCTTGAAACGCCCCCGCAATCCTTTCTTGTTCTTGCGGAAAACTTTGATGTAGTCGTCGATGAATCCAATAACCGTCATCCAGCTGGTGGATACCAGCATAACAACGATGTAAATATTGTCTAACCGCGCCATCAACCAGCAGGGCACCAGGATGGCCATGACGATGATGATGCCGCCCATGGTGGGGGTGCCTTGTTTGGAGTTTTGGCCGGCCAGCCCCAAATCGCGAACCTCCTCACCAACTTGCAAGGAGCGCAGCAGGCGAATGATCTTGCCGCCGAAGAGCATGGAAATAATGAGCGAAAGAATGATGGCGATTCCCGCACGAAAGGTGATGTACTGGAACAGGCGTGTCCAGGACCCCAGTCCAAAAGTAGCATCCAACCATTCTATGAGATAAATCAACATCGTTTTTCGTTTTGTCCTTTTGTTTTAAGCGCTTGCCGCAAGAATTTCCCGCAAAATAGCGGTATCATCGAAAGGGTGTTTCACCCCTTTTATTTCCTGGTAGTTTTCGTGCCCCTTGCCAGCCACCAGCACCAGATCTCCTGGCCGGGCTAGTCGGCAGGCGGTCGTAATAGCCGAGCGACGGTCGCTAATGCGGAGTACCTGGGCTTGCTTGCCGGGTGGTACGCCCTTTGCCATCTCGTCGAGGATAGCTTCCGGGTCTTCGGAACGGGGGTTGTCACTCGTGAGGATCACCTCATGGCTATAATCACAAGCAGCTTTGACCATCAGCGGGCGCTTGGTTCGATCCCGGTCGCCACCACAACCCAGTACGGTAAGCAGGCGCTGTCCGGGGGACAGCATCTCCCGCAGGGTACCACAAATTTTCTCCACCGAATCGGGGGTGTGCGCATAATCAACCACCCCGGTGATACCACCGTGGGCGCCGCGAATGTAGCTGGCTCGTCCGGCCGGACCGGGCAGGTCACTAAGGATGCGCAGCACCTCGGCCTGGTTTTGTTGCAACAGCATGGCTGTGCCGTAAACCGCCAGCAGGTTGTAGGCGTTGAAATGGCCGATCAGGCGGGCAAATAGTTCTTGTCCGTCTATTTCCAGGTGCAAACCCTGGGGCGTATTTTCCAGCACGCGGGCCCGAAAATCAGCCATACTCCGCAAGCTGTAGGTATAGGCCTTCGCCGCGGAGTTTTGTACCATCACCGAGCCGCGTTTGTCATCTTCATTCACTAGGGCAAAGGCTGTTTTAGGCAGCTGGTCAAAGAATTTCTTCTTGGCCTCGATGTAGGCTTTGAAGGTGCCGTGGTAGTCGAGGTGATCGTGCGACATATTGGTGAAAACCCCACCCGCGAAATCCAGTCCGGCAATCCGGTCCTGATCGATGGCGTGAGAACTGGCTTCCATAAACACGTAACTACAGCCGGCATCAACCATTTCAGCCAGGAGCCGGTTGAGCTGCACGGCATCGGGGGTGGTGTGGGTGGCCGCGGCCAACGTTGTACCAATGCTGTTTTCGACGGTCGACAATAACCCGGTCTGGTAGCCCAACCCGGTAAAAAGCTGGTAGAGTAGGGTAGCGGTCGTGGTTTTGCCGTTGGTGCCCGTAACGCCGACCAACTTAAGCTGGCTACTGGGATGGTCAAAAAAGGCCGCTGCCAATTGGCCCAACGCGACCGAAGTGCGGGGTACTTGTACCCAACAGCCTGCGCTGGCTTGTTCTTGCTCGGTAGGCGCGCGTTCGGCAACAATACCCACCGCGCCACTGCTCAAAGCTTGATCGATATACTGGTGTCCATCGGTTTGGGTACCCCGCACCGCAACAAACAGACAGCCCGCTCCGACTCGCCGGGAATCGAATACCAATTCCTTGACCAGCAAGTTGGTATCGCCCCAGGTGAGAGGTGCTTTAAGGTCTGCTATTAGTTGGTGTACCTGCATGTTTGTTTTGCTGTTTGTGGTCTGGTCGCCCTAACCTAAGGTCAGGATAATGGTTTGTTTGACATTTTTTGTGCCGGGTCGGATGGATTGTCTCACGACCCGTCCTGCGCCGTCGGTTTTTACCCGCAATCCCCGGTTTTCGAGGATGTAGACGGCATCGCGCAGCCCCATCCCAATGACACTGGGTACGGTGCTGGTGCTAAAGTTGCGCTGTTGTAACAGGAGACTATCACTACTGGCGGTGAGTAGGATCATTTCGCCTGCTGGTTCTCCGTAGTGCGGAATACCCAGGTAGTCGAGTACGGTGCGCATATCTTCGGCCCGGCCAATTTCGTAGCTGGGCAGGTTTTTTTCGTAAAGTACCGGGCGGGGGCCCTGGTTGAGGGGGTCGTGCAATTCCATCATGCTGTTGAAGCACTTATCGGCAATTTCCCGAAATATAGGCCCCGCAACATCACTGCCGTAAATCCCACCTTCCTGGGGTTTGTAGACCACCACAATACACGAGTATTTAGGATGGTCAGCCGGGAAGTAGCCCGCAAACGAAGCCTGGTAGCCACCGATCCGGGTACCTTTGCTTCCCCGGGTATAATCAACCTGAGCGGTACCGGTTTTGCCGGCAAAGCTGTAGCGGTTGGTTTGCAACTTCATAGCAGTGCCTCGCTTCACCACGCCTTCCAACAGCAGCCGCGCTTTTTCAATAGTCGTTTTGCTGGCGATGGCCTTCTGAACCACCGTCGGGCGAAATTCCTCAATCACTTCGCCATTGTGCTCGATGGCCGACACCAGGTAGGGCTTCATCAGGCGGCCATTGTTGGCTACGGCATTGTAAAAAGTAAGCAGTTGCAGCGGAGTTATCCGCAACTCATAACCCGTAGCCATCCAGGGCAGGGTAACCATACTCCACTGGTCGTCCCGGCTCCAGGCATTTTTAAAGTAGGGATTCGCTTCGCCGTCCAGTTCAATACCAGTGGGGAGGTCGAGGTTGAAGTCCCGCATCCGTTGAATAAACTGGTAAGCGCCTTTGTTTTCCTCCCCCGTATCGGGGAGGTTGTAGTAACGATCAACCAGCTTGGCCATACCGACGTTGGAAGAAATTTCAAACGCCCGCTGGACGGTCGTGCTGTCCAGTTTAAAGCTGTAGGAAGAGGCATCCTCCATTTTTATTTCCGAGAAGATGGTGTTTCCCTTTTCAATATCTACGGAGTCGGTCAATTTGACGTAACCATCCTCCAGTAAAGCCATAATGGTTGCTAGTTTAAAGGTAGAGCCTGGTTCGGTAGCCATAGCGATGGCGTAGTTGTACATCTCGAAATAGCCTTTCCCTGCGTCGTCACGGCCCAGATTGGCCATCGCCTTGATGGCTCCGGTTGCCACATCCATAACAATAGCGGTGCCCCATTCGGGGCGGTGCTTGCGCATGCCGCGCAAGAGTGCTTCTTCGGTAATATCCTGCAGGTTGACGTCAATGGTGGTCACAAGGTCGTTGCCGCTTTTGGGTTCTACTTCCGACAAGTTCTCCAGGGGCAACCACAAGTCGCTGCGTGGATCCACCTTGATCATCATCTGTGAACCAGGTTCGCCGCCTAAGATGGAATCAAACCGGCCTTCCAGGCCTACGGGTTGTCTTTCCTCCCGGTTGTAGCCAATTACCCGGCGGGCCAACAGGCCAAAGGGGCGTTTGCGTTCGCTCAGCTTTTCCGCAATCAGACCACCGCGGTATTTCCCCAGGTTGAAGAGTGGGAAAGACTCTATGCGTCGCTTTTCTTCAAATGACACCTGTTTTTTGAGCAGGATGTGCCGGCTGCGGCGGATGTTGACCGACGTATCGCGCAAGCTGAGCAGGTATTCGCGGAAACCACCAACGGTGTAGGAATTGTCCACGTAGGTAGCCAGGCAGTAGGCCAGGGTGTCCAGGTTCTTGTAGTAGTCGGCTTCGGCAGAAGCAAAGGGATCGAAGTAGAGATCGAAGTAAGGCACGGAAGTTGCCAGCAGGCTGCCATCGGCCGAGTAGATGTTGCCGCGTTCTGCCTGGATTTTGCGGGGCATGACGTAGTTTTGCTCCCCGCGCTCGCGCCAGAATTCACCGTTGATGACAGCAATGTTGATGGTACGATACAACAGGAAACCGGCTGCTGGCATCAGGAGGCCAAACAGCAAAAAATATACCCGGTAAAGTACTTCGTTCTTGATATCCATCCGTCCTATTCTTGGTCGTGTACGACAATCTTTATGGGTTCGCCCCGGTGCAGTTGCAAGCCATCGTCTTTGACGCGATCAACAACTTCGGAGCGGAGGCTGTTGAACATGTTTTCGGACTGCAGCGACATGAAAGACCACCGCATTTCGCGAATTTCTCGTTGCATTTCCTGGATTTGCCGAATATTGCGCTCCGCCAGGTGGGCATTACCGATGTAAAGAATTGCCAGGAAGCCTAAAAAGAGGAAGTAGCCTAGGTTCGTGAGGATGAACCCGGAGAGTTGAAAGGATTGGAGTTGCCCCCAGATGCTGTTTTTCTTTGCCATTTCACTTCCGTTTTAAAACCACCAGTACCAAAAGACGAATCTTTTGGTGGGCTGAACCAAGGCTGTATGTGCTGAAAACCAGCTTTACGCAAAAAGCGCAAGCAGGTAGCAACGTGATCCAGTCTGGTTACCCCGGTACGGGGTAGTTTCATTTTTCGGTTGGAGGCTGGGCAATGGTCCGCTCTCCAACACGCAACTTAGCACTTCTAGCCCTGGGGTTGGCGGCGGTTTCTGCCGCATCAGCTTCCAGGGGTTTCTTCGTTAATACGTCGTAAGGCCGGTAAATGTGGCCGTAAAAATCCTTTATTGCTTCGCCGGACGCTTGTCCGGTTTTGAGTACATTTTTTACCAGGCGGTCTTCCAGCGAGTGGTAGCTCATCGCTACCAATCGGCCACCGGGTTTCAACACTTCGGTCGCTTGTTCCAGCATCTCTTTCAGGGCGCCCATTTCGTCGTTAACCGCAATGCGCAAAGCCTGAAAAACCTGTGCCAGGTAGCGGTTTGTTTTCCCACGCGCCAGGGGCTCAATAATTTGCAACAACTCGCCGATGGTCTCAATGGGCTGCACCTCGCGCGCCTCCACGATCCGCAGCGCCAGGGTACGGGCATTGCGAACTTCTCCGTAGGTGCCCAGCACAAACTGCAACTCATCTGCGGGGGTGTGTGCCAAAATTTCAGCAGCCGTAGGGCCTTCTCCCGGGTTCATCCGCATGTCCAGATCGGCGTTGAAACGAAAGGAAAACCCCCGCTCCGGAACATCCAACTGGTGCGACGAAACCCCCAGGTCGGCCAGGATCCCATCTACTTCCGCAATGCCGTACAAGCGCAGGTAGCGTTTGAGGTGGCGAAAGTTGGCGGGTGCAAACAACAGCCGCTCGTCTTCCGGTAGGTTGGCGTGGGCGTCGGGGTCCTGGTCAAAAGCAACCAGCCGGCCCTGTGGCCCCAGTTGTGCTAAAATTAGCTGGCTGTGCCCACCGCCACCAAAGGTGACATCCACGTAAACCCCGGCGGGGTTGATTTGCAGTTGCTCAATACACTGGTGAGCCATCACTGGCAGGTGGTAACTCATTCGCTACCGCCTTTATTATTCAATCCACCGAGCACTTCGTCCGCTAAATCGGAGAAGTCGATGGGTTCTTCTTCCATCCATTTATCATATTCCTGCGAAGACCACAACTCAATTCTACCAGAATATGCGGATAAAACCATATCTTGGTCAATGGCGGCGTATTCCGCCAATCTTTTAGGCAGCAGGATGCGGTCTGCACTGTCGAGGGTCACCTCGGAGGCACCGCGAAAAAAGTAGCGAGTAAAATCCCGGTTCTTTTTATTGTAGAGATTCAGTTGACTGATCTCGGCAGAAATTTCTTTCCAAACCGGCTCGGGATAAATGACCAGGCACTTCTCAAAGCCCCGGTTAATCACAAAATTGCCTTGCTGCCAATCACCAAGTTGGGTCAATAAACTACTAGGCATCCGGAAACGGCTTTTGCCGTCCAGTCGGACTTCGAACTCACCTAGTAATTGTTTAAAGGACATAGTTTTAACCTTTGACAATTCAAAAGTAATGACTTTTGACACATATTACCACTTTCTACCACCTTTTTTGTTCATTAATTTAATAATAAATGGGCTGATCAACAAAAAGCAATAAAGTATAATCAAAAAAGATATAATATTTAACTTTTTTGATTGTATAATTTCAAACTGCCCCCTGATTATCTGGACCTTATCTTCACCAGGCTGCTTTAAAAAACCAATCTGTCCTTTTTCGTAGGGCTTTGGTATGTGGGAAATTGTGGGAAGGATTTCCTTAAATTGACCACCAGGCGCTACAAAAGAGGGGATAGTACATCGTAATAACCTAAATTAGCTTTATTTTAAACTGCATGTAGGCCATGAAACAATCCCACTTGTACTTGTTGCGTATCGCCTTGATCCTGGTGTTACCCCTGAACGGCTTGCGTAGCCAACCCGCTCCTCCTGCTCCCCGCCTGGGATTGGCCCTGTCGGGTGGTGGAGCCAAGGGGCTGGCCCATATCGGTGTACTTAAAGTGCTGGAATCCGAGGGTATTTTCCCCGATTACATTTCCGGAACCAGCATGGGGAGTATTGTCGGGGGCTTGTATGCTATTGGTTACACGCCCGCGGAGTTGGAAACCCTTGCCAGGGAAATGGATTGGAACAGTTATTTCAACGACAATTATCCGCACAATTTACTGCCCATCGAAGAACGGTCGAAAGCCGATCGGTACCAACTCTCCTTTGCTATTGAAAACGGTAAGCTTAAAATCCCGCGTGGCCTGATCAGCGGAAAGAAAATCCAGAATCTGCTTACGGGTATTACGGCTAGTGTACACGACATTCCTACCTTCGATCAGTACTATATCCCTTTCCGTTGCGTCGCCACCGATCTGGAAACCGGAGCGGCCTACGTTTTTAGCCGGGGTCCGCTGCGCAAGGGGATCCGGGCCAGCATGTCTATACCTTCGGCTTTTGATCCGCTGCTTTACGATAACCATTTGCTGGTCGACGGTTTGCTGGCGCGCAACCTGCCCGTGCAGGATGTCCTGGATATGGGAGCCGGTATCGCGATCGCCGTCGATGTGGGGGATCCACTCTATCCCCGGGACGAGCTGAACATTGTACTCCGCGTACTGGAGCAGACCAGTAGTTTTGGGATGGTCACTTCAACGGAGATTCAGCGGTCCCTGGCGGGGTATATCATTGATCCGGATCTGACTGGCTTTTCAACCTTGAGCTACGACCGGGTCGATTCCCTCATCGCCCGCGGTAGCCAGGCCGCTCAGGCTGCCCTGCCGCAGTTGCGCAACTACCTGGATTCAGTAGGCTGGGTAGGTCAACCCGTTCCCGACCGAGTCAACGTCCGGAGGGATAGTTTCTACGTCAAAAAAATTATTTTCTCCGCGCTTGACACCACGACCAACAACACCCTGGCGCAAATTGTCAACATCAAAACGCCAGCGGTGGTGACCATCGCCGAGCTGGACAAATGGGTGGGCATTCTCTATTCATCGGGCTTTTTTGCCAATGTGGATTACGAATTTGCCCACGCCCGGGAAGGCGGTGGTTATACGTTGCGCTTCACCGCCACCAGCACCCCCGATTTTTACCTGCGGGCCAGCATCAACTACGACGTGGATTTCAATGCGGGCTTGTTACTCAATTTCACGGCCCGCAACCAGCTCGGCTACGGCAGCTTAATGACCGCCGATATCCGTGTGTCACAGTACCCGGGGGGTTGGCTAGACTACACCATCAACACCCGCTCTACCCCCAGTTTTGGGTTGCAGCTCTATGCCAGTGGCCAGGTTATTCCGGGTCAGCTATTTGAGCAGAATGAATTGTTCGATGAATATACCTTCCACCAGTACAAGGCTGGGGTGACTCTCCAAACAAGCATCAGCCGCCAGTGGTACTTTCGGCTAGGCCTGGAAGGCGAACACTTCTCCGAAAACCCACGCTTCTTCAGCCTGACGGAGCTGACTGCCCGGGGACAGCACCTGCGGGGGTTCGCCGAACTGGTTCGGGATACTTATGACCGGACGTACTTCCCACGGGATGGCTCTTTTTCTCAGTTGTGGATCCATTATAATTTGAACGGTAAACTGGAAGATGGTGGTGAAGGTGGGGTTGATTTTCCGACCACCGGCTTCCTTACCTTGAGTGGAAAGACCAATAAAACGTTCCCCCTGGGACGGCGCTGGTGGCTGGACGCAGCAGTAGCCCTGGGGCACGCCCGGTACGACCACGACCACTTGCTGCAACGCTTCTATCTCGGGCGTGAAATTCCTGAGAATTCCCGTTTTTTTGAAGTCTTCGGGTTGCGCCTTAGCGAACTAAACGTGAGTACTTTCGCCTACGGTCAGGCGCTGTTGCGCACCGAAATCGGCAAGAATAATTTTGTGGGGATAGGCTATAACTACGGCTATACCGCCCTCATCGAAAACGAGAAGGTGCTTTCCCAGGGGGCTTTCAATGGCCTGGGTCTCCAATTGGGGAGTATGACTACTTTTGGTCCAGCTCGCTTCACCGCAGAATACAACCTGGATTTCCACCGCTTTAATTTCTCTTTTTATGCCGGTTATCGGTTTTAGGAAGTTTTTGAAAATCGGAGGTCGGAAATCGGAGGTGCGAAGTCGGAGGTCGGAAGCGGACGGGAATTTATAGTAATCAATTATTTAGCTGTGCTGGTCTCGCCCGTTTGAGATTGATTCCAATCAGGTCTGTTGTAAAAAACACCTGCCGTTACAATAACTTTGGGATCCGGACACAACTCAAAAGTGGTTTTTAACGTTGGTTTGCGAGGGGTAAAAGTTATCTTTGCGCCCCCGGATGAGCTATTTTTCCACAAAAGGAAGGTTTAATTCCCCTTCCTGCATACCATTTTACTCATGCGCACATTATTATTCACTTTGATGTTGGCTTTGGTAAGTCAATATTCATTACAAGCACAAGCAGAAAAAATCAACATGGATTCTCTAAGTTACAGCCTGGGTGTACTGGTCGCCCAAAACCTAAAAAGCCAGGGATTTGACCAGGTCGATGCGACCAGCCTCGCCACCGCCATTGCGGACGTCATCAACGATAATCCTCTCCAGGTCGAATTGGAGCAGGCCAACGAAATGGTGCAGGCCTACATGGCAGACAAGCAAGCGGCACAGTACGTCGAAGTAAAAACGGCTGGCGAGCAGTTTCTGGTTAAGAATAAATTGCGCGGCGACGTAGTCGTTACCGATAGCGGCCTGCAGTACGAAGTGCTGCGCCCCGGATCGGGCAACAAACCCGGCCCCGGCGACAAGGTAACCGTACACTACCACGGCATGCTGACCGACGGTACCGTTTTCGATAGTTCCGTAGACCGCGGCACGCCCGCTACCTTCGGTGTCACCCAGGTGATCCAGGGATGGGTAGAAGGCCTGCAGCTCATGTCTATGGGCGCCAAGTACAAATTCTACATCCCCTACAACCTGGCCTACGGCAACCAGGGTGCCGGGCCTAAGATTCCTCCTTATTCCGCTTTGGTGTTCGAGGTGGAGCTGATTAAGATCAACTAGGAAGATTTCATAGCTAAATGAGCAGTAAGTCCAAAAACCAAGGTTCCGGTTTTTGGACTTTTTTTTGACTGTTAATTTCTAACGCAGGAGCAACACGTCCTGACTCCTGCGCTGAACGTGTCCGGTACGTTGGTTTTGGTATTGAAACAAGACCAGGTACACCCCCAAGGGCAAGTCCTGTCCATTGGATTGACCGTTCCAGGAAAAAGGAGCTTCTTGTGCCTGATAAACCAGGCTTCCCCAACGATCATAGACCTCCATGACGATTCCTTTGAAATCCTGCCCTTGGGCAATGACTTCGTCGTTGATGCCATCGTGGTTTGGGCTGAAAGCATTGGGGAAATAAACCGGGGCGAGGCAGGCATCGAGGCTCAGTTGAAAGAATTTGCTAAACGTACACCCTAGCACATTTGTTGAGACCTGGTAATTTCCGGGATTGTTGAGCGAAAAAATGCGGTCTGCTGGCAGCGCGTCATCAAGTTGAAAAGAGCTACTGTATTCACTTTGTGGACGAAGAACAAAAGGGAGGTTGTCCAGACAAAGGGAGGTGTCAGCCGGAAGCTGGAGGATATTTCCTGGAAGTAGATCTTTGACAAAAGTAATGGATACGGTATCGCTATAGGTGTAATAGGCATCATTGGCCCGAAGGCTATATTCACCAGATGCGGTTATGGTGCGAATAGGAGAATGATCGGCATTGTCCCAGGTGTATGCCAAAAAGGGTTGATTGACAGCTAATACGTAAGGTGGTGCTTCACAGAGCGTGCGATCATCGCCCAACAGCCTCACTTGATCGGAAAGGACATGGATGTTTTTAGAATAGGTATCCGCACACCCCAATACCCAGGTGGTTTGTGAAATGCTGTAATTGCCCGGTGTGGGAAAAGACCACGAAAAGATTGGGGCAACAGAGGTTGTATCCAAATCCAAACCCCGAATGTGCCATTCATTGGCGTTGGCAAATGCGTTTTTAAGACTATCAGCGACAACGATTTGGTTTACACAAACGGTATCTGGTAAGTAGAAGAAGGGGGAGGGGCGTGGAGGGGCATTGCACCAGTTGGCTGTGCCAGCTTGTTGTGCCGTTACCGTAATCGGAATAGGGAATGGATGGAGTGTGGAGTCTGGGGTCACCTGCCAGGCGCTAAATTCAAGCTCAAAATTCGCTTGTTCCAAACAGGCATCGTAAGTTTCGCAGTTGTCGATCAAGCCATCATCTCGGGTTTTTATAAGAACAGGGGTGTTGTCGTAGGTACCATCAGGTAAGTATTTGCGCCTGCTGGCAATGAACAATTCCCGCGCTTCGTTGAGCAGCAAGCGAGGAGAATAGGCCGCGTAGCCGTGGTACCAATCTAGGTCGCCATTGATGTCCATCTTTCCTGCTAGGACTGGGAAATCACCTTGTGTACTGTAGGCAAAATAAAGACCGTCGTTGGCATCGGACTGCAAGTGTGTGGCATCGTATGGAAACATTTCTGCGTATAATCTTTTGCTCCAAAGCAATGAAAGGTCGGGGGCAAGTTTTATGAAAACCGCATCACTTTGCGTGGAAGTACTATTTGGTAAAGTATAGCCGCTCAAATATATATTGCCACTGGCATCTACTGATTGTTGCCTTAGTACCAACCCGAAATCCTGATGGTCGACGACCAGGTTGCGTACCACCTGGCCATCTTGGTCTATTTCTAACAGAAAACTGTAGGTTTCAACGCTATTGTTCCGCTCTACCTGGCATAAAATGGAAAAATGTCCGTTCGGGAGTTCTTTTATTTCAATGGGATAGATGCTTCTGGAAAAATTTAATTCAGCAATATCATACACGTTAGACCATATCGGCGTGCCGTCTGCTGAATTCAATAAGGAAAGGGCCAGTTCGCTGTGTGTATTATCACTTGTTTCTGCTATAAATTGAGTGGTCAATAATTGGCCGGTACTATTAAAGCATTGGTGCTCAAATCGAATGGCCTGGTAGCTGAGTTGTACGGCCCAGTATTGCGCGGTGTTGAAATTGGTTACAAATACGGCGCTGGAGGGATTGCCAGTATTGAGTGCTCTGCGCATGGAGCTTGCGTGAAAAGCTCCCTTCCTGTTGTAATTGTTTGGAAGTGGCATCCAGGCGTCGCTACCTGAAGACAAAGAATAGGTGTGTAATATTTCTCCGAAGGGCGTAAGTTCCAGGATGACACAACCAGAAGTGTAAGCTATCATTAAAGAAAGATCGCCATTACCACTTCCTATCCCCATAAAACTGCCATAGAGGCCTCCGGCTTGTAAAGCTGATAAATCCAGCGTTTTTACAAAAGAATTTTGGCTAAATACACCGCAATTGTAAAGAAAGATGAGGAATAAAAAAATTGTATTTTTAAGCATAGCGTGATCTAATATGGCAATGAACGCCAGCCAAATTTCGAGGCTGGCATTCATTGCTAATTAATTTTAACTAGTTTCTGGTAGGGGGAGTAGGAAGATCAAGACAGGAGAATTCTTTCCAATGTGAAGAAAAGTAGAAATCTGGACTACCAAATGCAGTAGCGTAATCACCCCAACGAAAAGTAGGAGATGTCGTCGTAAAATTCAAGCTATTTCCGTGATAATTATCGTAACATTTAACTACGGTGTTGATTTTATAATCTGGATTGGGGATGTTATTGCTAGTACTAACCACATAGAACATATGCTGACCAGCAGAGGGTGAGTTTAACTCAAAAAAATCTGATGGAAGTGGAACAGTAGATATGTTAGTATTTGGTACTCCCTAAGTGAATATGCCTGGTGTTAATTGCACCCCATTGACTTCAAAATAAGGTGTAGTTCCAGGAGTGGCATCAAAAATACTCCAGAATCCATCGTTGTCTAAAGAAGCGTTTTCAATGCTAATAACACTCGTGAAACATTGGCAATCATCAAAATCTTCGACCCAATCGTGGGGGTCAACAGGTTTGTTTTTTAGTGCACTAATTTCGTCATTAAACTGTAGTTGAGCATTTTTTTGCAATGCTACATCATCGGTTGAGATGCTGTCTTTTGTGCAAGAATAGCACACTAGTACGATGCTACACACACATAGTATGTAAAAGGAAATTTGTTTCATTTTCAAAAATTTTAAAGAGAGAAATAATATATTATGCCCTTAAGATAAGTCAAAATATTGTAGCTTACAAATTACACTTCCATCGCCCATGCTGAAGACGTGGCAGGCCATGATTGCCGCCACAAGGAAAGAGTCGTACGCGTCTTATGCAGTCAAAAAAATCGTACATCTTACATCGTGCTTTGGGAGAGGACGGACGGACAACTATTGCGCTCCGCTGTTCCTCCTCCGCGCAAGCCTGGGCGACTTTTGACCATCATAAGTTGTTGGGAACTACCACACGCCAGCACGGCCGAAAAATCGATCGGCCCAATGGCGGAGCAAGGTCAAAAGTCCCACCTACCCTTTACCCCCTTTACACTTTTACCCCTTCCTCCCCCTTAGTGTAAAAAACACAACATACCGCTTAGCTATCTGCGCAGGGTTACTTACCTTTGCGCGCACGTTAAAAAACGGAAGATATGATTGGCCAACTCAAAGACTCGCAGTTCAAACTGAAACGCATCTTCATCGAGTCTACCTTACCCGCAGAATTAGAGTCGCTGCGCGGACTTTCTCACAACCTCTGGTGGACCTGGAATCAGGACGCCACCGAATTGTTCCACAGCATTGACTCCGAGCAGCTGAAAGCGCTCAACTACAATGCAGTCGCGTTACTCGATCAGTTGAGTCTGGAACGTACCGAGGAATTGGCAAAGGATAAGTCCTTCATCGACAAACTCAAAAAAGTTGACGCGCATTTCCAGGCTTATCTGGCCGAACCCAAAAAGAAGGGGCAACCCCGGATCGGGTATTTCAGTATGGAATACGGCCTGCACATCAGTTTGCGGTTGTATTCCGGCGGACTGGGCGTTCTGGCGGGTGACTACCTCAAAGAGGCCAGCGATGACAATGTCGACCTGATCGCCATGGGCCTGCTGTACCGCTACGGGTATTTCAACCAGGCGCTCTCGCTCAATGGCGACCAAATCCACAATTTCCCACCCCAGGAATTCACCAAGCTTCCGATCGAGCCGGTGCGCAACGACCAGGATGAATGGGTTAAAATTTCGATTTTCCTGCAGGGGCGTACCGTTCAGGCCAAAGTGTGGCTACTCAAGGTTGGCCGCATTTCCCTCTACCTGTTGGATGCCGATATTGAAGAAAACAGCTGGGAAGATCGTGCCCTCACCCACCAGCTTTACGGTTGTGACAACGAGCACCGCATGAAGCAGGAAATTCTGCTCGGTGTGGGTGGTGCCCGGGCATTGGAATTATTGGCTATTAAGCCGGATATCTTCCACCTGAACGAAGGCCACGCCGCTTTTCTGAGTTTGGAACGCCTGAAGCGGCTTATGCACGAGGAGGGACTCAGCTACAACGAAGCGGTAGAAGTGGTGCGGACATCGTCGCTCTTCACCACGCATACGCCCGTTCCTGCCGGCCACGATCACTTTCCGGAGCAGATGATGCGCAACTACCTGTATCACTTCTGCAATGACCTCGGTATTTCCTGGCGCGACTTCATGGCCCTCGGGCGGGTAAATCCCGATGCAGCAGAGGAAACCTTTAACATGAGCCACCTGGCCATCCGGCTGTCGCAGGAGGTAAACGGGGTAAGCAAATTGCACGGCTCGGTTTCCCAGAAGATGTTTACCAAGCTGTTTCCTGGCTACACCTCGGATGAACTCCACATTGGCTACGTCACCAACAGCGTTCATTACCCAACCTGGATCGCCAATGAGTGGCACCAGGTTTACCTGAAGCATTTTGGCAAAGCTTTCCTCCGCGACCAGTCGAACCACGACCTTTGGCGGAAGATCCATGAGGTCAGTGATGTAGACGTGATGACCATCCGCCGCAAGTTGAAGAAACGCTTGCTGGACTACGTTAAAACTAAAATTCAGGCGGACCTGACCCGTCGGGGCCAATCGCCCCGTTCCATTTTCGAGGTGACCAACCACATGCGCGAAGATGCATTGGTCATTGGTTTTGCTCGCCGTTTTGCCACCTACAAGCGGGCACACCTGCTGTTCAGCAACCTCGACCGCCTCCGCAATATTGTCAACAGCCAGGACAAACCCGTTATTTTTCTCTTTGCCGGCAAGGCCCACCCCGCTGATGGCGGTGGACAAGACCTGATTCGCCGGATTATTGAGATCAGCAAGCACCCGGAATTTGTGGGCAAGGTCATCTTCCTGGAAGATTACAACATGGAGATGGCCAAATTGCTGGTGCAGGGCGTCGACATTTGGCTCAATACGCCTACCCGGCCCCTGGAGGCTTCGGGCACCAGTGGTATGAAAGCGGCCATGAACGGCGTGGTCAACTTCAGCGTCCTCGACGGCTGGTGGGCCGAAGGTTACCGTCCTGATGCGGGTTGGGCGCTTTCGCTCAACCGTACCTACGAAGACCAAAGCCTGCAGAACGAACTGGATGCGGAAAACATTTACAATATGCTGGAAACAGATATTGTACCCACGTTCTTTGATTTCAATGCGGAGGGCGTGTCGCCCCGTTGGGTGAGTTTCGTTAAGAATATCATTGCTGAAGTAGCACCTGACTTCACCATGAAGCGCATGCTGGACGACTATTACGACCGTTTTTACAACAAACTGGCTGTTTCCAATACCCAGTTGCGGGCCAATGGTTTCCAACCAGCCAAAGATTTGGCGGCCTGGAAGCTACACGTGCAGCAGCACTGGTCGAAAGTAAGTGCCATAAACGTTGAAACTTTCGACGTGGCCAATCATCCTCTTCCGGTGGGGCAGAAGCTGGATGCCAAAGTAACGGTAGCGCTGGGCGGCCTGGCGGCGGAATTTGTGGGCGTTGAGCTAGTATTCTTCAAGCGGATCAACGAAAACGAACTGGAATTGGTACGGGTAACTCCCCTGAAATTAGAGAACAAAGCCAATGGGCAGGCGACCTACCACGTAGCGGTCGATCCTAAGTTGGCGGGCGTTTACGAATTTGGTTTTCGTATCTATCCGCACCACCCCCTACTGGCCAACCGGCAGGGGCTCAATCTGGTGCACTGGGTGGCCTAATAACCGCTTAAATCGATTCGGATGCCTTGCGAAAACGGCCACCGTGGATTTCCACGGTGGCCGTTATTCGTTGGACGATAAAAGAAAGGCAAAATAAGCAGTAGTTGCTACCGTGTCAATGGGATCGTTATGGTTGGTTGGGGTAGCAAGTGTGGGAAATAGGTTTTAGGTGTTTACTTCGTTCTTTGATACCAGGGGGAATCGGATCGTTACCGTTACCACCAGTTTTTTTCATAAAATGGGGGATTGTTCCTCCCCTTCGGCCCTCCCCATTCAACTGATACACCTGATTGGGGCGGAGTTGGCTGATCCTGGAGGGGCCAGAAGCAGACCACTAGCCTGGCATGACCAGCAGCGTACTTAACGCTTCGTGTAATTGCTCGGGCGATTGGAAATGGACGCTGCGCAAGCCAAGCGCCTCGGCGGCCTGGACATTGCGCAGGTTGTCGTCGATAAAAGGGAGGTGGCCAGTTGGAGGGGGAACCGTTCTTCGAGTAAGTGGTAGAACGCCGGACTCGGTTTGCGCATGCGTTCCTGCCCAGACACCAGAACGCCCTGGAACCAGTGCAGGAAGTCGTATTGCTCCCAGGCGATGGGCCAGGTTTCGGCTGACCAGTTGGTGAGTGCAAAGAGGGCGTAGCGATCCTGCTCGCGGAGTTGTTGCAACAAGTCGACGGTGCCGCTGATGGGACCACCCAACATCTCGGGCCAGCGATCATAAAAAGCGTGGATGAGGGCCGCGTGTTCGGGGTGTGCGGCTACGAGCGCTGCGGGACCGTCGGCCAGGCTACGTCCGGCATCCTGGGCCTCGTTCCAGTCGGAAGTGGCCACGTGGGTAAGGAAATGATCGATTTCCTGTTCCGTTGGCAGGAGCTTGCGGTAAAGATAACGCGGATTCCAGTCGATGAGGACGCCGCCGAGGTCAAAGATGATACTTTCTAGGGGCATGGGTAATGGTTGCATACAGGCTGCGGGTTGTGAGTTAAGGCATCTGGTGGGGAAAAGCGTTGAACTGGTCTAAAAAGCCAACGGTGACCAATCGCAGGTACGGGTAAGCCCCGGTGCGATTTTTCCGCCAGCAACGACAAAGTACCGGTTTTCTGGCCAGTGGATAAGGAAATAGTATACTTTTTGTGGGCTTGAAGCAAAATAATACGAGCATCAGCAACAAATTAATCTGTCAGGGGTTCTATTTATTCCCCTGCAGGAATGAAAATAGCGCAAGAATCAAAAAAAACTTTTTTTGCAACAAAGCGCTAGCCATGAGTTAATTAATGGGGGTAAGAGGAAGAAAGTAGGTAGATAAACCGCAATTTGTTAGAACTTTTTTGGCCAAATGTTTTTTCTATTTATAAATGTCCTTATCTTTGCATCCGCTTCGGGAAAAGAAGCTGTTTTAGGCTCTGTAGCTCAACTGGATAGAGTACCTGACTACGGATCAGGAGGTTGGAGGTTCGAACCCTCCCAGAGTCACTTCCCAATTATTCCCGGGCCTTTTGCCCGGGAATATTTTTTTACCTTCCGATGGGATTTATCCCGAATTGGAATTAAATACGGAGACGTATGTCTAAGGTTTGTCAATTGACTGGTAAGCGGCCCATCACGGGAAATAACGTTTCACACTCGAACCGTAAAACAAAGCGCCGTTTTGTGCCTAACATTCAGAAGAAGCGTTTCTTCTTGCAGGAGGAAGGCCGCTGGATCACGATGACCGTGTCCACGAGCGCTATTCGCAACATCAACAAACTAGGTCTTTATGCTTACTTGAAAAAGTTGGAGCGTAAGGGGGTTGACACTGGTGTTAAGTTGTAATTGCAAAAAAAATTTAAAGCTACCCGATCATGGCTAAGAAAAGCAAAGGTAACCGCATTCAGATTATTCTTGAATGCACCGAACATAAGACCAGCGGTATGCCTGGAACTTCTCGTTACGTAACGCAGAAAAACCGGAAAAATACACCTGACCGTTTAGAGTTGAAAAAATTCAATTCCATCCTTAAGCGGGTAACAGTACACCGCGAAATTAAGTAATCAGCACAGGTACTTGCTTGTTAAGTTGGTTTTTCGTAATTTTGCAGCTAACATTTTTTATTCGAAAATAATTTGTAATGGCTAAGGTTTCAAAGAACGCACGGGTTGCCCAACGTGCTGCTAATGCAGGTTCAGGCCGCGATTTCATTAAGATGGTTCAAAGTGTGAAAGACCCCAAGACGGGTAAGTATACCTACAAAGAGGTCATGATTCACAAAGACAAAGTGGACGAGTTTCTGGCAAAGAAATAATCCTTTTGCTTTCCATCTGGGTACTCAAAAGAGGCTTTTCTGGTCGTTTACACCAGAAAAGCCTCTTTGTATTTGTTTTTGACCAATTACGACCCCGTTTTTAAATATAGTTTAGGTTACTTTACCCCCGCTATTTTGACATTTGACTAAAGATGTGCTGATATGAGCTTTTTTTCCAAATTCTTCAACAAGGAGAAAAAAGAAGATCTCGATGCCGGGTTGGAAAAGACCAAGGCTTCTTTTTTGGGTAAGCTGAGCAAAGCGGTAGCCGGTAAGGCAACCGTTGACGAGGAAGTATTGGACGAACTGGAGAACATCCTGATCACTTCCGACGTGGGCCTGGAAACCACCGTTAAAATTATCGAACGGATTGAAGCGCGGGTGGCCCGGGACAAATACCTGAATACCGCCGAGTTGAACGGAATCCTACGGAATGAGATCGTGCAACTGTTGGCCGAAAACAACACGGTGGATCTGGAAGGCTACACCCTACCGACCGACCAGCGTCCGTGTGTGATCATGGTCGTTGGAGTCAACGGTGTAGGGAAGACCACCACCATTGGCAAATTGGCCCACCAGTACCAGCAGCAAGGACTCAAGGTCGTCATGGGAGCCGGCGACACCTTCCGTGCCGCTGCTGTAGACCAGCTTAAGATTTGGTCGGAGCGGGTCGGTTGTGATTTTTACAGCAAAGGGATGGATACCGACCCGGCCGCCGTCGCTTTCGAAACTGTCGATTACGCCATCAAAAATAATTGTGACGTAGCCATTATCGATACGGCCGGCCGCCTCCACACCAAGTTCAACCTGATGAAGGAACTGAGCAAAATCAAGAACAGTATCAGCAAGCGCCTGGACGGCGCGCCCCACGAAGTAATGCTCGTTCTGGATGCAACTACGGGGCAGAATGCAGTGGAACAAGCTACTCATTTCACCAATGCTACCGATGTCACGGCCCTGGCCCTGACCAAGTTGGACGGCACCGCGAAAGGAGGAGTTGCTATTGGTATCTCCGAACAGTTTAGTATTCCCATCAAGTATATCGGAGTGGGCCAACGCATCGATCAGTTACAGATTTTCAATAAAAAAGCTTTCGTTGACTCGCTTTTTGAAGCCTAATTGCAACAATAGCCTGTTGTGGAACATTGATGTAAAGCCCGCAAAACCGAAAAATCCAGTTTACCGATGGCTCGTACCCGCTTACATTACTGGTCGAAAAAGTTGGGGCATTCCTGGAGTCGCTTGTGGGGGCACCTGGGCTGGGGCAATTATCGCCCAGTATATTTGCATACTTACCGGGGGTTTGGCCGTCGCGATTATCTCTTTCTATCTGGCCGGGTTTTGCTGGATAACGGCATCTTAAAGAACGAAAAAGACAGCGCCTGGCGCAATTTTAACAATACCATCAAACGCTTCAACTCGCGGGTCATCAGCAATGCCCACGTGCGGGGCAAGTTTGCCGGTGAAGAATTTGAGTTGGTTACCGATGCCGAAGGTTATTTTACCCTCGATACTTACCTGGCTACCCCGCTGCCCCCGCCGCCCGCTAAGCCGCCGTTTTGGCAAAAAGCACAGGTAAATTTAACGGCTATTTCCGGGCAGCAGCTAAACATCAGCCAGGAAGCAGAAATACTCATCCCCGGATCTGCCACCACCTTTGGTATCATCAGCGATATCGACGATACCATTCTGAAGACCTACGTGACCAGTTGGCTCAAATGGCGGCCCATCTACCTGACCATCATCAAAAATGCTTTTTCGCGACAAGCTTTTAGCAAGGTCGCTCCCTTTTACCAGGCACTGCGGCGCGGCGCTGCGGGCCATTGCTACAATCCCTTCTTTTACGTATCCAACAGCCCGTGGAACCTCTACGACTTTCTGGAAGAATTTCTCGACCTCAATAAACTGTCCCGCGGACCCTTGCTACTCCGCGATTTTGGCCTGCCCTATAAGGATAATTCCGCGGGCTACCTCGGCCACAAGCACGAACAGATTATTCGCATTCTTGAGCTGTACCCCAAGCTGCCTTTTGTCCTGATTGGTGACAGCGGCGAACGGGATGCCGATATCTACCAGGCTATTTGCCAGCGCTACCCTGGGCGCATCAAAGCGATTTATATTCGCGATGTACACAGCAGTAACCGGGCACAAAGGGTACAGCGGATTCTCTCCTCACTGACGGACATCCCCAGCCTGTTGGTCAAAAATTATGGTACGGCAGCCGAACATGCCGCTGACCACGGCTTGCTTTCCTATGCTAATTTTCAGGCACTTCAGCAATAGTGTTACCTGCTGAAGGTGTGCAACCTAAGCTTAGCGAACTTGCATAGCCACTAAGTGGTTACGGTGTTGTTGGTAAAGGTACTGGCACAAAACGCTTTTGGCGAGTAATAATTTTGCCTATCTATTCGTTTGCAAAATAATCAATCCCAAATTCACGCCTTATGAAAATCACCCTCCTGGTTACGTATTTCTTCTACTTCCTGGTGAGTACACTAGCTGCGCAAGTGCGCTACACGGGTGAAGAACTTCGCGATTACTACTACTGGTTTCATCAATACAGCCAGACGGCGCTCTTTTATGAAGATGGGGCCCGCTTGGTTAGTTTTACCGAAAAGACGCCCGTCCGCCAGTACCCCAATGTCCAGGCTGCGGTGGCTGGCTATCTGGGGCTGGGAGAGGTGGTTACCAATCAGCTCATTCCCGTTGCCAGGGCAGTTGTCAGCACGGAAAAAGGATACCAGGACCAGTGGTTCAAGGTGACGGCCTGCCAGGCCACCACCGGCCAAACCTATACCGGCTACGTGTGGGGTGGGCACCTGGCCAAAAGTTGGTTGTACTACGACCTGGATCAGGATGGTACCACCGAACTGGTCGCGCTGGGCTTGCACCTCGAACAGCGCCGGGCGCCCGAGGATATTCAGGCCGATCTGAAGGTGATCCACCAGGGCCAGTTGCAAGCCAGCCTCGCTATTGCAGGCCTTTGCCTGTTCGACGATTGTGGCTCCAGCAACTTATTGCGCGTCTACGAAATCAGTACCCAACCCCGGCAGGTGATTTTCGAAACGAGTACCCTCACCGCCGGTTGCCTGGTAGGTGTCGATAAGGCCTTCGTGTCCTGGGATACCAATCAGCTGCGCCTCATCTACCAGGCGGAGTACTCTACGGGGCACCAGTACGCCAACAATGCCTTTTATCGCCACCAGGACAATGCGACCCTGATTTGCTACTACCAAAATGAAAACAATGCTTTCGAACCCGTTTGGGCCTGTAAACCCCTCTCTACTACCGTGGCCGTTCCTTAATTAAATGGCTAACAAGTCAGTCGGACGTTCCTTACCTTTGCGGTCATCATCACAGTGGTGCGCCTGTTGATGCCACAATCAAAGGTCATAGGTATGCTTCCAATTCCCGCAATTGAAATTCCCTGGTGGAAAAAACTGCTGTTCCTGCTGCTGGAGACCCTCGGGTTCGTAGCCATTGCTACCCTGGTCGTCCTACTTCTCGACCAACTCATCTCCCCTTTGACCCTTGCCGTTGCCCCCTTGGAGTTGCGTGAGTTGTTCAAAGAGTGGGGCATTACCTTGCTGGCGGTCTTCTCCGCGGCTTACCTCCTTAACCTTGTTGCCCGTCGGCCAGGCCTGGCTGAAATGGGCTTTACCACTGCGCGCCTCGGCTACAGTCTGGGTACCGGTCTTTGGGTTGGGAGCAGTATTTTGGTACTCTGTTTTCTGTTGCTGTGGGTTGGCGGTTGGGTACAAATTACCGCCTTCCTCTTTGAGCCGCCTCTTTTTTGGGGTTGGTTGTTGTTTTTCCTGATCCAACCGCTGGCGGAAGAAATCGTCATGCGGTCTTTTCTGCAGGCCCACCTGCAGCACTATTTTGGTCCGCAGGTAGCATTGCTAGGAGCAGCCCTGGTTTTTGGCCTGCTGCACGCTGGCAACGATGCTTTCACGTGGTTGGCTGGCCTAGAGATTGTCCTGGGCGGTTACCTGATGGGGCAACTGTACCTCCATACCCAGAGCATCTGGGCGCCTTTTGCCCTGCACGCCAGCTGGAACTTTCTGCAAAGTACCGTCCTGGGGTTTGCCGTCAGCGGCATGGACACTTACCGGCTCCTGCAATTGGATATCAATGGACCAGAATGGCTCACTGGTGGTGAATTTGGCCTCGAAGGCTCCTTGTTAACGGTCATTTTGTTAGGAGTAGCCATTGCTTATTTTAAAAAAAGGAACAGGGAGATTAGTCCCCTACCACAAGCCTAATATGAAAGAAAAATACTTAGACCCCACCCAAACGGCTGGCCGTGACTTTGTCATGCGCCAAATTCCCGGTAGCGTGGTCATGCTCAACTTGCTCCGCTTCCGCGAAATTGCCGATTATTCGGCAACGCCCGAGCTCGCTCCGGAATCACCCATCAGTGGAGCCAGGGCTTACCAATTGTATATGGCGCATACCCGGCCCTTTTTGGAAGAATCGGGAGGGGAAGTCATTTTTATGGGAAAAGGTGGGGATTTTTTAATCGGCCCTACTGACGAAAGCTGGCATGCCGTACTCTTGGTTCGTCAGCAAAGCGTGGCCAGTTTTTTGGCTTTTGCCCAAAATACGGCCTATCTCAAAGGCATGGGGCACCGCACCGCCGCACTGGAAGATTCGCGCCTGTTGCCCATGGTAGAAGACGAGCTCGGCGCCTAGCGATTTACCAGACCTACTGCACGGTGGAAGCTGCCAGATGAGGTAAGTTCAGGCTATTGGTAAATAGGAAGCCGGGATAGGAAATAGTCGTATTTTAGCCCCATAACTCAGCCGATTACCTGCCATGCGCCTCATTTACCTTCTCTTCCTGTTTCCTTTTTGCTTGCTGGCCCAGCCCCGGCAGGTGCAAACCTACACCGTAGCGGAAGGCCTGGCCCAGTCGCAAGTGTACGCGGTACTGGCCGATCGGCGCGGCTACGTCTGGGCAGGTACCCAGGGAGGGGGTTTGTCTCGTTTCGACGGGGAACGCTTCCGCACCTTTTCGGACGGGGATGGCCTGCCTGGCAACTACGTACAAGCCCTCTGGGAAGATGCGCCGGGCAACCTCTGGATTGGTACCGACCAGGGGGTGGCCAGGTACGATGGACAAACTTTCGAAACGTTCCTCTCCGGTACCAATATCCTGGCGATCGACGGGCGCAATAAACCGGAAGAAATATGGGTGCTGACTGAAACACAACTCTACCGCCGTCAGGGCACCAACTGGGATACCCTCGCGCTGCCGATGCCCTATCTTCGTCCCTACTGTCTGGTGGTCGAAGCTCACCGCTTGCTACTGGGTACCGACCGTGGCGCGTGGCAGTGGGATGGTCAGTCCTGGCGAACCATGCCGGCTGAATTTGCGGCCAGCCACCAGGTCTGGGCTTTGTTCCGCTACCAGCGTGGCCAAACGTGGGCCCTCGCGCCCGGCAACCAACTCTTTGCCGTCGGGCCCGATTCGCTGCGGGCCCGCCGGGTACCCGCTCAAACGCCTACGGTTTTCTATGTGTCTCCCCAGGGCGACAGCTGGTTGGGAACCCAGGACCAGGGGCTGTTTCTCTTGCCGAAGGGCGGACAAGCCTGGGTGGCCATCGGAAAACAGCAGGGGTTGCTCAGCAACCATATCCGCGCCCTCACCAGCGACCGCTGGGGCAACCTCTGGGTAGGCACTTCGGGCGGCGGCCTGAGTTGTTTGCGGCGGGCGCCTTTTCAGGCTTTCGACGAAGACCGCGGGCTGGTGGGTAAAGAAGTCTATGCGCTCACTTATTCCGATTCATTGGGCTTGTTGTTTGCCGTCGGGGAAGCGGGCGTTTTCCGGCAGACCATCGCGGGGCCTACCGTTTTTGCGCAAGATTCTGCCCTGGTTGGGCAAAAGATCAAAGCCTTGCATTACGATGCCGCGGGCCGGTTGTGGATGGGCACGCCGGGTGCGGGGATCAAAGTGAAAAGCGCCAATCGTTGGTACGACGTGGGGCTTTGTGGCCAGTTTGTCCTGGACATGGTGCCGGCTACCCCCAACAGTTGGTGGGTAGCCACGGCTTACGAAGGGCTGAGCCTGCTGACAGTAAGGGAAGATTCTACCGGCTTGTCTTTCACTTGTCGCAGCTTTGGCCGGGAGCACGGTCTACCCCTGGGGCGTATCGAAAGCCTGGCGCAAGACCAGCTGGGCCGCCTCCTGATCGCCTACCGCGATCGCGGCCTGGCGTGTTGGTCACCCGACACCCTGTACTGGCAGGTCACTACTGCCGATGGGCTGCCGGCACCCACCGTGCGGGCTGTTCGGCAGGATACGGCCGGCTACTATTGGCTGGCCACTACCCGTGGCCTGGTGCGCCTGGGCTGGACGTCCCAAAAGATGCACCTGCGGGTCTTTACCAACCGGGACGGTTTGCAATCCAATAACCTCTACTGCCTGACCATCGACCAGCAAGGGCAGCTCTGGGTGGGGAGTGAACGCGGCGTAGATCAGGTAGAATTGGACGCGGCCCGCAACCTCAAACAGGTCACCTTCTACGGGCAGGAAGCAGGCTTTACGGGGATCGAAACTTGCACGAATGCCGCCCTCACCGATTCGTTGGGCAACGTGTGGCTCGGTACCATGAACGGCCTGATGCTACACGAAAACCAATCCCTACGTCCCACCCTGGCACCTCCTCCGGAACTGGCATTTGCGGATATTCGCATCCTTTACCGCTCCGTACGGGACACCATTGGCCAACCCGTCCTGAATGGTTGGGGGCAGCCAAACACAAAGCTGCTGACCCTGACCAATACCCAGAATCACCTGAGCTTCGACCTTCAGGCCCTGGATCTGGCTCAACCCGGTGACCTCCAATACCAGTGGCAACTCGCAGGCTGGGACGAGCAGTGGTCGCCACCCGCTACCCAACAGACCATCACCTACGCCAACCTGCCACCAGGCCGTTACACTTTCCGGGCCCGGGCCGTCGGCAAGGGCGAACGGGTAAGTCAAATGTTGGTGTTGCCGATAGAAATTGTCCCCGCTTTTTGGCAAACCTCGTGGTTTAGGTTTTGCCTGGTGCTGGCAGCAATACTGTGGCTAGCTACCTTGATCTGGCGGTGGAGCAGGCGCTGGCAAAGCCGCCAGCGACAGGTAGAAGAAAAGTTGCGCCTGGACAACCGGCTACTGGAATTGGAAAACAAGGCCCTGCAACTGCAAATGAACCCCCACTTTTTGGCCAATGTACTACAGGGTATTCAGCACGATCTGAACCAGGGGGAATACCAGCGGGCCGACCAGTACCTGACCAAGTTTGGTGCCCTCATGCGCGCTACCCTCTATCACTCCCGGTCCAACCGCATCAAATTGAGCGATGAGCTGGACAACCTCCGCCATTACCTCGATCTGGAAAGTTTTCGCGCCGGACAACGCTTTACCTACCACTTTCACCAGGATAAAGAACTGGAAGCAGACCTGATCGAGATTCCTCCCATGCTTTTGCAACCTTTCCTGGAGAATGCCATTCACCATGGCCTCCACGGCAAAGCGACCGGTGGTCGTATCGATATCACCCTGTTGGAAGAAGGGATTTCCACCTTGGTGGTCACCATCCGCGACAATGGTCGGGGTCTTGCAGCAAGTGCAGCCACGCGCAACAAAGGACATCGCTCAACAGCCTTAAACGTTATCCGCGAGCGCCTGGAACTACTCGGCTATGCAACGGAAGAATCACCTTACCACCTCGCAGAGGTCGTTGAAGATAGGGTAGTAAAAGGCGTTGAAGTGGTCGTCCGAATACCGATCATAGCTTAACTCGTGGACCAGATTTTTTTGTACCTAACAGCCTTCTTGCTTTTTGGCGTTTTATTTCTCGTGGGCGGGTAATACCCTGGGAATAACGTAGAGCGCCGTCTGCCGACCATCGATGTAGGCACAGTTTTTTCCGTCGAAGTAGGCATCTTCTTCGAGCATAATGCGGATCTCCTTATTCCATTCGGGAATAAAAATGGCATTGTTCAACTCAATGGCGTAGGCCGTATTGGGGTAGAGCGGGTAATCGCCGTTAAAGGGCACGCCGTCCTGCTGATCCCACATGCCAATACTCGGCCCTGCCCCGTGGCCATGGTAGCCAATGGGGTGGCTATAGATGCTG
>Ga0075467_10000405_pt1 | contig 33709 bp, 31 predicted proteins | sample DEB08_DNA_9_FD_75067 | JGI IMG/M metagenome (GOLD analysis project Ga0075467, IMG submission 75067) | Aqueous microbial communities from the Delaware River and Bay under freshwater to marine salinity gradient to study organic matter... | ecosystem: Environmental > Aquatic > Marine > Coastal ... | reverse complement strand
GCCTATCGTTACGAAAATGGCCGCAATCTGTGGAATGATGCGCTCGCGCGGACCAGCATTTCGACTTCGGTCGCGACCCTGTCCGATATCGACGCCGACCCGGTCATCGACCGCGGCCGGGTGTTCGCCCTGGGCCAGGGTGGCCGCATGGCTGCCTATGAGCTGGTGACCGGCCAGCGGATCTGGGAATTGAATATCGCCGGGATCACCACGCCGGTTGTGGCCGGCGAGTGGGTGTTCGTGCTGACCGATGATGCGAAGTTGCTGTGCATCGCCCGACCGAATGGCAAGGTCCGCTGGATCAGCCAGCTGGCCGCCTACAAGAATGACGAGAAGAAGAAAAATCCGATCAACTGGACGGGGCCGGTCCTGGCCGGCAATCGCCTGATCGTTGCCAATACCGAAGGCGATGTCGTATCGATTTCGCCCGGCGAGGGATCGAGTCAGACGCTGTTCGAACTGGACAATGGCGTCTCGCTGCCGCCAATCGTGGCCGGTGGCATGCTATATATTCTCGACGACAGCGGCCGTATTTCCGCGTTCCGCTGAGGATCAGAACCAAAGGACAGGGACCGGCTTCATGCTGCCCAATATTGCAATAATAGGCCGACCGAATGTCGGCAAGTCGACGCTGTTCAACCGCCTGGTTGGCAAGAAGCTGGCGCTTGTCGACGACATGCCCGGGGTCACGCGTGACCGCCGCGAGGGCGCGGCCAATCTGCTCGGCCTCGAATTCAATGTCGTCGATACCGCCGGCTATGAGGACGAGGATGCCAAGAGCCTGCCCGGACGGATGCGCAAGCAGACCGAACTGGCGGTTTCCGGCGCGGAACTGGCGATTTTCGTGATCGATGGTCGCGCTGGCGTCACGCCGCTCGACGAGGAAATCGCCCGCTGGCTCAGAAGCTCGAAGACACCGGTGGTGCTGCTGGTCAACAAGGCCGAGGGCCGGGCAGCGGAATCCGGCATATTGGAAAGCTATTCGCTCGGCTTTGGCGATCCGATTCCGTTCAGCGCGGAACATGGCGACGGCATGGCCGACCTGTTTCAGGCGATCCAGCCCTATGTCGAGAATTTCAAGGCGGCGGCCGCGGATGAGCCGACCGATGAATCGGCGCCATTGAAGCTGGCCATTGTCGGGCGCCCCAACGCTGGCAAGTCGACTCTGATCAACAAGATGCTGGATGAGGACCGGATGATCACCGGTCCCGAAGCAGGCATAACCCGAGACAGCATCACCGTCGACTGGGTCTGGCACGATGACGCGATGACCGAGGAAGAGAAGCTCGACGGCATTGATCCGGACCGCCGGGTCCGCCTGATCGATACTGCCGGCATGCGCAAGCGGGCCAAGGTGAATGACAAGCTTGAGAAGCTCGCGGTTGCCGATGCCCGGCACGCGGTGGATTTTGCCGAAGTGGTGGTGCTCTTGCTTGATGCCAGCAAGGGCCTGGAAGCGCAGGACCTCCGCATTGCCGACAGGGTGATCCAGGAAGGCCGCTGTCTTGTGATCGCGATCAATAAATGGGATATTGCCGAGGGCCCAAGCAAATTGTTCAACGGTATCCGGGCGGCGCTCGATGACGGGCTGGCGCAGGTGCGCGACGTGCCGCTGATCGCCGTGTCGGCCTTTACCGGCAAGGGCATAGACCAGCTGATGAAAGCGGCGTTCCAGGCCCGCCGGATCTGGTCGCAGCGGGTATCGACCGGCAAGCTCAACCGCTGGTTCGAGGACGCGATCACCGAAAATCCGCCGCCGGCTCCCGGTGGCAAGCGGATCAAGCTGCGCTATATCACCCAGGCCAAGACACGGCCGCCGTCATTCGTGATTTTCGGTACCCGGATTGATGATCTGCCCGAGAGCTATCGGCGTTATCTGGTGAACGGCATCCGCCGCGAACTCGGCTTTGGCGGCGTGCCGGTGCGGCTGATCATCCGCGCGCCAAAAAATCCCTTTCACGACAAAGAGTGAGCTAGCGGGATCATGGTAAAGGCCATGGTCGCACATTGTTAATTATATTTGTACGCGGTAACGATATTTTTACCGCTTTTGTTCTAGTTTTGGTGAGAGTAGCGGATTTTCGCTATTCTTGTCAGGAGCGTTCGGTGACGCCATTGGAAAGCGAATTGATTGACTGGAGGGTCTTTGCCGAAACCCGTTCGGCGCTGGGTCCGAATTTTGTCCGCATTCTCGGCTATTTCCGCGAAGATGGTACAAGGTCCGTCGAGGAAATCGAACAGGCCATGCGCGCCAAGGATCCCGTGGCAATGGTCCTCGCTGCGCACAAGCTGAAAGGAGAGGCCCTGCAACTGGGCGCCCTGCAACTCAGCATCACGATAGAAACGATCGAAATGACCGCCCGCGCCTGTATCGAACATCATGATACTCCCGACGACATAATCGAACTGGTGGTGGCCTTGCGGCCGATGTTCGAGGAAACGCTGGCAATATTGGAACAGGATGCCAGCCCGGTGGTCCAGCAGCGCCAGCCGCTGGGTTTTGGTCGCCGATTCGGCTGAATTCGTCCCTGCTGGCCTATTCGACCGATTTCGACTGCAGCTGGATGTAATTCTCGATTCCCATCCGTTCGATCAGGTCAAACTGCTGTTCGAGCGTATCGACATGCTCCTCCTCGCTCTCGAGGATTTCCGCAAACAGGTCCCGGCTGACATAGTCGCGCACGCTTTCGCAATGTTCGATGGCGTCCTTGAGCATCGGCAGCGCCTCATGCTCCAGTTCCAGATCGGCCTTGAGGATTTCCTCGACCGTTTCGCCGATCTTCAGCCGGCCCAGCAACTGGAAGTTCGGCAAGCCGTCGAGGAAGAAAATCCGCTCGGCCAGCTTGTCCGCATGCTTCATTTCGTCGATCGATTCGTGCCGCTCGAACTCGGCCAGCTTTGTCACGCCCCAATTGTCGAGCATGCGATAGTGCAACCAATATTGGTTGATCGCGGTGAGTTCGTTCTTCAGTGCTTCGTTGAGAAACTCGATGACTTTGGTATCGCCCTTCATGGCAGCGTCCTTCCCGATATTCGGCCAATAGATTGCCTGTTGTCATATAGCATTGACCAGCGAAGCGAAAGGGTGGCCTCGATAGAAAATACTATTATTTCAACGATTTGATAACGAGAATGCTAAGCGGTCGCAATTTCGGATCTAATGATTGTCTGGGCAAAGGCTAGGCACTGCCCGCATTTCGGCTTGCGCCCGAGCTGGGCGTAGACCTGGGATGGCCGGTCTGCACCGCTGCGAACGGCGGCTCTCAGGTCTTTTTCCTTAATCGCATTGCAGACACAAACAACCATTTCCGTTCCTCTCGGCGATTCGTATATCGCTAATGAGAATAGATCGCAATAGCAAAAATTGACTTAATGCGAAGCGGCCCGGATGCGCATCGCTTGCGCCTGTCCCCTGGCCAGACTGCGCCACAGCCATTCCAGCGGCCCGTAGCGAAAGCGCGTCAGCCAAGGTTTCGACCAGAGCAGCATGAGCGCCCAGGCGGCGGCAACGAACAGATAAAGCTCGGCGCGCCCGACCGATCCATATAGACCCAGTCCCCAGCCGTAGAAGAGGAAGGTCATCAGCAGGCTGGTGCCAAGATAGTTGGAGAAGGCGGCCCGGCCCACAGCCGCGACCCGGTCCATCCAGGACGAGGCCGTGCATTTCCGGATCAGGCCAATCAGGAGGGCGGCATAGCCGATGGTCATCAGCAGCTGCGACGGCCAGTTCCAGGCGTAGCTGGCATTCAGCATCAGCAGCAGGTCGAAATCCTGATAGATCAGGCCCAGGGTGATGGCTGTCAGGATCAAGGCGCCGATCGCGGTCAGGCCTGTACCCAGCCGGCGATAGTCGGCTGCACTCCACTCTCCGGTCATGAAGCCATTTTTGTACAGGGCCATGCCGATCATCATCAGCGGCAGGGTCTCGGCCAGATTATAGGTGAGCAGTATCAGCGGATCGAACAGGCCATTCTCCATCTTCGCCTGCAATATCGCGACGAAACCGGACTGATGAAGGGCGATATCGGCAGCGATGCCGGCGGGCCCGCTGTCAAAATCCGCGATGACGTCGGCGAGACGGCCGATCGTGGCGGCGCTGGCACCGGGCTGATGCGCCTCGAATTGCAGATACAGCAGGCTGCCGAACATGACGGAATAGCCGACGAAACCGATAGCAAAAATCAACAAGGCGCGGCGGAACAGGTCCTCTGCGGTCAGGCCGCTCAAAAAATAGGCGATGCAGCCGACGGCGGCATAAAGAAACAATATGTCGCCGAACCACAGCAGGAAAAAATGAGCGAGGCCAAAAATGGCCAGCCAGGCCATGCGCGAAAAATGCACCCTGGCCGGATTCTCGCCATTGACCCGGGCCCGCTCGACGATCAGCATCATGCTCGCCCCGAACAATATGGTGAACAGGCCGCGCATCTTGCCATCGACGAAGATATAGGACAGGGCCCAGACGATGATATCCGGCGTGTCGGTCCCGCCATAGACCGCCGGGCTGACATAGGCCATTTCCGGCATCGAAAAGCCGACGATATTCATCAGCAATATGCCCATGACAGCAAAGCCGCGCAGGGCATCGAGTTCAAGATAGCGAGGGGTGGCGGCAGTATTGTTCATGTCAAACCCGTTCGTCCTGAGCCTGTCGAAGGACGTTGACCCGCAGAACGTCCCGTGCCGACTGTGCTTCGACAGGCTCAGCACGAACGGCCTCTTGCAAGTTCAGAACATTCACAGCCAGCTGGCGATCTGGTCGAGCGGTTTCTTGATCGTTGCGTGCAGCGGAATCGTGGCGTCGGCGGCGGGCTTGCCGACCACCAGCACCATCATCGGCTTCTCGGGCGCCGGTCGCCGGCACAGCTTGTTGAGAAATTTCATCGGATTGGGCGTATGGGTCAGCGTCGCAAGCCCGGCATCGTGCAGCGCGGTGATCAACATGCCGGTGGCAATGCCGACGCTCTCGCTGACATAATAATTCTGCTTCAGCTCGCCATCGTTCATGCCGCCCTTGCGCTGGCCGAAAATAACGATGAGATAGGGTGCGGTCTCCAGGAAGGGCTTGTCGGCATCGGTGCCCAGCGGCGCCAGCGCCTCCAGCCACTCTTTGCCGGCCTTGCCCTCGTAAAAGGCCCGTTCCTCTGCCTCGGCGGCATCGCGGAGCGCCTTTTTCATGTCCGGTGATTCGATCACGGCAAAATGCCAGGGCTGGTGATTGGCGCCATTGGGTGCGGTCCCGGCCGCCAGGATCGCATTTTCGATCACCGCGCGGGGGACCGGTTCCTCGCTGAAATAGCGGCAGGTCCGGCGGGTTTTCAACGCTTCGTAAAAGGCCCGCGACCGCGCGACGCGTTCTGCGTCGGAATAGTCCGGCAATTCGGTATAGGGCAGGATGTCATGAGGCTGCAACTTTCCGTCTCCCGCTGGCAAAACTGGTCGAAATCCGGTCCGGAGATGCCTTCTGCCAGGCCGAAATCGTATAGCCGGAAGGATAGCCGAGTGGCCGCGGTGAGGAAAGCCACTATCCCCTATTGACACTAATGTTAATAGTCGTCATACAGGCGGCATGAAAATTGATCATGACTTTTCGGCGCCGAGTGATTCGGACATGCCGTTCATCCATCCGGATCGCCCGGCGACCCGCTTTCGTCCGCTCAAGGCGCTCCATCATTTCCGCGAGCTGATCAAGGACAAGGAAGATACCGAACAGGTCTTTCATATCTTTGAATGCCTGCCCCGTCCCGGCTTCCGCAAGGATGCCAAGGCCTTTACCGACAGCGAAAAGGGCAAGGCGCTGCTGGCCAGCGAGCCTGCTCTGGCAGACATACTGGACGATCATGACCGGCTGCGCCGGATGCCGGAAGGCAGTCTCGCCCATGCCTATTGCGATTTCATGGAAAAAGAAGGTCTGAGCGCGGCCGGACTGATTGCCGAATATGACCAGTTCAGCCCGCGCAAATATGGCGACCTGATCGAATGGTACGGGTTCCGCCAGCGCGACACGCACGATCTGCTCCACGTGCTGACCGGCTATGGCCGCGATGCGCTCGGTGAAGCCTGCGTGCTGGCCTTCACCTATGGTCAGAATCCTGCCCTGGGCAATCTCTTCATCGGCTATGCCGGTGGCCTGAACATGAAGAAGCAGGTCAAGAGCGATGCGCCGATCTTCAAGGCGATCCGCGAAGCCCAGAAAATGGGCAAGGCCTGTCCGCGGATCAGCGAGGAATCGATCATCGATCTGCTGGCCCAGCCGCTCGACGCCTTGCGGCAGCGGCTGCATATCCGGACGCCGCATTTCTATCACGAAGCCCATGCGCGATTCCGGGCCCGCGATATTGATCCCTATGACATGCTGGCGCAGGCCGCCTGAGTTGCCGTTGGCACTGAGCCTGTCGAAGTGCGCCTATCGTCTTTAGGCGTCCTTCGACAGGTTCAGGACTAACGGATCAGACGATCAGCGCAATTCCTTGCGGATCACCAGCTTGAGGCCTGACCAGACCGGGTCGACGGCACAGACCTTGATATCGACAAAGCCCATCGGCAGGGCGACTTCGCGGACCACGTCCTCGGTGATGTCCGTTTCAACCTTTGATGCCTTTTTCGGCCAGCTGACCCAGACCTGACCGGCATGGTCGATCATGTCGCGCAGGGTGGCGAGATGCTTTTCCATCACCGCGCGTTCCGTCGTGAAAATATGGGCGGCGTGAATGCCGGGCGTCGGCAGCCTTTCTTCGGAGAGGGTCAAGCCGAAGGATTCGATTTCCGCGCGAACGCTGTCGGGCATGTTGGCAAACCAGACGCGCATGCCATTCTTGAGCGAGAGCTTTCTGGCGAGCGGGGTTCCGGAATAGCCTGCGGTCATGGCTGATAGGCCATATCCAGGCGTTGCGCCTGTGCCATCAGATTCCGATCCTGTGTCAGCAAACGACCGCTTTCCAGCATGCGCGCAGACACCAGCAAATGGGCATCCACATAGCCGACGCCGGTCCCGGCAAGCCCCGCCCATTCGATGAACGCGGCGACCTCCGATGCCTCGGCAACGGGAGCCATTTGCAAATCCTGCAATACGTCCCTGACCGCGCCATTTTTCGGCAGGCCGCCGAGCAGCAGTTCGCCGTAGACGAAGGGATGGAGAAGCCGCCGGACCGACTGCACCGGCGGGCTGTCCAGCAATGTATCAATACCGCGGAAATGATCGACCCATGTTGATGTATCGATGATGATCATTGCCGGGCTATTCGGAGTTGATGAAGCGCGGTGGCCGACGGCGGGGCGGCGCCTCGAGATCCGGCAGGCTGCCCTTCAGCTTGGCCAGGCGCTTTTCAGCACCAATGGCGACCAGCTGCTCCAGCGCCATGCGCAGAATCGTCGCGCGTTCGCTGATGCCGGTATATTCCATCGCCCGGTCCATCAGATCATCGTCTATGGTTACCGTTGTTCTCATGACATCATTTATAGCATCATTTGATGCCAAAAACAATGTTGAGCTCTAGTCTTCCATCCAGTCGCGGAAGAAGCTTTCGTGAGCCTCGCGCAGGTCGCTCACCGCGATCGGCTTCCCGTTCAGAACCAGTTGATCGCCCTTCACCTGGCCGATTTTCTCGAACGGGACTTTCTCGCGATCCAGTTCGGCGTCGCTGCGATAGGTGATGACATAGCGGCCCTGCGCCTCGCTGAAGGCGAAGGCGGTGGTCATCGTATCGATCTCGGCGCCGAGATTCCCGGCCAGCGCCATTTCGGCGAGCGTCACGGCAAGGCCGCCGTCGCTGATATCGTGCACCGCCGTCACCTTGCCTTCGGCAATGAGGTCGCGGATCACGCGGCCGGCCCATTCTTCGTCTTTCAGGTCGACCTTGGGCGGCGGGCCGTCGGTGCGGCCGTGAATTTCGCGCAGCCAGGTCGACTGGCCGAGTTCTTCATAGTGGAATCCGATGGTGGCGATGAAGTCGCCCTCATTCTTGAAGCCGATGGTCATCATCGTATCGAGATCGTCGATCAGGCCGACCGCGCCAATCGCCGGGGTCGGCAGGATCGCGTGGCTGATGCCGTCGGCGCCGGTGGTTTCGTTGTAGAGGCTGACATTGCCCGATACGATCGGCATGTCGAGCGCCTTGCAGGCTTCGCCCATGCCCTCGATGCAGCCGACAAATTGCGCCATGATATGCGGTTTTTCGGGATTACCGAAATTCATGCAGTCGGTGGTCGCCAGCGGTTTGGCGCCGACCGCGCAGAGATTGCGATAGGCCTCGGCAATTGCTTGCTTGCCGCCTTCATAGGGATCGGCCTTGCAATAGCGCGGGGTGCAGTCGGTGGTGATGGCGAGGCCCTTGTTGGTGCCGTGAACGCGGACCACCGCAGCATCGCCGCCGGAACGCTGCGCCGTGTCCGCGCCGACCTGAGAATCATATTGTTCCCAGATCCAGCGGCGCGAGGCTAGCGCCGGGCTGGCCATCATCTTCAGCAGGTCCGCCCCGATATCGGGGCTTTCCGGGATATCGCCGAGCGGCTGGATATTGATATGCGCGGCATATTCCTCGCGGGTCAGATGCGGGCGGTCGTAAAGCGGCGCGTCGTCGGCGAGCGGGCCAAGCGGAATGTCGCAGACGGTTTCGCCCTTGTGGGTCAGCACCATCCGGCGGCTGTCGGTGACCTCGCCGATGACCGCGAAATCCAGTTCCCATTTGGTGAAGATCGCCTCGGCCATTGCCTCACGGCCGGGTTTCAGCACCATCAGCATGCGTTCTTGGCTTTCGCTGAGCATCATTTCATAGGCGGTCATGCCGGTTTCACGGCACGGCACCTTGTCCATGTCGAGGATGATGCCGACTTCGCCATTGGTTGCCATCTCAACGCTGGAGCTGGTCAGCCCGGCCGCGCCCATGTCCTGGATCGCGACGATCGCGTCGCTGGCCATCAGCTCGAGACAGGCCTCGATCAAAAGCTTTTCGGTGAACGGATCGCCAACCTGCACGGTCGGGCGCTTTTCATCGCTGTCGTCGTCGAATTCCGCGCTCGCCATGGTCGCGCCATGGATCCCGTCGCGGCCGGTCTTGGAGCCGACATAGACGATCGGGTTGCCGACGCCGCTGGCGGCCGAGTAGAATATCTTGTCGGCATCGGCGACGCCCACGGTCATCGCGTTGACGATGATATTGCCGTCATAGGCCGGATCGAAATTGGTCTCGCCACCGACGGTCGGCACGCCGACGCAATTGCCGTAGCCGCCAATGCCGGCAACCACGCCCTTCACGAGATGTTTCATTTTCGGATGGTCGGGCCGACCGAAGCGCAGCGCGTTCAGGTTGGCAACCGGCCGCGCGCCCATCGTGAACACATCCCGCAATATGCCCCCGACGCCGGTGGCCGCGCCCTGATAGGGCTCGATATAGGAGGGATGGTTGTGGCTCTCCATCTTGAAGATCGCCGCCTGGCCGTCGCCGATATCGATGACGCCGGCATTTTCGCCGGGGCCGCAAATCACCTGCGGGCCGGTGGTGGGGAGCTTCTTGAGATGCAGGCGCGAGGACTTGTAGGAACAATGTTCCGACCACATCACCGAGAAGATGCCGAGTTCGGTGATATTTGGCTCGCGGCCGAGCGCGTTCAATATCCGCTGATATTCCTCCGCGTTGAGGCCGTGCTCGCGCACGGTTTTGGTGGAGATTTTGGGCTCTGCAATCAGCGTGTCTGTGGTCATGCACCGCCTTTAACGACCTGTAGCAATTTCGACTAGTGGGAATTGATGTTTCTGCGCGCTGCTATAAGGAATGTTTCTGTACCCCCGCGAGGGCGGGGGGGCATCTCCAGAATTTGCGTCTGGACGAATGGGTGGGAGATAGGCTCCTGCCTCCGCAGGAGCACTAGCATGACCAGGACCATCGAGCTGATTTTCGATTTTGTGAGCCCCAATGCCTATCTGATCTGGCAGCCATTGAAGGATCTTGCGGCAAGACATGGCGCGACCATTGAGGTCACCCCGGCCTTTCTCGGCGGCATGCACAAGCTGACTGGCAACGCGCCGCCCTTCGTCCGCGACGCGGAAGTGAAGGGCAAGAATGATTATGCGATGCTGGAGATGAACCGCTTCATCAAGAAGCACGGTCTCACGAAATTCAGGATGAACCCGAAATTTCCCTTCAACACGATTACCCTGCAGCGGATGCTGGTGGCGCTGGGGCCGGAAAAACGTGCCGGGTTCATTGACGCGCTGCTGCCCGCGATCTGGGAACAGGGACTGGATGTGACCGATGCAGAAACGCTCGCCAATATTCTGCAGGAAGGCGGCTTTGATGCGCAGGCTCTTTTTGCGAGGACCCAGGAGCCGTCGATCAAGCAGGCGCTGATCGACAATACCGAAAAGGCCGTCGAACGCGGCGCCTTTGGCATTCCGACCATGTTTGTCGATGGCGAGATATATTTCGGCAAGGAGCGGCTGGGGCAGATCGAGGAACAACTGTCCGCGGCATGAAATCGCCCTGCAATGATATTTGCACCATCGACCGCCCGAGCGGTCTTTGTCTTGGTTGCGGGCGCAGCCTGTCGGAAATTGCCGAATGGGCGTCTGCCCCTGCTCGCCGGCAGCAAGAGATCTTATCGTTGCTGCCGCAGAGAATGCGGGCGCTTGCCATCCGGCGAAAGCGTTGACCCTGATTCTAGGCCTTCACGAAACGCAGCACCAGAAACGCGGTCAGCGCCGCGGTCGTGCCGGTCGCGAACGTACCCCAGATCATGTCGATGATCGTCAATTTGGTTGACCAGGTCTTGAAGACCGCCTGGCTGGTCAGGTCGAAGGTCGCATAGCAGAAAAATCCCAGCAGCGCGCCGTTGAGCAATGCGGTGGCCCATTGCCCGTCGATCAGCGCCGGCCGCACCGCAAACCACATCATCCCGCCGAGATAGAGCGCATAGAAGGTCAGCGCCGGCGCCAGCCGGAACTGGTCCGCCATGATATCGCCGATGATCGGGCGATAGAGCGACGGCGCGGCATTGCTCAGCCAGATCGCATCAAGAATGCCGAAGATGATGGCGGCGATGACATAGGCGACAATATATTGGGTCATGTTGGTGTCTGTCCTCATGGCTGTTTCAATGTCCGTGTCCGCCCCGCCCACCAGGCGGCCAGGGCCGCGACGGTAAAGGCAAACAGGCCGGTCAGCTTCATCGCCATATCCGCAGCTTGCGGTTCCGGCCCGAACCAGTTGATCGATTGGAAGGCCAGCAGCAATACGGCCAAAAGGCCCAGCGCATATTTTGACCGGCTGGAAATCGCATGGGTCCGGTGGATATAAAATGCCAGTGCGCCAAAGGTGATGCCGATTTCCAGAGGCATCTCGATCATCGGATGGTTCCACAGGCCGAAACCGAATTTTGGCGGAGAACCGGCGAGGGTCAGGTCCGGCGCATGGACCAGCAGGTCGAGAAACCAGTGCGACAGGACCACGGCACCGCCGATCAGCGCGCCGGCCCGGTTTCGCGTGAACCACCAGATCAGCAGCGCGAAGCCCGCTGACAATAGCACGCTCCCGAGAAGGCTGTGGGTATAGGGCATGTCATAAAGGTCGAGCGGCACCATCTTGGTGATCCCGGGTGTGATCCGGAAATTTTCCACGCCGGCCAGCGCCAGTCCGAAAAATCCGAAATCGAGCAGCTGCCCGGCAACGAACAGGGTGCCGAGCCCGGGTGCACGGGGATGGGTAGCCGCAACCATCGCCGGCGCGAAATGACCGATGAACATATTCTCTCTCCCGCCTTTTTTTCGCAAGCTACACCGGAAGTTGACGATAGTGAAGCCCAAGCCCTTGACCGCGACCGAAAGCGTCGTCATTGAATTTCGCCATGAGCGAAACCAAAGAAGACCTCTCCGCGCTGAATTTTGAGGATGCGCTGAAGCGCCTCGAAGAAATCGTCCGCAAGCTGGAAAGCGGTGATGTGCCGCTCGACCAGTCGATCGCGCTTTACAGCGAGGGCGAAAAATTGCGCGGCCTGTGCCAGCAGCGGCTGGAAGCCGCACAGGCCAAGATCGAGAAGATAACCCTCGATCGAGACGGCAAGCCACAAGCCACTGCCCCCTTTGACGCGGACTGAGTCAGTGGCGGCCAACAATAATTCGGACCTTTTTCGGGAGATGGAGCAGGTTGCCACCGCTGTCGACCGGCAGTTTGACTCGCTGTTGCAGGTCCCCAATGATGCCCGCAGCGAATTATATGAAGCGATGCGCCATGCCGCGATCGGCGGCGGGAAACGGTTGCGCCCCCTGCTGGTGATGGCGACGGCCGGACTGTTCAATGTCGACGAATCCTGCGCCATCCGGGCGGCGACGGCGGTCGAGGCATTGCATGTCTATTCGCTGATCCATGACGATCTGCCGTGCATGGATGACGATGATATGCGCCGGGGCAAGCCGACCACCCATATCGCCTTTGGCGAAGCGACTGCGGTCCTCGCTGGCGATGCGCTGCATGCGATGGCTTTCGGATTGCTGGCCGACGAACGCACCCATCATGATCCGTTCGTGCGCGCCGAGATGACCGCCTGCCTGGCCAGGGCGGCCGGACCTGCCGGCATGGCGGGTGGCCAGATGATGGATCTGGTGGCGGAAAATTCCACCTTTGACCTGCAGACCGTGACCCGGCTGCAGCAGCTGAAGACCGGTGCGCTGATCGCGGCCTGCGTCGAAATCGGCGCGATCCTGGGCCGGGTGCCGGACGAAGGCCGCACCAGCCTGCGCGGCTATGCCCATGACCTGGGCCTCGCATTCCAGATTGCCGACGACATATTGGACGTCGAGGGCGACGAGGAAAAGGCCGGCAAGGCGCTGCAGAAGGATGCGGTCGCCGGCAAGGAGACGTTTCTGAGCCTGATGGGACTGGAACGGGCAAGGGAACAGGCGCAAATGCTGGCGAACCAGGCGAAATCGCATCTGAGCAGCTATGGCGGAGAAGCCGATCTGCTGCGCGCCATCGCCGAATATACAATCGCAAGGGACCGCTAGTCCGGGGGGAGCAATTTATGAGAATCGGCGTATATCCGGGGACTTTCGACCCCATCACATTGGGGCATATGGATATCATCAGACGCGGCATGCGCCTGGTCGACAAGCTGGTCATCGGCGTCACCACCAACCCTTCGAAATCGCCGATGTTTTCGGACGAGGAGCGGCTGGCGATGGTGCGCCGGGAAACGGCCGATCTGGGCGAGGGCGTCGAGGTTGTGGGCTTCAACATGCTGCTCATGAAATTTGCAGAACGACAGGGCGCCGGCGTGATTGTGCGCGGGCTGCGCGCTGTCGCCGACTTTGAATATGAATATCAGATGGCGGGCATGAACCAGCAGCTCAACGGCAATATCGAAACGGTATTCCTGATGGCCGATGTCTCGCTGCAGCCGATTGCCTCGCGTCTGGTCAAGGAAATCGCCATGTTCGGCGGCGAAATTCACAAGTTCGTGACGCCGCTGGTGGCCGAGGAGATTGGCGCGAGGGTGCAAAAGATCGGCCTCAAGGGCGATCAATAGCCGTCACCAGCAATTCATTGCAGTGAAAGGCAGAATCGTTCAAAGGCTAGCTGTCTTTTCAATCCCTGATGCCAAACGAGTATGTCATGATGCGTAAATTTTTTCTGACCTTCTCCGCCCTGTTCCTGGCCTCCTTTGCCGCGCATGCGCAGGAAGCGGAGCAGCCGGCACCGGCAGCCGCGTCTGTTCCCGCAGAAGAGAATATTCTCTATCTTGATCTGTCGACCGGCGGTCGGGTGGCGATACAGCTTTTCTCCACCCTGGCGCCCAATCATGTCGAGCGGATCAAGACGCTGACGCGGCAGGGCTTTTATGACGGGATCATCTTTCACCGGGTGATCGAGGGATTCATGGCGCAGACCGGCGATCCGACCGGCACCGGCACCGGCGGCTCCGACCTGCCCGACCTGAAGGCGGAATTCGGCAAGTTCCCGCATCTGCGCGGCGTGGTGTCGATGGCGCGGTCCGAGAGCGAAGACAGCGCCAACAGCCAGTTTTTCATCGTCTTCTACCCGCGCTTCTCGCTCGACGGCAAATATTCGGCCTTCGGACGGGTGATCTCCGGCATGGAATATGTCGACAAGATCGCGCGCGGCGAGCCGCCGCTGAACCCCAGCCGGATCCTGCAGGCGTCGATCGCCGCCGACAACAAGCCGCCCGTTCTGGCCGGTGCCGGAGACAGCGAGGCCGAAGCGCCAATTTCGGTGGACGACCTGAACGCGCCGATCAATCCCTAGATCAGCCGGTGCGCGTTGATCTTTTTGACTTTGACCTGCCGCCGGAGTGCATAGCGCTGCGACCGGCGGTGCCGCGCGACAGCGCCAAACTGCTGCGGGTCCACGGCGACCGGATTTCCGACCATAAGGTCACCGATCTGCCGCGACTGCTTGGGCCCGATGACATTCTTGTCTTCAACGATACCAGGGTGATCCCCGCGCAACTGACCGGCACGCGCGGCGATGCCAGGATCGGGGCGACGCTGCACAAGCGGGTCGATCTGCGCCGCTGGCAGGCCTTCATCCGCAACGCCAAACGCCTGCGCGTCGGCGAAACCGTCGATTTCGGCATGGACGTGGCGGCGGAAGCGGAAGCGAAGCTGGACGATGGCAGTTTCATCCTGCGCTTCCTGGGCGACGAGCCGGTCGAGCTGCTGCTCGAACGCGCCGGCACCATGCCCTTGCCGCCCTATATCGCGAGCAAGCGGGCGATCGACGAACGCGATGCCGATGACTATCAGACCATGTTCGCCCGCGAAAAGGGCGCGGTGGCGGCCCCGACCGCCGCCCTGCATTTTACCGACGACCTGATGGCGGCGCTGGCGGCCGCGGGCATAGGCACTGAAACGCTGACCCTGCATGTCGGGGCCGGGACCTTCCTGCCGGTCAAGGTCGACGAGACCGACGATCATCAGATGCACAGCGAGTGGGGCAGGATCGATCCCGAGACTGCCGACCGCCTGAACAGCGCGCGAGCCGCCGGCGGGCGGATCATCGCCGTCGGCACCACCAGCCTGCGCCTGCTCGAAAGCGCGACCGGCGCCGACGGCATCATCAAGCCCTTCGAAGGCGACACCGATATCTTCATCACGCCGGGCTACCGGTTCCGCGCGATCGACGGCCTGATGACCAATTTCCACCTGCCCAAATCCACCCTGTTCATGCTGGTCAGCGCGCTGATGGGTCTGGAGACGATGCAGGCGGCCTATGCCCATGCGATTGCCGGGGATTATCGCTTCTACAGCTATGGGGATTCCAGCCTGCTGTTGCCGTGAATCAGTCAGCAGAGATGCGTGGGTCAGAGGTTCGAATCCTCCAGGCAGAACCACCCAATCCGCCAATTTATATCAAGTGCTGAGATATATCTTTCGCACTTTCATCTACCGTCTTTTTACAAGGACTTAAGCCGCTTTTGGCTTTTCAAAACCTGGACAGAGACCAATTGGCGGCGGTGATTTAGGTTCATATATCCCGCCCTTCTCACAGGCTGGTTTTCGGGCTGTCATACGCAGGTTGCGATGATCTGAAACCGACCATCCCAGGCCTGAATTGGCGCACCGATCTGATGAATAGGATCATTACGTAGTTCAAAATGCACTGAGCGTTTTTATGTTTGGGTTCCCATTCAAGAGACTTTCTGCACGGAGAAAAAATCATGACAACCCGCCGCCAGAGCATCCTGCAGGGTGCTTCCATCCTTGCCATCTGCGTTGCCGCGCCCGTCGCCGCGCAGACTGTCCCCATCAACGGTGGTCTCCTGTTACCCAATCCGCTCACGACGCTTCCCACGGATGTCTATGAAGGCGGCGTCACGGCGACCGGAGCAGACCCCACCGCCCAGGTTGTCGATCTCGACAGTGGTGAAGTGGCACAGATTTCCGAGGATGCCACGCCTGTTTCGATCACCAATGGCGGAACGTTCGCGATCACGGCTGACGCAAGCGGTACCGGCACGGCAACGGCCGTGATCGGTAACATCGGCCCGGATGTCCTGGCAACGGGCACTTTCCAGTCGGCCCTGACCCAGAAGCATCTTCTCGGCGACGTCGATGGCGCGACCTGGGATGCCTCGGCCACGCTCGTCAACACCGGCACCGCGAGCATCCGCGCCATCGCCAGTTCGACGGACGGCGATGCAACGGCGTCCGTGTTAGGCGGCATCGCGCAGGTGGCATCGGTCGAAACCAAGGGCCGCTCCGCGACCGCGGTCATGGACAATGATGGCGGCACGGTTGAAATCGGTGCTGCCGCCAGCGGCGCCGGCACGGTCAGGGCATCGGTTGGCACCGGCGGCGAAACCGGTGCTCCCGCCATCAAGCAATTCGTATTTTCGGCGAAGAGCCCGGATGCCACGACGACGGGAAGCGGCACCATCCTGAACTCCGGCAATGTCGCTGTGTGGGCGACTGCCGCTCCTGTCGCTACGGGCGCCGAAAGCGCGAGCGCGAGCATCACTGGCGGCGTGGTCCAGCATGTCCAGGCAACGGGCCGGGGCAACAGCGACCTGACAGCAACGGTAACCAATGATGGAATCTTTGACTTTGTTTCCTCTGCCGGCGTGGGTGACGGATCGGTTCAATCGGCCACGGCATTTGCCACCGAAGTCCTGACCCAGCGGATACAGGCCAATGGCGGTGGCCTGCAGTCGGATCCGCCTGAGGGCTGGAATGACATGCTGGCCGTCGAAATGACGAACAACGGCGACATCAACCTGACGACAACTGCAGAAGCGACCGGTACGGCCACATCGCTGATTGGCGTGAAAGCGGTTCCTGCCGATTTCAGTCAATATGCCGCCATGTATGGCTCCACTTATGGTGAAGGTATGGGCCTGAACGCAGGCTATCTGAACTTTTCTGCTCCCAGCCCGATCCTGAGCGAACACGGTGTCATTTCCCAGCGTGGCCAGGCCAATGGCTGGGGCGACGACCTGTCCCAGGTGACCATGACCAATGCGGCGGGAGCATCGATCAATATCGCCGCATCTGCCACGGCCACGAATCCGGAAGGCGATGCCATCGCACGCAATGCCGCTGCCCGTCTGATCGCCCAAGGCACGCAGGCCAATGGCACCGGCAATGACACCGCGACCGCCGACATGACCAATGATGGCGATATCGGCGTGAACGCCGGTTCCACTGCTTCCAGCACTGCTGAAGGCGGCGACGCGTTCGCGGTTTCGACGGTGACCTTTGCCATCCAGCAGACGGCCGAAGTAACCGGGCCGACCAAATATCGGGAACCGGTCGATGGCGGGGGAACAGTCGAGATTCCTTATGTCAACATCGGCGAACTGGCTTTCATTAACGGCACCACCGGCGTGGTGGATGTCCGCTCCAGCGCAACGGCCACTGCGGCGGATGGCGGTGCCGAAGCGCACAGCTACGTCGAAGCGGGCCTCCTCCAGACGGCTCAGGTCGATGGTGGCACTCCGCAGGCAAGCTTCGACAACCGCAATGACTTTACCGTCATGGCTAACTCGGTCGCGACCGGCACGGGTGCCTTCGCGACGGCGGGCACGGCCAACCTCGTCCATGATGTCGGCTTCCCGGTTGACGAAGGCCGCCTGCCCACCGCGCATGATGTGGTTGGTGTCCAGCAGGTTCTGCTCGGCGCTGCAACCGACGCGCGTTTCGCCAACTCGGGCGATTTCGGTGTCAGTGCCACGGCGACCGCTAACGGCGGAGCCGATGGGGCCGGTGCTCTCGCTTCCGCGATCGGCTATAGTGTAACCGGCGAACCGGTCGGGGTAACCGTCACGAACAGCGGTAACCTCGCAGTGTCGGCCACGGCCACGACCACAGCCGATGCGGACACGGTCCGTCTGGCCAACGCCCTCGCCACCGGCATGGGTTTCTATGCCAATTACGAAGCGCTTCCGGAATTGCCCGACATCGTCCATGGCGGCGAGGGCAGCGGTGGTAGCGGTATGGGCGGCCACGGCAACGGCGGTCATCCGGATGGAGACGTGGAGGAAGAACCCGATATCCCGACCTATGCCCTCACGGGTAGCGTCGCGAACACGGGCACCATTGCGGTCTCGGCCAGTTCCTCGGGTGACAGGGCGTTCCCCGAAGGTGAGCTTCTGGTTCCTGTCAGCATCGTGCCCGGCCAGACTCTGGCGATCGGTGCCACGGCAGTGGGTGTGGATTTTGTCTCGGCCACGAACAATGTTTCGATGCAGAACAGCGGAACGATCGACGTTTCGGCCGTGACCGACGGCGCGCAGGCTCAGGCTTTCGGCGTTCGCGTCCTCAACTACGAGGCCGACGTTCCCCCGCCGCCGATGGTAGCGGCGCTGCTGGCAGCGGACACCGATGTCTTCACGCTCAGCAATCTTGGCGGTACGATCCGCGCTCGCACCAGCACCAACGGCGGTGCTTCGTTTAAGCGCGGGATTGCCATCGACACCAGCAGCGCGCCGAACATGGCGGTCATCAACCTGGAGGGAGCGGGCGCCGGCAATGGCAATGTCTATGGCCACATCGACATCTCGGCTGATGACGAGATCCATGTCCGCAATGGCGAGACAGTGTTCGACGGCATCGTCAATCAGGACGGCACGACGGAAGGCAGTCTGGCCATTCATTCGGGCGGCACGCTCTATCTGGTGAACCAGCCGCATGGCGCGGTGAGTACCAGCGGCACGCCAACCGTCAATCTGGCTTATGACGGCGCGGCTGGAGCGAATGTGAACAGCTTTGCCGTCGATGATGGTGCCACGCTGGCCCTCCAGCTTCCGTCCTTCCCGACCGCGGAAGGCAGCTACCCGACAGTGATGGCGAACACGGTCACCTTGGGCGCGACCAGCGCGCTTGAAGTCCGGCCGTCAAGCTGGAACGGCCTCTACGGCGACAGCTACTATTTCGACAACGTCATCAAGGCACCGACTGCGGCCGCGCTGACCGGTACCTTCGATCCTTCGCTGGTCGGCACGAATACGGGTACCCCGCTGCTTGAAGTCGCGGCTCTCTATAATCAGGACACCGGCGGTGGCGATGTCGATATCACCATCCAGCGGGTTGGTTTTGGTGATGTCGCTGGCTTGACGGTCAACCAGACAAATACCGGCATGGGCATTGAACACGTCTATTCACCCACATTGACGGGTCCATTCGCAGGTTTGCTTGGCAATCTGTTCCTGGTGAATGCCGCCGGCTATCCGGATGCTCTCAACCAGCTTTCGGGCGATCAATATGCAGGCTATCTGCAAGGCTTGCGCAACCACAGCATGCAATTGAACAGCATGGTTTCTGACCAGATTGACTGTGCGATCAGCATCAATGGCCCCCAGAAGTGCGGTGAGCGCGATGGCGAAGTTCGTCTTTGGGCGTTGGGCAGCTATAATGATGTGTCGGTCGATACCGACGTCAACGCTCCTGGCTATGACTCCAAGAACTGGTCAGCGGTGCTGGGACTGGATTATACCACCGGCAACTTCACCCTCGGTGCCTTCGGCGGCTATCGTGACACCAGGATGGATTTCGACCGCAACAACGGCCGCATCAAGGCCGATGGATGGCAACTGGGCGGCTTTGGAGCCTATGATAGCGGCAGTTTCTACATCCGGGGGATCGGCAGCTATTCGGATCTGAACGGGGAATCGCGCCGTGATATCTCGATATTCTCGACACAGGGCACAGCTTTCGGCAATCCGGATGTCACCATCCTGTCTGTCTACGGCGAAGCCGGTGCGCGCGTGAATATCGGCGCCAATTCCTGGCTGACTCCCTTTGCGGCTCTTGATTACACCAAAGTGAAACTGAAGAGCTTCACCGAAACCGGAGTTCCCGGAGCCAATCTCGGCTTCAACAGCCAGAGCGAGGATCAGACCTCGCTGCTCGCTGGCCTGAAATGGGCCGGGAATTTTGGCGGCATCGTGCCCGAAGCCAAGGTTGCCTGGAGATATGAACTCAACAGTTCGCTGTTCGGCGTGAATCCGTTTTTTGACGATGCACCTGCCGGCAGCGAATTCCGGGTGTTCGCGCCGCAGACCAGCCGCAGTTCGGTCGTCGCCGGATTTAGCCTCGCTGCGGCCATGGGTGACCAGTTTACCGGTCGCATCGGCTATCAGGGACGGTTCAACAGCGAGGTCAAGGATCACGCGGTCTACGGAAGCCTGACATACCGGTTCGGTGGCGAACCAGCGGCACCACCACCACCACCGCCTCCACCGCCACCACCGCCACCACCACCACCACCGCCACCACCGCCACCACCGGCTGTATGTGCGCCTGGCCCTTATATCGTGTTCTTTGACTGGGATCAGTCGGACATCACACCAGAAGGGGCTGCGGTTCTCGACAATGCGGTCACGGCCTATGGCGATTGTGGTTCGGCTCAGGTCATGCTGGCTGGTCACGCTGACAGATCTGGTTCTGCCAGCTATAACGTCGGCCTGTCCCAGCGTCGCAACGAAGCTGTTCGCGCCTATCTGGAATCGCGCGGCATCAGCGGCGGCGCGATCTCCAGCGAAGCCTTCGGTGAATCTAAACCGCGCGTTGAAACCGCAGACGGTGTTCGCGAACCGCAGAACCGTCGTGTTGAAATTATGTACGGACCTGGTTCCGGTAACTGATAGCAACATAGATGCTAATTATGAAAAGGGCTGGTCTTCGGACCGGCCCTTTTTTTTCGTCAAGCGAGGCTTTACGGATTCAAGGTATCGGCTTGTATGGCTGCAGACGATGCAGGCCGCCGATGCCCACGCGATCGCCGGCGGCTATCGCTTCTACAGCTATGGCGATTCGAGCTTGCTGTTGCCGTAAAGGCGAGGCTGGCAGTGGCGTGAAGGAGAGAATTCGCCGAGCGGCACGGCCCTCCTATTCCCCCTGTCCTACAGCACCGCCCATCGGATATGCTCGCCCCCGGCACCCCGCACCGGCCGCCGCCGCTCGCCCTCGGCCGGCCCGGATCACCCGGCCCGCGCGAAAGGTCACACTCGGCGGCGGGCAGATGACCGGAAAATGGCGAAAATTAAAGGGTTTCGGGCAAAGATCACGGAAATGAAAAACCTGCGTTATTGTCAGGTTCGGTCTTGCGGGGAACCACGATGTGCAACCATGGTTGCGGGAATATTTGCCGGCTCGCCGGCGCCGGCGCGATCGCGCCTCACTGTCGAACTTGTTACTGGAACCGCAAGGGGAATCAGGGCATAGCCGCCGCAATCAAACATGATGGAGAGATGACCATGGACAGCTACGAACAGAATTACATCAATGGCCAGTGGGTGGATTCGATTGGCGGCACGCCGCACCAGGTCATCAATCCGGCGACCGAGGAGCCCGGCACCAGGATTGTTCTGGGCACCAAGGCCGACGTTGATGCTGCCGTCGCTGCGGCAAAAGCGGCGTTCAAGACGTTCAGCCAGACCACGCGCGAAGAGCGGCTGGCGCTGCTCGGCCGGGTCATCGAGGAATATCAGAAGCGCATGCCCGATATCGCGGCCTCTCTCGCGGTCGAAATGGGCGCACCGGTCAGCCTCGGCAATGGCGCGCAGGCGCCTGCCGGCCTCGGCGGGTTCATGGGGACGCTGGAAGCGCTGAAGCATTTCCAGTTCTCCGAAACCGTCGGCCCCAACACGATTGTCTATGAACCGATCGGGGTGGTCGGCATGATCACGCCGTGGAACTGGCCCCTGAACCAGATTGCCCTGAAAGTGGCCCCGGCTCTGGCCGGCGGCAACACGATGGTGCTGAAGCCGTCGGAAGAATGCCCGGGCAGCGCCGCGATCCTGGCGGAAGTGATGGACGCTGCCGGCGTGCCGGCAGGCGTGTTCAATCTGGTGCAGGGTGACGGCCCGACCGTCGGCGCCGCGATTGCCGCGCATCCCGACGTCGACATGGTCAGCTTCACCGGCTCGACCCGCGCCGGCATATTGGTTGCGAAAGCCGCTGCCGACACGGTCAAGCGCGTGCATCAGGAACTGGGCGGCAAATCGCCCAATCTGGTGCTGCCCGGAGCCGAACTGGAAACGGTCCTGCCACCCACGATCGGCGGCGTGATGATCAATACCGGCCAGAGCTGTATCGCGCCGACCCGCGTGCTGGTCCACAAGGATCAGAACAGCGACGCGATCACCGTGGTCAAGAATATCGTCGAGAGCCAGGAAGTGGGCGACCCGACCGTCGAGGGCGGCCATATGGGGCCGGTGGTGAACAAGGCCCAGCATGACAAGATCCAGGACCTGATCCAGTCGGCGATCGACGAGGGCGCCACGCTGGAAACCGGCGGGACCGGCCTGCCGACCAATGTCAATCGCGGCTATTATATCAAGCCAACCCTGTTCAGCGGCGTCACGCCCGACATGCGGATCGCGAAGGAGGAAATCTTCGGACCTGTGGTGACGCTGATGAGCTATGACAGTCTCGACCAGGCGATCGAGATTGCCAATGACACGGAATATGGTCTGTCGGCGGTGATTTCCGGCGATCCGGCCGCCGCCGCATCCGTGGCACCGCAATTGAAGGCCGGCATGGTCATCATCAACAACTGGGGTCCGGCGCCGGGCGCCCCCTTTGGCGGCTACAAGCAGTCCGGCAACGGCCGCGAGGGCGGAGTCTATGGTCTGCGCGATTTCATGGAAGTGAAATCGATCAGCGGCCTGCCGGGCTAAGAGGGCAGCCTCGATCAGGCCATATGCGGCCTAGCGTTCGACGGGCGGGACCGGCGGGCCATTGTCCGCCACCGCGATGAGCGACCCGCCGAGGGCCTTGCATTTGCCGGCGTCGACATATTGCCAGGCATTGCCCTGATAGTCGAGGAGGGACGTGCCTGCGCAGCTGGTGCCTTCTCCGGCCTTGCAGTCATTCTGGCCCGCCTTGGCGATGCCGTAGCATTTCTCCCGGTCGGCGATGGTAACCTTGGTGACGTCGCTGCTGCCAACCGCAGCCTCTTCATTGCCGGCTTCGGTTTTTTCGTCGGCCCCGCCAGAGCAGGCCGCCAGGCTGGCTGCGGCAATCAATGCGGCTGCGACCGAGGTCAGATTTGTCGCTTGGGTCATGCAATGCTCCCGATTTAGGTCTTTGAAAATCGGCTCCCATCCTGCACAGATGCCAAAAATTGGAACGGAACGGACCATTGGATACACGAGCAGCAGAAATAGATAAAGCCAGAGCAGACCGAGGCGAGCAGCAGCGTGGCTGAGCGTTTTCGCTTTTCGATCGCGGCCACCGACGGCAAGGCGCGGACCGGCACGATTTCCATGTTGCGTGGGGATATCCGCACGCCCGCCTTCATGCCCGTTGGCACCGCGGCCACGGTCAAGGCGATGAAGCCGGAGGACGTGCGCGCGACCGGCGCGGACATCATTCTCGGCAACACCTATCATCTGATGCTGCGCCCGGGCGCGGAGCGGGTCGCCCGGCTCGGCGGGCTGCACCGGTTCATGAACTGGGATCGGCCGATCCTGACCGACAGCGGCGGCTATCAGGTGATGAGCCTGTCGGAGCTGACCAAGCTGAGCGAGGATGGGGTCGAATTCCAGAGCCATCTCGACGGCTCGCGCCATATGCTGACCCCGGAACGGTCGATGGAAATCCAGCGCCTGCTGGGCAGCGATATCGTCATGGCCTTTGACGAATGTACCAAGAACGGGGCGACGCGAGAAGAGGCGCTGGCCTCAATGGAGCGGTCGATGCGCTGGGCGAAGCGGTCGCGCGACGGTTTCGACAGCGGGAAGGACCATGCAGCGAAAGCGGCGCTGTTCGGAATCCAGCAGGGTTCGCTGGACAGGGAGATGCGCGCCGCGTCGGCCGAGGCGCTGATCGCAATCGGCTTTGACGGCTATGCGATTGGCGGCCTCGCGGTCGGCGAAGGGCAGGAGGCGATGTTCGATGTGCTCGACTATGCGCCGGGACAATTGCCCGCCGACAAGCCGCGCTATCTGATGGGTGTCGGCAAGCCCGATGATCTGGTCGGCGCGGTCGAGCGCGGCGTCGACATGTTCGATTGCGTGCTGCCCAGCCGGTCTGGTCGCAACGGGCAGGCGTTTACGGCGCATGGCGCAATCAATATCCGCAACGCGAAATTTGCCGAGGATCTGGCACCGCTGGACGAAAATTGTGCCTGTTCGGTCTGTGCCAGCTACAGCCGCGCCTATCTGCACCATCTGATCCGGGCGAAGGAGATTTTGGGGGCGATGCTGATGACCGAGCATAATATTGCTTATTACCAGGCGCTGATGGCGGGTATGCGAGCAGCGATCGCAGGCGGCTCCTTTGCCGCCTTTGCCACAAAATTCCGCAGCGACTATCTGCAGTCATGATCGCCGGACTGCCGGAAAGAACGACGCTGCAAGATGCGCTGCAACGCGCCCGCGCCAATGCGCCCTTTCTTGGCATGGCGATGCAGGTGCAGCCGGAGCTGACCGACTTGCTGGCCGCCGAAGATCTCGACGCGGCGCTCGACTATTGCCGCAGCGCAGGAGCAGGCGCCGAAAATGTCCGGCAGAAATTGCGCCGCGAGAAAAAGGCGCTGGCACTTGCATTGGCGATCGGTGATCTGGCGGGACAATTGTCGCTGACCGAGGTCATCACTGGCCTGTCGGATTTCGCCGACCGGGCGCTGGATGAGGCTTTGGCCGATATCTATGCGAGCCGCTATCCCGATGCGCCGCTGGAAGGCTTTTCGATCATCGGTCTGGGCAAGCATGGCAGCCGCGAACTCAACTATTCGTCCGATATCGACCCGATCTTTCTCTATGATCCGGACAGGATTCCGGTGCGCGGCCGGGAAGAGCCGAGTGATGCAGCGCGTCGTATCGGACAGCAGCTGGTCGAAGCGCTCAACAGCCGCGACGCCGACGGCTATGTGTTCCGGGTCGACATGCGACTGCGGCCCTCGCCGGAAGTGAGCCCGGTGGCACTGCCGGTCGAGGCGGCGATCAGCTATTATGAATCGAGTGCGCTGGCGTGGGAGCAGGCGGCATTCATACGCTCGCGTGCTGCTGCCGGTGATCAGAAACTGGGACGCTATTTCCTCGAAACGATCAATCCGTTCATCTGGCGCCGGTCGCTGGATTATGGGGCGATCCGCAATATCGGGTCGGTCACCGCGCAAATCCGCGATCATTATGCCGCCGGCCAGAAATTCGGGCCCGGCTTTGACCTCAAGCGGGGTCGCGGCGGGATTCGCGAGACTGAATTTTACGCGCAGATGCACCAGCTGATCTTCGGCGGGCGGCAACCGGATCTAAGGGTACCGGCGACCCGCGATGCGCTGGCCGCGCTGGTCAAGGCGGGTCGGATTGACGGCGACAAGGCAAGAGTGCTGAGCGAATCCTATGAACTGTACCGGGTGATCGAACACCGGTTGCAGATGGTCAACGACCAGCAAACCCACAGCCTGCCTGATGACGTAGCGGCGCTCGACCGGGTGGCGCGGCTGCACGGGCTGGAAAGCGGTCAGCCATTGCTCGATCTGCTCGCGCCACGTGTCGACGCCGTCGGCCGGATTTACGACGATCTGATCGAACCCGAGGATAGCGCACGCCTGCCAGCGGACGATGAGAAGCTGATCAGCGCGTTGGCGAGCAAAAACCTGTCGGAACCAGATGCTTTTCTGCAGGCGATCAGGCGCTGGCGGAGCGGTAAAGTGACGGCGCTGCGCTCCGCCACGGCGCAGGAATCCTTCGAGGCAATATTGCCGGATCTGGTGGATGCGATTGCAACGGCACCCAATCCCGCCCAGGCGCTGGCGCGACTGGACAGTCTGATCGACAAATTGCCGACCGCGATCAATTTCTTCCGGATCCTGGAAGCGCGCCCCGGCCTGCTCGAAAAGCTCGGCCAGATACTCAGCCACGCACCGGTGCTGGCAGATGCGCTGGCGCGGCGAGCAGAACTGTTCGATGGCCTGATCGACTTGACCGCTCTGGACCTGCCGCCGTCTGTCGCAGAGCTGGGCGAACAATTTGCCCGCACCGAACCGGGCGATGACTATCAGATGCTGCTCGACCGGGTGCGCGCCCGGGTCGGCGAAAAACGTTTCGCGCTCGGCGGTCAGCTGATCGAGGGCCAGCATGATGCGCTGGAAATCTCGGCAGGCTATGCCCGGGTTGCGGAAGCGGCGATCCAGGTGCTCGCCGACGCCACTATTGCCGAGTTCGAGCAGGTGCACGGCAGGATAGCGGGTGCCAGCCTGCTGATCCTGGCCTTGGGGCGACTGGGCGGAGCGGCTCTGACCCATGCCTCCGACCTCGACCTGATCTTCCTGTTTTCCGGCGATCATAGCGCCGAATCCGACGGCAAGCGTCCGCTCGGCGGCACCCAATATTTCAACCGTTTGACCGCGCGGATCGTGACGGCGCTGTCGGTGCCGACGGCGGCCGGTCCCTTATATGAAGTCGACACCCGGCTGCGGCCATCCGGCACGCAGGGGCCACTGGCGGTGACGCTGGAGAGTTTTTACAAATATCAGCGCGAGAGCGCCTGGACCTGGGAACATATGGCACTGACCCGGGCGCGGCCGGTCTATGGTGATGCCCAACTGCGCGGGCAGTTGGAGAGCCAGATATCGGACATCCTGAGGCAGGAGCGGGAGCCGGAAGAATTGCGCAAGGCGGTCCGGAAAATGCGCCTCGATATTGTCGGGCACAAGCCCCCCAAGGGACCGCTCGACACCAAGCTGATGGAAGGCGGGCTGGTCGACTGGGAATTCATCATCCATTTCCTGCAGCTCAAAACCGGCGAAGCCCTTTACCCGCAGCTGGGCAAGGCGGTCCGCGCTCTGGTCGCCGCCGGCCATCTCGGCGAGGATATGGTGACCGCGCACGAACTGATGACGCGGCTGCTCGTGGCCTTGCGGCTGATGTCTCCGGATTGCGACTATCCGCCGGAATCCAGCCGCGCATTGATCGCCAGGGCGGCGGGACAGGAAAGCTGGAATGCCCTTCTGGACGGCTATGACAAGGCTAGGCAATGCGTTATTGACGAATGGAACCGGCACCTGCGGCCGGACCCCGATGAGATATTAGGAGACATAATATGATTGATGTGGGCGACAAGATTCCGGACATGGAACTGGTGGCGCCGGATGGCAGCCCGGTGAAGATTTCCGACTATGCCGGCAAGAAGCTGGTGCTGTTTTTCTACCCGAAAGCCAGCACGCCGGGATGCACGACGGAGTCGAAGGATTTTTCGGCGCTTTTGCCGGAGTTCCAGAAAGCCGGTGCCGCGGTGCTGGGCATGTCTGCCGATTCACCGAAGAAGCAGCAGAATTTCATCAACAAGCAGGAATTGACGGTCGATATCGCGTCCGACGAAAGCACCGAATTTCTGGCGAAGATTGGTGTCTGGGCGGAAAAGCAAATGTACGGCAAGACCTATATGGGCATTATCCGCTCGACCTTCTTGATCGGACCGGATGGCACCGTGCTGAAAGCTTGGCCGAAAGTGAAGGTCAAGGGGCACGCGGAAGAAGTTCTGGCTGCGGTACAGGCTGCATAGCAGCTCCCGAATGACCGAAATGCAAACGGTTGGCACTGCCGTTCTGCGCGTGCTGCAAACAGCCGAGCCGGCCGCCAAGGTAATGGCCGCGCGCCATGCCGCGCGGCAATGGCGGCTGGGCCGGCTGACCCATGATTTTTGCGACAGCATGCCGGACATGCCGGCCCGGCCCGACCAGCCGGTGCTGCTGCGGCCCCGCGACATGCCGCGGCGCGGCACCGGCACGTCGGTACCCAGGCGGGTCGCCCTGATTCATGCGCTCGCGCATATCGAATTTGTCGCGATTGATCTCGCGTTCGACATGATCGGACGGTTCGGGTCGCAGTTTCCTCGGGCCTTTACCGACGACTGGATGCGGGTCGGTGCGGAAGAGGCGATGCATTTCGTGCTGCTCGACCGGCGGCTGCGGGCGATGGACTGTTTTTACGGCGCGCTTCCGGCCCATGACGGGCTCTGGGACAGCGCCAGAAGCACCGCGCATGATGCATCGGCGCGTCTGGCGATCGTGCCGATGGTGCTCGAGGCGCGGGGTCTGGACGTCACGCCGGAAACGGTGGAGCGTTTCAAGCGGCAGGGCGATGATCCGACGGCGCGGGTTTTGAACCGAATCTATCAGGATGAAATCAGCCACGTTTATTTTGGCACCAAGTGGTTCGAATTTGACTGCAAAAGGCACGGCTATTCGCCTCACGACCATTGGAGGGCGCTGGTAAAAACCCACTTCAAGGGCGGATTAAAGGCACCATTTAACGACTCAGCGCGCCGGACAGCCGGTCTGACCCGAGAATATTATTCGGGTATTGAATAGTTAACCCATATGATTTTAGACCCATAGGAACAACGGGGGCGAAGGTTCCGCCACACAAATCAATGCCATGGGTTGCATGGGTCGCTAGTAAAGGTTCGATCATTTTATGACCGAAAACATAATAGTTTTATTCCGAAAATCTGTGAGCAAGATCACAGCCATTGCAATCCTCGGCTCAGCAATGATCTTTTCCACCGCCGCGTCGGCTGAAACAGCTGCAGACTCCAGTATCCCCGTTGATATTCTCAAAAGCCAGGCAGCAGAAAGCGCCCTTGGCGAAGCGGACCCCGCTTTCAGGATGATTTTCAAAAATTGGTCCGGCCAGGGCAAGCAGGAAACGGTCAAGCTGACCATTCCTTCCCGCAAGCCAGTCGAGGATTTCACTTTGACCAGCTCCTATGGTTTCCGTTCGGATCCGTTCAAGGGGCGCCGCGCCAATCACAAGGGCCTCGATATGGCCGGTCCGATCGGCACCCCCATTTATGCGACCGCGGACGGTATTGTCGGGCGAGCGCAATGGCTGGGCGGTTATGGCAATTATATCGAAATCAATCATGGCAACGGAATTCAGACCCGTTATGGCCATATGTCCCGGCTCAACGTCGAATCCAACGCCCGCGTCAAGAGCGGCGACCTGATCGGCTTCATGGGTTCTACCGGTCGTTCCACCGGCAGCCATCTCCACTATGAAGTGCGTATCGCCGGCGAAGCGGTCAACCCCATTCCCTTCATGCAATCCAGCGATTTCCTGATCGCACAGAAGCTGAATTCCGGCGTTGCATTGGGCGGCCCAGCCGAATAAGAACATCTTACACCTTTGGGAGAGGGTGCATGAAGGAGCGGTTCGAGCTTAAGGCTTGCCGCTCCTTTTGTTTGTCCCTATCTTAGAGGCATGAACCAGGCCCTTGCATCTATCGAACAGGATATCATCCTGACCCCTAATGCGGCAAAACGCGTGGCCGCCATTGCCGAAAAGCAGGGCAAGGCCGCGATTTTGCGGCTGGCCGTCGAAGGCGGAGGCTGTTCCGGCTTTCAATATCGTTTCGGTCTGGCCGACAGCATCGAGGCGGATGATATCGCGGTGCAAGAATCGGGCGTGACCCTGGTCGTCGACGAGATCAGCCTTGATCTGGTGCGCGGCAGCGCGGTCGATTATGTCGAATCGCTGGGTGGCAGCGCCTTTCAGGTGACCAATCCCAATGCGGCGTCCGGCTGCGGCTGCGGCTCCAGCTTTTCCGTTTGATCGCTTTGTAACAGTCCGTTAGCACTGAGCTTGTCGAAGGGCGCCTGCGGTTTCGATAGGTTCTTCGACAGGCGCCAAATCAACGGAAAGACGCTGACCATGCGCATCGCCAGCTTCAATATCAACGGTATCAAGGCGCGGCTGCCGCGCCTGCTGGAGTGGCTCGAGGAGACCCGGCCCGATGTCGCCTGCCTGCAGGAAATCAAGACGCAGGACGAGGGCTTCCCGGCCGACAAGTTCGAGGAAATCGGCTATGGCGCTATCTGGCATGGACAAAAGAGCTTCAACGGCGTCGCCATTTTGGCGCGCGACCAGATGCCGGAAGAGGTGAAGCGCGGTCTGGATGGCGAACCGGAAGACGAGCATAGCCGCTATATCGAGGCCAATGTCACCGCAAAAAACGGACAGAAGCTGCGGGTGTCGAGCATCTATCTGCCCAACGGCAATCCCCATCCCGGCCCCAAATTCGATTTCAAGCTCCGCTGGATGAAGCGGTTGCGCGAGCGGGCCGCCGAAATCTGGGCGGAAGAAGTGCCAGCGGTGCTGGCAGGCGACTATAATGTCATCCCGCGCGACAATGACGTCTATTCGGTCAAGGCGATGCAGGACGATGCACTGATGCAGCCGGAGAGCCGGCAGGGCTACCGGCGTATCTTGAACGATGGCTGGACTGATGCTCTTGGTGTCACCTATCCGGCCGGCAATATCTGGACCTACTGGGACTATCGCAGCGGCGGCTGGCAGCGGGACCAGGGGTTTCGCATCGACCATCTGCTGCTCAGCCCGCTGGCCGCCGACGCCCTGAAAATCTGCGGCGTCGACAAGGAACATCGGGGCCGGGAAAAGGCAAGCGACCATACGCCGGTCTGGGTGGAACTGGATATGTAGCCCGCCGATGGCGGTGGTTTAGATCGCCTTCTCGTAAATCAGATATTCCCGGTTAATCCTGGCTCCAATCGCGTCGGCGATCGCAACCATCCCCTGATTGTCTTCCAATATCCAGCCGATTTCCGCATAGCGGGTCCCGAAGTGGGCAACCGCATCGCGGCGGATATATTCGATCATCATGAAGGCCATCTGGCTGGCCAGGCGGCTGTTGTGCAATTCCTTTTTGACACCCATCAGCGGCACCCGCATCGATTGTGCCTTGGGGAATTTCAGCCACCAGAGCAATTTCGCCCAGCCGAAGGGCCAGAGCGAGCCCTTGAGGCCCCGGATGACTTCATTCATGTTGGGAAGCGTCATCATGAAGGCGACAGGTTCGCCGTCGAGTTCGGCGATCCGGATCAGGGCCTCGTGGACGATCGGTTTCAGACTTTTGCCGGCATGATCGATCTCGTGATCGGTCATCGGGACAAAGCCCCAGTTGGTCGACCAGGCATCGTTGAGCAGGCCCATGATGATCGCCGCATCGCGGTCAAAATGCTTCTTGTCCACCTTGCGGATCACTAGCTTCTTGTTGCGTTCTCCTGAGGCCACGATGCGGTTGATCAGCTCCGGAAAGCCGTCTTTCACCGGCAGGTCATAGGTCACCAGGCGCTTGGCTACCTTGTAGCCCAGGCTCTCGATCCAGCCCTGGTAGGCGGGATTATGGTGACCCATCATGATCATCGGACTGTGGTCATGCCCCTGGGTCAGCAGGCCGGGCTCTTCCCAGATCGACATGCTGATCGGTGCCAGCACGCGGGTCATGCCCTGATCGCTCAGCCACTGTTCGGCAGCGCGGACCAGCGCATGCATCACCGCTTCATCCGTTGCTTCCATCATGCCCCAATTGCCGGTCCCAGGCCCCATGCCCTGCTCCGGCGGCTGTGCCAGCGCGAGATCATCGATATGGGCGCTGATCCGTCCAACCACCTGACCCTGGCGCATGGCGAGAAAAAACTGCACCCTGGCATGTTCGAAAAACGGGTTCTTGCCGGGCGTGATCAGCTTGACCACTTCGGATTTCAGGGGCGGCACCCAGTGCGGATCTCCGGCATTGAGCCGATAGGCAATATCGACAAACTGCCTAGTCTGGGCCTTGGTAGTCACAGGTGCTATCACTATATCCTGAGCGGCCACCATAAATTATCCTTCTATCAATACGGCTGGCTGTGACGTTAATCGCGGCGCAATGTCAAGGCCATGGGCAGCCTTGCTGTCTTGACCTTGCCATGATGTCGCCACGATATGCTGCTCTAGGCCGTCCAACGATTATGCAGGTGTTTATGAACTCGACAACCATCAATCCGGAAGATGCGCCCAAGGCGGCGGCGGACTCGCGCCAGAGTGCCGTGTCCGTTTCCATCCCCGAGGACAATGAACTGATCCGGACCGCGGCAAAGGTGACGCGGGACCTTAATGCGCCGAAACCCGCCATCTATTGGGCGGATTTTCTGGCGTCCGTGGGAATCGGCTATGGATCCCTCGCTGGCGCGATATTCGTCCAGTCGACAGGTCTCGCCATTTTTCTGGGCCTGCTTGCTGTTCTTGCCCTGTATCGGGCGGGCAGCTTCATTCACGAACTGACCCATGTCCGCCGCAACGCGCTGCCCGGCTTTCATTTCGCCTGGAACGCGCTGTTCGGGGTGCCAATGCTGATTCCTTCCTTCATGTATGAAGGGATTCACAGCATTCATCACCGGACCAAGAAATATGGCACGGCCGAGGACCCGGAATATCTGCCGCTGGCATTAATGAAGCCCTGGTCGGTTCCTCTATTCGTGATCGTCGCGGCGCTGGCCCCGGTCGCGCTGCTGTTCCGCTACGCGATTCTGTCGCCGCTTTCCGCTGTCATTCCGCCGTTGCGCAGGATTGTTGTCGAGCGCTATTCCGGCTTGATCATCAACCCGGATTTTCGCCGCAAGCCGCCCGAAGGGGAGCTGAAACGCCGCTGGCTGGCCTGCGAGATCGCGGCCAGCATCTGGGCCATCGGTCTGCTGGCAATGGTCGCGAGCGGCATCATTCCCATGCACGCATTCCTGATTTTTCTGGGCGTGTTGTCGGGCAGTGTCATATTGAACCAGATCCGGACCCTGGTCGCGCATCTCTGGGAAAATGACGGCCACGAGATGAGCGTGACCGCGCAATATCTCGACAGCGTCAACGTGCCACCGCCGGCGACCCTGCCGGCCCTGTGGGCACCGGTCGGATTGCGCTATCACGCTCTGCATCATCTGCTGCCGGGGGTTCCCTATCACAGTCTAGGCGAGGCGCATCGGCGCCTCGCCGCCGCATTGCCGAAGGGTTCCAATTTCTACCGGGCGGACCATGACAGCCTGTGGACCCTGATCGCGGGGCTCGTGCGCGGCAGCGCCGGACGAAACTGAGGCTTTTATTCCTCGGTCCGGATCAGCACCGTCTCGCCGATCAGGAAGAACAGCAGGAACGGAGCCCAGGCCGCCAATGTTGGCGGATAGGCTCCGATATTGCCCATCGCGAGCGCGAAATTGTCGGCAACGAAATAGGCAAAGCCCAGCGCCATGCCGATCACGGCCCGCACGAACAGCTGTCCGGATCGGGCCAGGCCGAAGGCTGCGACGGCACCCAGCAAAGGCATCAGGATCGACGACATCGGCCCGGAAATCTTGTGCCACCAGCCGGCCTTCAGGCTCATCGTCGGTCGACCCGCGCGCTGGAGCTCATCAATGGCATCGCGCAAGGCAAAAATCGAAAGGCTGTCCGCGTCGACATTGTTCAGGGTGAACTGATCCGGCCGGATCGAATCCCCGATCACTAGCTCGGGACTTTTCTTCTCGGTCCCGGTGCCGACATCGAACTGGGTCACGTTGGTCAGCAACCAGCCGGTTCCGATGAATCGAGCCTGGTCGCCTCGCAGAAGGCTTTTCAATCCATTTTCGGTACGATTGTAAATGGTGATGTCGTGCAACTGCACCTTGTCTCCGCGGCCGGTCACGGTCCGCGCATTGATCAGATTATTGCCGTCCTTGACCCAGACATTGGTGCGTATGTTGCTCTCCGCCGGTATCGGGCCAAAGTCGACTTTCTCCCATTGCGTCAGGCGGGCGGATGCCGGCGCGACGAGCGTTTCGTTGAACACAAAGGAAACCAGTGCGACGCCCATGCTGGCAACAATCAGCGGCGCGAGAATCTGGTGCGCGGACAGGCCGCCCGCCTTCATCGAGATAACTTCGCTATTCTGGTTCAGCGTGGCCAGCGTGATGATGGTTCCCAAGAGCACCGAAAAGGGCAGAAAACG
>Ga0075467_10000404_pt1 | contig 33748 bp, 27 predicted proteins | sample DEB08_DNA_9_FD_75067 | JGI IMG/M metagenome (GOLD analysis project Ga0075467, IMG submission 75067) | Aqueous microbial communities from the Delaware River and Bay under freshwater to marine salinity gradient to study organic matter... | ecosystem: Environmental > Aquatic > Marine > Coastal ... | reverse complement strand
AAGCTTCGAAGTGTCGCGTAAGTGCACAGCCATAAAAGGTTATACTTGGGCGAATTCGAGGTATAATGGCGTCATAGTCTTTGAGGATTTGCCCACCACGATAGTGCATTTCGGGATTATCACCATCTAATTTGATATAACAATCTTTGATGTTTAGAAACTCCATTTGATGACCATGTTCCTCTCCTGCCTCTATGATACGTCGGTTACTGTATAAATCAGGATTACTTGCCAAAAGTCCAATCTTTAAACCTGACCTTTTTTTGATATGTATGTGATAGTAGTTTTCAATTATAGAAGGAGAGAGTTCTCCCAATTGCAAAGAAGCTTCTGGATCAACCAACATTTTCCCCGACATTGCTTGACGTCCCAGTAGCATCCTATACCCCATAGAATCTCTATTGGTCAATGTCAATTCAATTTCCCAAGTACTCTCTGCGATGGATATAATGGATTTGACAACGTATCGAATTTCGGCTGCACCGCTCGAACTCTTTACTTTTCGTTTGTCAATTACAGGCGACTCACAATGGATACTTGTTTTGCCATCATTTTGAAGAGGATGTACTTCGTATCGAACCCATGGATCGCCATCTTTTTTGAATGGAATGATATTAATTGCATGAAGAGCAGAAGTTTTTGCGCCAGAATCTACACGCGCTTTTATCGCTGGGATGTTTAATTGAGGAAGTGCACACCACTCCTCACTACCCACTACTATTTTTCCTAAACTCATTTTATATTTAAGACTTAATTACTGTTTGGATTTTTGAATTTTATCAAGATACTATTTGTATTTCAAATGTAATCTATTTTTCTTTTCTTAAATCTTAAATAGTTGTGGAATACAATTAATCAAAAAACCCCCGCATTGCGAGGGTCTATTTGATTTTCAATTATTTAAACAGAGACTAAATCTCCAGAAGCTTCTTTTTGGGGTAAGGTAGATACTCCCATGAGGAAGGTGTCGATTTGATGTGCAGCTTCACGTCCTTCGGAGATTGCCCAAACAATTAACGATTGCCCTCTTCGCACATCACCAGCAGCGAAAACATTGGGCTTACTCGTTTGGTATTGCTTAATGCCTTCGACGTTTCCACGTTTGTCAAAACCTACACCCAATTGCTCGGGTAATGATTTTTCTGGACCTGTAAAGCCCAAAGCAAGTAAGGCCATATCACAAGGCCATTCTTTTTCAGAACCTTCTTTTTCTATGAGTTGTGGACGATCGCCAGGAACCTTTTTCCAGCGCACTTCAACTGTTTTTAAGCCGACAACATTTCCTTTTGCATCCCCAACAAATTCTTTAGTTAAAATACTCCATTCTCTATGTATTCCTTCTTCGTGTGATGAAGTTGTCTTGAGTTTGAAGGGCCAGTAAGGCCATGGGTTTTCTTCTGTTCTTTCGTCTGCTGGCTTGGGCATGATTTCGAAATTAGTAACACTTTTTGCACCCTGACGATTGGAAGTTCCAATACAATCTGATCCTGTATCTCCACCACCAATAACAATTACGTCTCGGTCGGTTGCAAGATATTTTAATTCGCGTTCCAGTTGTCCATCTACTGCTTTGTTATTGTGGGGTAAAAAGTCCATTGCCTGTACCACACCATTCAATTCAGATCCTGGAATGGGTAAGTTTCTTTTGATAGTTGCACCAGCAGCGAGTAAGATGACATCAAATTCTGCTTCTAACGTCTCAGCGCTAATATCTTTTCCGATTTCAACGCTACATTTAAAGATGATTCCTTCCGCTTCTAAAATCGCTACACGACGGTCTATGATATTTTTTTCCATTTTGAAATCTGGAATTCCATAACGCAATAAACCACCAACTTTATTGTCTCGTTCAAAAACAGTAACCGTATGTCCAGCTCTATTCAACTGCTGAGCTGCTGCTAATCCGGCAGGACCAGAACCAACAATAGCAATTGTTTTTCCGGAGCGTTCCGTTGGAGGTTGCGCCTTGATCCAACCTTCAGCAAATCCACGTTCTACAATATATTTTTCTATTAGTTCAATAGAAACTGGTGGGTTTGTAATTCCTAAAACACAAGCTTCCTCACAAGGTGCTGGGCACAGACGACCCGTAAATTCAGGGAAGTTGTTGGTTGCTTGTAAAATGTGCAATGCCTTTTCCCACTGATTTTTATAAACAGCATCATTGAAGTCAGGAATTAAATTTCCTAAGGGACAACCACTGTGACAAAAAGGAACACCACAATCCATACAACGACCTCCTTGTTCTTGGAGCTCTTCTGTTTTTGGGGCTATTGTAAATTCTTTATAATTACCAATACGTTCATTCGGAGCAATAGTCTCTTCCTTGATTCTGTCGTATTCTAAAAATCCTCTTAATTTTCCCATGACCTAAGCGTTTAGTTTATTTTCTTCCTCTGCAGCAAGCATTGCTAATGCATTTTTATAATCCGTTGGCATTACTTTAATAAAGTTCTTCGAACTGTCTGGCCAATCTTTTAAGATATGAGCTGCTTTAGAACTGTTTGTGTAGTCTGAATGATTTTGAAGTAAACCTTGAACCGTTTCTTTGTCTTGCTCGGTTAAGTCTTCGAGTTCTACCATTTCTAAGTTGAATTTCTTTTCATCAAAAATTCCATCAGCATTGTATAGATAAGCAATTCCGCCACTCATTCCAGCAGCAAAATTACGTCCTGTTTCTCCTAGGATTAAAGCGATACCTCCTGTCATATACTCACAACCGTGATCTCCAATCCCTTCTACAACTGCAGTTGCACCAGAGTTTCGAACACAGAAACGTTCTCCTGCAATTCCGTTGATGTAGGCTTCACCCGTTACTGCACCATAGAGTGCAACGTTTCCAATGATGATGTTTTCGTCGGCTTTGAATGTCGCTTCTTCGGGGACTTGAGCAATTAGTTTTGCTCCAGAAAGTCCTTTCCCGAAGTAATCGTTACAGGTTCCAGATACTTTCATGAACAAGCCTTTAGCAGCAAATGCGCCAAAACTCTGTCCTGCAGTTCCTGTGAAGTTTAAACTTAAGGTGTCTTCTGGTAATCCAGGAGCACCGTGCATTTTAGAAATTTCATTACTCAAAATTGCTCCAACGGTTCGGTCGGTGTTGCAAATAGGGAAGTCTAAATGTTGTTGTTCCTTTCTGTAGATTGCTGGGTGAGCAGCTTCAATCATTTTGAAATCAAGGACATTTTCGAGTCCGTGATCTTGTTTTTGTGTATTGTGGAGTTTTACATCAGCTTCAACTTCTGGCTTGTACAGGATTTTTGAAAGATCAATACCCTGAGCTTTATAATGTTCAACCGCTTTTTTCATATTGATTTTTTGCGATTGACCAACCATTTCGTCTATACTACGGAATCCAAGTTGTGCCATAATCGCTCTCAATTCTTCTGCAACAAAGTACATGAAGTTGATCACGTGTTCTGGTTTTCCTTTGAAATTCTTTCTCAATTCGGGGTCTTGCGTTGCAATTCCAACAGGACAAGTATTCAAGTGGCACGCACGCATCATAATACATCCAGAAGCTACAAGCGGTGCGGTTGAGAATCCGAATTCTTCAGCGCCCAGCAAACATGCTATGGCTACATCGCGTCCGGTTTTCATTTGACCATCACATTCCAAAACAATACGGTTACGAAGATCATTCATAACAAGTGTTTGTTGTGCTTCGGCGATTCCTAATTCCCAAGGAAGTCCAGCGTGTTTTAGAGAGGTAAGGGGAGAAGCTCCTGTTCCACCATCGAAACCAGAGATCAAAATAACATCTGCTTTGGCTTTGGCCACACCTGCCGCAATGGTTCCTACACCTACTTCAGAAACTAATTTTACATTAATACGAGCCTCTCGATTGGCATTCTTTAAATCAAAAATTAGCTGGGCTAAATCCTCGATCGAATAAATATCGTGATGCGGAGGTGGAGAAATTAACCCAACATAAGGTGTTGAGTTTCTAACCGACGCGATATAAGGATTGACCTTGGGGCCAGGAAGTTGTCCTCCTTCTCCAGGTTTGGCTCCTTGAGCCATTTTGATTTGTATTTCTTTTGCAGAACTCAAGTAGTGACTAGTAACACCAAAGCGTCCAGAAGCTACCTGTTTGATGGCACTGTTTCTCCAGTTTCCATTGTTATCAGGTTGGAAACGTTTGGCATCCTCCCCACCTTCACCAGAATTACTTTTTCCGCCAATACGATTCATCGCAATGGCAAGGTTTTCGTGAGCTTCCGCACTGATTGACCCTAATGACATGGCACCAGTTTTGAATCTTTTTACGATTTCGGTCCATGGTTCTACCTCCTCAATTGGAATGGGATCAAAGCTAGAAAATTCAAACAGACCTCTTAGGGTCATTAGTTTTTCGGTTTGTTCATTTACCATTTTCGAGTAAACCTCATAACTTTCAAAGTTGTTTTGGTTTACTGCTTGTTGAAGTTTTGCAATTGTTGTTGGGTTTAGCATATGCGCTTCTCCATTTCTTCTCCAGCGATATTCACCACCAATTTCTAAATCCAATCCAGAAAGACTTTCTAGATCAAATGCTTTTTTGTGACGGCGTGAAATTTCTTTTTCAATTTCATACAGCCCAATTCCTTCAATGCGAGTAGCTGTATTACAGAAGTAGCTATCCACGAGTTGCTCACTCAATCCGAGAGCTTCAAAAATTTGAGCACCACGGTAAGATTTTAAGGTCGAGATTCCGATTTTATTCATCACTTTAACAATCCCAGTAGCAATGGCTTTGTTGAAATTTTGGATTGCAACATCAGCATCGATTCCTTTTATGTTTTTTACTTGAACTTGGTCTGCAATAATCTCATTAACCATGTAAGGGTTAATTGCACTTGCACCATATCCGAATAAGCAAGAGAAGTGATGCGGTTCACGGGGTTCGGCAGATTCGATGACAATACCAAATTTAGATCTTTTCTTGAGGCGTTTAAATGAATTGTGGGTATGTGCACAAGCTAATAACATAGGGATAGGAGCCATGTTAGCAGCAACACCACGATCGGATAGAATAACAATATTGACTCCAGTCTCAATTGCTTTTTCAATTTCAGTAATGATATTTTCTAGCGCATTTTCTAATCCATTTACACCTTTTTCAAGAGGGTAAAGTGTAGAGATAGAAACCGACTTATAATCCGCATGCTCAATGTATTTGATTTTATCTAAATCTTCATTGGAGATAACGGGGTTTTGAATGCTTAGTTTTTTGGCGTGATCCTCGGAAACATCAAAAAGATTGATTTCACTCCCTATAGACAATGATGTATCGGTGACGATTTCTTCTCGAATACCATCCAAGGGTGGATTAGTAACCTGAGCAAAAAGCTGTTTGAAATAGTTGTATAATAGTTGCGGACGATCCGATAGTACAGCCAAAGGCGTATCGGTTCCCATAGAACCAATTGCTTCTTTCCCTTGAACACTCATAGGAAGGATTAAGGTTTTGAAGTCTTCTTGGGTGTATCCAAAAATCCGTAAACGCGTATCATAATCTTCTGGCTCTATCGTTACGTGATTACCAGTGTATGGAACTTCAGAAAGTCTCAGTAAGTGCTTGTCGATCCATTCTTGGTAAGGACGCTCAGAAACAACTTTAGTTTTAATTTCTTCGTCTTCGATAATCCGGCCTTCATCCATGTTTACAAGGAACATTCTTCCAGGCATTAAACGGCCATGCTTTTCTACATTGGCAGGTTCAATATCCAAAACTCCAGCTTCAGAAGACATAACTACATATCCATCTTTTGTGACGGTATATCGAGAAGGACGAAGTCCATTTCGATCCAATAATGCTCCAATGTATTTACCATCGGTAAACGGTATGGAAGCAGGACCATCCCATGGCTCCATTACACAAGAGTTGTATTGGTAAAATGCTTTTTTAAGCGGATCCATTGATTTGTGTTTTTCCCAAGCTTCGGGAACTAACATCATCATTACTTCTGGGAGTGACCTTCCTGTAGCCAATAATAATTCTACAACCATATCCATGGATGCAGAATCTGATTTTCCTTTTAATATTACCGGAAGTATTTCTTTTATTTCTTCGCCAATCAAATCACTTTTGAAGAGTTCTTCGCGTATTTGCATACGGCTTGCATTTCCTCTAAAGGTATTGATTTCTCCATTGTGACACATATAACGAAACGGTTGTGCCAAATCCCATGTAGGGAACGTATTGGTCGAAAAACGTTGGTGAACTAATGCCAAACGAGTTACTACCAAAGGTTCTGATAAGTCTAAGTAATATGCTTCAATATCTTCAGGGACTAACAATCCTTTGTATATGAGTGTATGGGTAGATAGACTAGGGAAATAAAAATATTGACTCTGCGAGAGTTTTGATGCTATGATTTTATGCTCTGCTATTTTCCGAGCAATGAATAGTTTTACATTGAATTCATGATCCGATAAATCCTCTTTGCCTTTGCCAACAAAAACCTGCCCAACATAGGGTTCTGTTTGTTGCGCGATACGCCCAACGACAGATCGGTTTACAGGAACCTTTCTCCATCCTAAAATCGTTAGGCCTTGTTTTATAATCTCTTCTTCAAAAAGTGCAGTACAGAAATCACGTTGATTTTCCTTTTGAGGTAAAAACACCATTCCAACTGCATATTGATGGGCTTCTGGAAGTTCGAAAGAACAATTTTTTACCATGAAATCATGTGGAATTTCAATCAGAATTCCTGCTCCATCTCCTGTTTTACCATCAGAACTAACGGCACCTCTGTGTTCTAATTTCACTAGAATATCGAGGGCCTTACCAATGATGTCATTGGTTTTTTTTCCTTTGAGGCTGCAAATGAATCCTGCTCCGCAATTATCGTGTTCGTAATCAGGCGAATACAAACCTTGTTTTTCTGGTAACATATGTTGTTGGTTTTGTTAGTCCTTCAAAAATAAAGTATTTTGATTCCTTCTAGCCATGAGTATCATCAAAAATTTGTCTCGTTAAAGAGAATTGATTTTCTCAATCTCTTTTTTTAGAATTCATTAAATTATCTTCCTATTTTTGGGATTAATTCAAAATTCAGTCTCCTTTATTGTTGTTTAATGTGTGGCCTGTGTTTTACTGAAAATTAATTCAAGATGAAAAAAGAACACTTTTACGTGATTGGAGTCATGTCTGGAACCTCTCTGGATGGTCTTGACTTAGCTTTGGTTGAGTTTAATTTGAACAAAGGGAAATGGGCATATCGTTATGTATCAACAACAACAAACTCCTATCCCGATTTTTGGAAGAAGCAATTAGAAGATGCACGTTTTTTGGAGGCCGAAGCATTGGCTATTTTAGATCGAGATTACACAACTTATTTGGCGGAACAAATTCAGTTTTTTATGACTCAAAATCCTTCTTATACGATCGATCTGGTCTGTTCTCACGGACATACGGTGCATCATAAACCTGATCAAGGCATTACGTTTCAAATCGGAAATCAGAAGGAATTGTCATCGTTTCTAAAGACAACGGTGGTTTGTGATTTTAGAGTTCAGGATGTCGCCCTTGGAGGACAAGGTGCTCCTCTAGTGCCTGGGGGAGAATACCATCTTTTTTCGGACTATGCGGCCTGTGTCAATTTAGGTGGTTTTGCAAACATCAGTTTGTTGAAACAAGAACACCTCATTGCGTTTGATGTAGCAGCTGCGAATTTGGTTTTTAATACATTTGCACAAAAGCTTAGTCTCCCCTACGATGCGGATGGAAAAATAGCCGCTCAAGGGCTTTTGATTCCCAACCTTCTCGAAGAACTTAACGCCCTAGCTTATTACGGCCTGACGTTTCCGAAATCTCTTGGAGTAGAATGGATAACGGAGCAACTAACACCGATTCTTGTTACTTACGAACAAGAGCAAGTTGCAGATTTAATGCATACGTATTCGGTTCACCTTGCCACACAACTTTTGAACATATTGCCCACATCTGGAAAAATATTATTTACCGGAGGCGGGACTCATAATCTTTTTTTAATGCAACAAATTCAAAAAACAAGTACAGCAGAAATATGCATTCCAAGCAACTTAATGATTGATTATAAGGAGGCAATGATTTTTGGGTTTTTAGGACTTCTAAAGTATTGTGGGGTGGATAACTGTTTTGCTTCCGTTACGGGTGCTCGACATAACCATTCTACTGGAGTTATATTTGAATATAATTAAGCTTTAATTGAGATATAATTTATATTTTAGTCCGATTAATCAACAGTAAAAACCACCTCTTTTGTTTTTAAAAGAGTTTCAAAACGTATCACTATGGAAATCATTTTAGTATCTATTTTTGTTTTAGGTTATTTAGCAATCACATTAGAACACACATTGAAAATAGATAAATTAATCCCAGCCCTAGCTATGATGGCTATACTCTGGGCAATAATTGCTTTAAATCATATGCCTGTTTTTGAGGTAGATACCAGCTTAAAGCAGTTAGTTCCAACGCACATTGACGAGATTTTATTACACCATTTAGGGAAGACAGCAGAAATTATAATTTTCCTTTTGGGTGCAATGACTATTGTTGAAATCATTGATTATTTCAATGGGTTTTCTACCATTAAATCATTTATTAAAACCAAATCCAAGAAAGCCCTGCTCTGGATTTTTGCTATACTCGCATTCATATTGTCAGCAATCATTGACAACCTTACTGCCACGATAGTTTTAATAACGATTTTACAGAAGGTAATTGGTGATCGCGATACACGACTTTGGTTTGCAGGACTTATTATTATATCGGCTAATGCAGGGGGCGCTTGGTCTCCAATTGGTGATGTGACCACCACCATGTTGTGGATTGCAAACAAAGTAACTACGTTGAAACTGATTTCGTATCTATTCATACCTTCTGTGGTTTGTGTAGTAGTTCCTGTTTTTGTAGCCTCATTATTACCCGCTTTCAAAGGAGATATCGAGGCAAATGATAAAGAAGACGAAGAGGTAATTCATAAATACGGTTCTACTATGTTGTATTTAGGCCTTGCCGCAATTGTTTTTGTGCCTGTTTTTAAAACCATAACACATCTACCTCCTTATGTAGGAATGATGTTCTCCTTGGCAGTTGTTTCTACCTTTGCCGAGATTTTTAGTGCAACTAAAATTAACATAACCTCTATAGATGACGACAGTGATGCTGCTTCACATCATAGTCCGGTTCACAAGTCACTATCGAAAATTGAATTACCAAGTATTCTTTTCTTCCTAGGAATTCTATTGGCCGTAGCTGCTTTGGAGTCTTTAGGGATGCTCTTTGGTTTCGCAGAAACGCTTAACACAGCAATACCGAATACGGATATTGTAATTATGTTATTGGGAATAGGATCAGCCGTTATCGACAACGTACCCCTGGTAGCAGCTAGTATTGGAATGTTCTCTGAACCTATGGATAACCCTTTATGGCACTTCATTGCTTTTTCAGCGGGTACAGGTGGAAGCATGTTGATTATAGGCTCTGCTGCAGGAGTAGTCGCCATGGGAATGGAAAAGATCGATTTCTTCTGGTATTTCAAAAACATATCGTGGTTGGCTTTTCTAGGATTCATTTCTGGCTCCGTAACCTTCATGTTATTACGCGGTTTTATCGTGTAGTTTATACTTAATCGGCAGCTTTATCGTTCTATAGTTAAAACCTTATATCAACAGAATGAAGATGTCCTTTTTTATACAAGCTACAGAAGAGTTAAGAACGGAGAAAACACTGTCTCTTATCGAGTTAATTAAAAACGGAGGCTTGGGCGGTCAGCTCATCATAGGCCTACTGTTTTTGTTATTGATTATAGCGCTTTACATCTATTTTGAACGTTGGTTTGCCATTCGTTCGGCCTTGAAAATTGATGATAATTTCATGGATCAAATTCGGTTGTTTGTTTCCCAAGGTAAAATTGAAACGGCACAAGCCCTCTGTTTAAAAGAAGATGTGCCTGTTGCACGTTTAATCGCCAAAGGAATTACGAGAATAGGAAAACCTCTTGAAGATATCAATACCACAATTGAGAATGCGGGTCGCTTAGAAGTTTATAAACTAGAGAGAAACGTGAGTGTGTTGGCTACTATTGCTGGAGCAGCACCAATGTTGGGCTTTCTAGGAACTGTAATCGGAATGATTTTATCCATTTTTGAAATCTCGAATGCTGGTGGGAATATTGACATGAAGCTATTGTCCGATGGCTTGTATACGGCAATGACCACTACAGTAGCTGGATTGATTGTTGGAATTATTGGCTATATAACGTTCAATCATTTGGTTGCAAAAACCGCTAAGGTTGTGTATCAAATGGAAGCTATTTCTTTTGAATTTTTAGATTTACTTAATGAACCTGCTGCCTAATGAATCTAAAAGGAAGAAATAAAATAACCCCCGAATTCAATATGTCATCTATGACTGATATTGTGTTCTTGCTGCTCATCTTTTTTATGATTGCCTCCACCTTGACAAAACAACTCGATACTATTGAGGTTAAATTACCACAGGCCAAAGGAAAAACTGAAAATAGAAGCGCTATTACCGTAACGATTAATAAAAGTAAACGCTTTTATATCGATGATATATTAGTTTCCAAAAGCAGTTTACAAACCCAACTACTAAGTGTCTTGAGTAAATCAGATTCTAGAGTAATCGTTTTACGTGCAGAGAAAAATGTCCCAATTGAAGAAGTTGTTTATGTAATGGGTATTGCCAATCAAAATTCAATAAAAATCGTTTTAGCAGTAGATGCACAATAACATTTGATCATGGGTTTTCTAAACACGCCACATAAAAAAAAATCAGCATTACTTACGAGTATGATTACGCTGTTGTTGCTGTTGTTTTTTTCTCTGATAGGCCTTTCGTATTTCGATCCACCCATATCTTATGGTATGGAAGTTAACTTTGGGACAGCCAGCCAAGGTCAAGGAAATGCACAGCCAAAACTTCCGCCAAAACAAGTGGAACAACAAAAAGTTCAACCCAAGACCGAAACTCCTAAATCAACGCCAAAAGTAGCTGCAATAAAAACACCAAAAGTTGTAACGCAAAAGGAAGCATCATCCGTCCCTGTTGTTAAAAAAGAAACAAAAACAGCGCCTAAGCCCAAAGTAGAGGAAACGAAAGCTCCGCCTAAAGAAGTACAAGAAGAAGTTAAGAAAGTAGAGCCTCCCAAGCCAACGGTTTCAAAATCTACCAAGCAAGTTCTCTCAAATTTATTGAAAGCTCCTGATAAATCTGGGGAAATTCAGGAAGGTGAAGGAGACGACCAAACCCCTGGGGATAAAGGCAAGGTTGAGGGGAATCCATATGCCAGTAGTTATTATGGAACTGCCGGAAAGGGTGGGAAAGGAAGCGGCTTTGGTTTAAATGGGAGAAGCCTTCAGAATCAAGGATCTGTAACGCAAAAATGTAATCAAGAAGGTATAGTTGTCGTTCGTATTACTGTTGATAAAAACGGGAGTGTGGTAGCAGCAGAAGCTGGGGTAAAAGGAACCACAAATTCCCATCCATGCTTATTAGAGCCCGCAAAAAAAACAGCCTTTATGCATAAATGGTTTTCTGATTCAAATGCCCCGAGTAAGCAAGTCGGTTTTGTTGTTGTTAATTTTAAATTAGGCGAATAATTTTGAATACATACGAAGAGGTTCGATCCTGGCTCTATGAGCAGTTGCCCATGTATCAGCGACAAGGAGCTTCAGCTTATAAACCTGGGTTAGAGAAAATGCATGCCTTTATGTCGTATTTAGGAAATCCACACAAGGAGTTTTCTTCTATTCATATTGCAGGTACTAATGGCAAGGGATCTACTGCCCACATGATTACGTCGGTACTGATGGAAGCTGGATACAAAGTTGGTTTATATACTTCTCCACACTTAAAGGATTTCTCTGAACGCATACGCATCAACGGTCTTGCAATTGAAACCACCTTTGTAGTTTCTTTTGTTCAAGAGCATAAGGCTTATTTTCTAGAAGCTCAACTTTCTTTCTTTGAGCTCACTGTTGGAATGTCATTTGCCTATTTCAAAGAGCAGCAAATTGATTTTGCCGTTGTTGAGGTTGGGTTAGGAGGGAGGTTAGATGCAACTAACATCATCAATCCAATACTTGCTGTCATAACCAACATAGGATTTGATCACACGCAATTTTTAGGAGATACGCTAGAGGCAATTGCTGGCGAGAAAGCAGGGATCATTAAAAAAAACATTCCAGTTGTTATCGGTGAAACCCAGGAAGAAACCACTACCGTTTTTAAGACAATAGCAAACGATTTAAAGGCTCCAATTATTTGGGCTGACAAAGTTCAGGTGAAACCACATAAAACGGATCTAAACGGCCTGTATCAAGAGATAAACAAGCAAACAGCAGTAGTAGCTTTACAAATGTTACACTTAGATCAACTCCATGAAGAGCACATGCGAATTGGGCTGCAAAAGGTAGTTACTAACACTCAGTTACAAGGACGTTGGCAAATGCTAGATAATAATCCTTTGGTCGTTGCTGATGTAACACACAATGCTGCTGGATTTACTTATGTGATTGATCAAATCAAACAAACTACTTTTGATAAACTACATTTGGTTCTGGGTTTTGTAAAGGATAAAAATTTAGAATTAATTTTCAGCCTACTTCCACGGGATGCTACATACTATTTTTGTGCCCCCAACATTGGTAGAGCAGAAGAGATTTCTGTTTTAATAAAACTAGCCGAAAAATATAGCCTTAATGCAAACGCCTTCGATAGTGTAGGTATAGCCTATAAATCAGCAACTAAGAATGCAGAGTATAACGATTTTATTTATGTTGGTGGAAGTACTTTTGTTGTTGCTGAAATTCTTTAAAAAACTCTTTGTAAACAAGATAAACTATTCTATATTTGCACCCCGCAAGGGCGCTTAGCTCAGTTGGTTCAGAGCACTTGGTTTACACCCAAGGGGTCGGGGGTTCGAATCCCTCAGCGCCCACAAGTAGTAAAAAGCCTTCACACCATGTGAAGGCTTTTTTTATGGGATACTCTCAAATTCAAACCTACTATAAACCAAGTGTTTTAGACTACTTGTCTTAAATGCGTTATGACCAATACATTTTGTTGTAGAATAACTTTTAGTTGCAAAAAGCAATTTATTGTGTATATTTAGAGAATATTAACCACTAAATTATTTTAAAATGAAAAAACTATTATCGATTATTTTTCTAGGAACAATCGTATTTGGATGTAAGGATATGGATTCAAAAGACACTATTGAATGGCCAGATATGTTGCCAAAATTCGAAGTTAGCTTTATGATGCCCCACGATGGGAAAGCAAATGAATTTGTTGAGCAAGTTAAATTACACGATTCTAAGTTTCATAATAAAGAAGGTGGGCCGACAACTTCACTACGATTTATTACCACAGGAATGAATGCTGGATATTATGCTTGGGCAGAAGGACCAATGCAATATGCATATATAGATGAAAAAGGCAAAATCGATGGGCATCAAGAAGATTGGGATTTAAATATCTCTCCATTAATACAAGATGTGCTAAGCACGAATTATTACAGTCTTCAAACGCCTATTTCGTACACAAACGAAACTTTAAATTACGACGCCAATATTTTAGAAGTATTTGGCTATAAAATTGCTGATAAACCAAACGCTAGACGTGAAGTTAGAAAATTACTTCATAGATGGAAGAATGCATTTGAAGCGGGAAGCTCAACTACAGAGTTTAGAGTGTTTTTCCCTATGCTTAAAGATAACTTTGAATCCGATTTTTATATCGTATGGCCTCACGAGTCGATGGAAAGTATTGAGACTTGGGAATTTGACGTTAATAAATACGTTGATCAAGTTTATGGTAAAGGTGCATCTAAAAGTCAATGGAAGAAGTGGAATGAACTTACTGAGGTAGTAGAAGGGAGTTACAGAAGTTTAGTAAAATAAGACTAACAATACAATTCAATAAAAAACCCTTCTATTACAGAAGGTTTTTTTTAGCTCAATACTTTTGTTTTATAAAGGTATAAGGCAAACATACTGCATAAAAAAAGCCACCAAATAGGTGGCTTTTTTTATGCAGTATAAAAGTGTTTAAAGACCTTTGATCATTTTGTTGATCTTGATGTGCTCTTCTTCTGCTAATTCAGCATCAACAAGAATACGTCCGCTATATTCGTCTGTGATTATTTTTTGACGTGCAGCAATTTCCATTTGAACTTGCGGGGGGATTGTAAAATACGATCCACCAGAAGCACCTCTTTCGATTGGCACAATCGCTAAACCATTCTTAACACTCCCACGAATTCGCTTGTACGCTATAATTAAACGGGCATCAATCTTTGCTTCAAAAGCTGCAGATTGAGTGGTCAAAAGCGTTTCTTCTTTAGCAGTTTCTTGCATGATTTCATCCAATTCGCCTTTCTTAGCAGAAAGGTGATTTTTCTTCATATCAAGTTGCTCTGTTAAAACACCGATTGTTTCTTTCTTTTGCTCTATTTGAACCTTAAGTTCTTTTGTCTTTTTCTCAGCGAGTTGAATTTCAAGTTGCTGATATTCCTCTTCTTTTACGATGGAATTATATTCTCTGTTGTTACGAACGTTCTTGAGTTTGTCGGCATACTTAAGGATCAAATCATTAGCACTTTCAACGATGCTTTTATTTTCTTTGATTCCTAAATCGAAATCATTCAACTCAGCTGTTAGTTTTGCAAGTTTCTCATCCATGCCAGCAATTTCGCTTTCTAGGTCTTCAACCTCTAAAGGAAGTTCTCCGCGAACATTACGAATTTCATCGATTCGAGAGTCTATAATTTGAAGATCAAAAAGTGCTCTTAACTTTTCTTCTACTGTGATTTCGGTTTTCTTTGCCATACTAGAAATGATTAACTGGATTGGTTATTTCTTGCGATAAAATGCATGCAAAATTAGGCATTTTTTTTGTAAGATAGCTTGCTATTAATTTATTTGTGAACTGTTCGCTTTCATAATGCCCAACATCGGCTAAAAGGATTTTATTTTCAGCCTCGAAAAAGTTGTGATATTTTAGGTCTGCTGTTATCAATACATCAGCACCTTGACTTTTAGCTGCCCCAATAGCAAAGCTTCCTGATCCTCCAAGTAAGGCTATTTTGTTTATTTTTTTTCCACTTAGTTTTGAATGCCGAATGTGTGAAGTGTTGAGCTGTTTCTTTACGTAATTCAAGAAATCAGTTTCATCCATAGGACTTTCTAACACACCAATACTTCCCATGCCAATATCCTGATTCTCGTTATTTAAGTTGCTAATTTCATAGGCAACTACTTCGTAGGGATGAGCCTTTTGAAGTGCTGCTAAAACTTGTTTTTCTTGATCTTTCTGTACAATCAAATGCAGTTGTTGCTCCTCAACGTCCTGAGCTACACCTTTTGTTCCCAACGACGGATTACTTTGTTCTCCGGGAGTAAACCTCCCTACACCATCTAAAGCAAAGCTACATGCGTTGTAATCTCCGATTGAACCTGCTCCGGCAGTGTGAAGCGCTTCAAGTACTTGATTGACATCTTTTATCGGAACATAAGTAGTCAATTTTAGAAGCGTATCTTTTTTGGGAATTAAAACCTGCTGATTTTTTAATCCCAACTCAATACCCATTTGATGACTAACCCCAAATTTATGATTGTCTAAAGCTGTATGAATCGCATAAATAGCAACATCATTTTTAATAGCTTTTAACACCACACGTTCTACATAAGTCTTCCCGGTTATTTTTTTTAAGCCTGAAAATATAATGGGATGAAAACTGATGATGAGCTCACAGCCTTCACGAATAGCTTCCTCTACAACAGCTTCAGTTGTGTCGAGTGTGATGAGGGCTTTAGTACAATCTGCATTCGAATTACCAACCAATAGCCCTACATTATCAAAATCTTCAGCATTGGATAGGGGGGCCCACTGTTCTAAAATTTTTGTGATTTCATTTATTTTCATAAAGTCGCTTTATGTTTTTCGGTTTACAGGGATTGTCTCACCCACGAAATGTTATCTTTACAAAGATAATATATTCGTCGGCATGAACTTCTTACGATTCTTTCTTTTTCCTCTAGCGATACTATATAGTTCGATTACCAGCCTTCGAAACTTATTTTTTGATTTAGGAATTTTCACTTCTAGGAAATACAAAAACCCAACTATCGGTGTCGGCAATCTATCGGTTGGAGGAACGGGTAAGTCCGTTTGTGTCGACTATGTTGTTTCTTTGGTTAAAAAAAACAATGAAGTGGCTATTTTAAGTAGAGGCTACGGAAGACTTACCAAAGGCTATTTCGAAGCTAAAAAAACTTCAACATTCAAAGAAATAGGCGATGAGCCTCTAATGCTTTATCGTAAACACCCTAAAGTTCGAGTTGCAGTTGCGGAACGTAGACGGTTAGGAATGAAAAACCTACTAAAAAAGGCCAAGGCTGATACGGTATTTGTATGGGACGACTGCTTTCAGCACCGATGGGTGTCTCCAGATTTAATGATTTTGTTAACCTCTTTCGAACACCTTTTTGTGAATGATTATCATTTGCCCGTTGGTAGTTTGAGGGAGTTGAGCTCAGGAAAAAAACGCGCAGATGTTGTTATCGTTACCAAGTGTCCAACAAAGTTAACCAAGCAGAATAAAGTACAAATCACTCAGAAACTTCAACTAGCAAAAACGCAACAATTGTTTTTTGCCAAAATTGGTTATGCCGATCAAATAAGAAATCAGGAGCGTACTTTTCCAATTGATAAAATCGAAAACGTTCCTTTTGTATTGGTAACAGGTATTGCTGATCCCAAACCGCTTCTTTATTATCTAAAGGCTATTGGAGGGCAGTTTGAACACCTTCAATTTGCAGATCATCATTTGTTTACTGGCAAGGATATTGAAAAAATAAAAAGCCGTGCAAATGGTCGAATGATCCTTACGACTGAAAAAGATTTTGTGCGTTTAGCTCCGATGATTCATTCGGACCTTTTGTTTTATTTGGGAATAGAAATGAAAATGGATGCATCAGATCAAAAACAATTGGATCAGATCCTAATGGATACAACGAATAACAATATAAAGTAGCTTTAGAGAATGTGTTTGTGCGCTTTGTAAGATGAACGAACCAATGCGCCGCTTTCTACGTGTCTAAACCCAAGGTCTTTCCCAATAGCCTCATAACGTTCAAATTGTTCAGGAGTAATGAATTCTTTTACCCCTAAATGTTTTTTGGAAGGCTGAAGATATTGACCAATCGTTACAACATCAACTTCTGCTTTTCTCAAGTCATGAAGCGTTTCTATAACTTCTTCTTCTGTTTCTCCTAAGCCCAACATGATGCCCGATTTTGTTCTGTTGACTCCTTGTTGTTTTAAATATAAGAGAACAGCTAAGCTTTGATCATATTTTGCCTGGATACGAACTTCTCGTGTAAGGCGTCTTACGGTTTCAACATTATGTGAAACTACCTCAGGTGCGACTGCAATGATGCGGTCCAAGTTTCTTTTGTTTCCTTGAAAATCAGGAATCAAAGTTTCTAAGGTTGTTTTTGGATTCATTCTACGAATGGCATTCACTGTTTCTCCCCAAATAATGGAGCCGCCATCTTTCAAATCATCTCGATCAACCGAAGTAACCACCGCGTGCTTGATTTGCATGATTTTAATTGATCGGGCAACTTTTTCAGGCTCATCCCAGTCTACAGTTTCGGGCCTTCCAGTTTTCACACCACAGAAGCCACAAGAGCGGGTGCAAATATTCCCTAAAATCATAAATGTAGCTGTACCTTCTCCCCAACATTCTCCCATATTAGGACAACTTCCAGAAGTGCAAATGGTGTTGAGTTTATACTTATCTACTAAACCTCTTAGTTCGGTGTATTTTTTACCTGTTGGTAATTTAACACGTAACCATTTTGGTTTTCCAGTAGTAGCTTTAGTTTTGATTTCTGTTGACATAAATCTTGTATTATCCGATGCAAATATACAAACTTCTCTTTAGAGAATCAGTAGATATCCTACAGCAAAACTTGTTAAAAATAGAAGTCCCAAAACGCTAAGGATTTGCAAGCCTTTCCCCGGTTTATCTTTTTCCGGCATTTGATCACTTCGCACTAGTTTGAAATTCAAGAATGCATAGAAAGGCGCAGTGATGAAGGATAATACAGTAGCTATGCGGATCAAAAGACCCATTTCAGAAAGCAGGAATACGAAGATGCTTATGGTACCACCCGCAAGAATTAATAACCACAATTTGTAATCGTTTCGTTTTCTTTTGGGATATAGTAATTCGATGGTTTTACTCATTGCCCTTGGAGAGGCATCGAGTGTGGTAATGGTTGTGCTGAATATGGTAGTCAACGCCGCAATTGCTATCAATAAGTAAACTCCTGTCCCTAAAGTTGATGTGTATAGATTAATTAACTGAGATGCAAAAACACCCCCTTGACTTGAAAATTCTGTCCCAGTTCCAAACATCACAAATACACCAAGACCCATAAAACAAGCACCTAAAATTAAAGTAACCCAATATCCAACATTGAAATCAAAAAGACTTTCTTTCATGGTGACTTCAGAGCCGAGTTCCTTGTTTTTTTCAATGGTCCAAAGAGAGTGCCATATAGAAATATCCATAGGAGCTGGCATCCAGCCCATGAAGGCAATTAGAAACAAGAGGTTTGTTTCTGCAGGAAAAACTTGAACCAAAGATAAAGGGGTTGTGTTTTTTATTGAGGCAAGTACAACTGCAACAATTGTAGTGATTGTGAGGGTTAGGATCACCCATTTTACGATGCGATCGAGTGTTGCGTATTTGCCAACCCATAAAATGAGTGTACAGATCAGCGTGATCGTGACAGACCAGTAAACCAGGTTGTCCGAGACTCCGAATATTTGAGATGCTAAGCCAGCTGTTACAATAGTAACAGCCGTTTGAATTGTAAACATGGTGGCTATGTTCAGTACAAAGTAAGCCCTCAGATATCCTTTTCCTAATTTGTAATAACCGTCTAACAAGCTGGTGTTTGTGGCAACAGTAAAGCGAGGTCCATATTGAAAAAACGGATATTTAAAAAGGTTGACTAAGATTAATGCCCAGATAAATCCCCAACCGAAATCGGCTCCAGCTCGAGTAGATTGTACTAGGTGCGATACGCCAATTGCTGCTCCAGCAAAAAGAAGGCCTGGACCGAGTTTACTGAGTTTATTCTTCATGACCCGTGATTTTCTGCGCCAATACCTTTTTAGCTCGGAGTAAAGTCACTTTAACGGTATTTAAGGGGAGTTCCAGCCGGTCACTAATTTCTTTATAGGAAAGTTCTTCGAAATAGCGCAAACGAATGATGGTCTTGTATTCGGTTTTTAGTGTTTTTATTTTTAGCAGTAAATCCGAAAGGTTTTGAGTGATGATTAGAAGGTCTTCAGGAGAGGGGTTGTTGTCTTGAACTTGAGTTACAACGCATTCATCATAAGCCAGAGCATCGATTTTGTTTTTTGTTTTTTCTTTACGATGTTGATCTATTTGTATGTTATTGGAAATTGTGATCAACCAAGTTTCAAAAGTGTATTTTGGATTGAAGGTTTCAATTCGATCAAATGCCTTTGCAAAGGTTCGAACACCGATATCTTCGGCTTGATCTTCGCTACCGGTTTTTTTTAAAAGGTATTTGTATAGATAGTCCCAAAACGTTTCAAAAAGATATCCGAATGCTTTTTGATTATTGGTTTTCGCTAAGTGAATTGCTTCAAGAACAGCTTTAGCTTTCATATTTCGAAGGTACAAAAAATCGAAGAAGATTTATTGTTATGTAAGTTCAGGGTTTTTACACTCTTGTTCATCTGGGAGTTTACCACAGAAGCCACAAGGTTCACTGTCCTTGTTTAGAAAAGGACTCTGGCTTGCACAAGTTCCTGCAAATTTACCGTCTTTCTTAACCAAGATTTTAATAGCAATCCCAGCAAAAGCTAGCGCTAACAAAACAAATGTAATTAGGAATAGTTGAATCATAAGAATACAAAAATACAATATTTTTTTATTAGTGCCGAAGAAATAAATTGGATTACAACTGAAAAAAAAGCAAATATTTTGCAGCCTTGAATTTTACCATCTATTACCTAAACCAACCAAAAAGCACGCTCAAACATACCATAGGTTACATGGAGCGTGGAGTTCTCTAGTAAAACAATCATTTTTGACATAGAAAAGTATACTAACTATATCTATATGAGATCTGTGTCTGTTATAAATTCTACAAAAATAAATGATTCTGAATATGCATTCCTTAGGTCATATGCACTTGGTTTAAGTGATGTGTCAATACAACAAATGCTGTCTTTGGATGTAGGGGATTTCAACAGAATCCAATCCAGTTTATTTAAGAAGTTAGAAGTACAAAATCCCTATTTCGCTGTAAAACGTGCTTATGAACGCAAACTATTATGCCCTATTGGATATACGGATGAAGTAGTGAAAACAAAAACCTTAGAATTTCTTGAAAACCACATTGGAAAGTTTCAAGAATTATCTGCGTCTCGCGAAAAAGCTGTCTGGGAATGCTATGATTTACTGCTAGAGTTTAGAAACGATTTGAATGAAATAAGAGAAGAGTATGATGGGTATAAAAAAATCCCACCGAAGCGGGATTAAAGATTTCTCACCTACGGCATAAAGCCTTATTGTGATAAGATTGAGCAACAAATAAAGAATATAATTTTTACAATGCCAAATAAAATAGGAATTTTTATAGATGTAAACTCCATTGGTTGGACTTTGATTAATCAGGAAACCAAGGATATAGTTGCTATGGGGACTCATGTCTTTTCTCCAGGAAGTGAGAATTTTGGAATGGGACGTCGTGAGATATCAAAAAAATTCAATAAAAGAATATTCAGACTTCGTCGGGTTCGGTATGCTCGCATACGCGTTCGTAAAATTCATTTACTCAAAATATTAATTGAAAATAAAATGTGTCCGTTAAGTTTAGATGAACTTAATTCTTGGTCTGCAAATAAAGTAGTGCCCGAGACAAATTTTGACGAATGGATGCGTTTGGATCCCTACGAATTGAGATCTAAAGCGGTTTATGGCCAAATTAGTTTACACGAATTGGGGCGAATTTTATATCAAATTTCAAGTCATCGAGGTTATCGATTTGGAGAGCGTAATTCTAAATTAGTAGAAAGCGTCTTGAAAGAAGGATCTCCCGAAGAAGGAAAAGTTGGTTTTGCCGAGATGAGAAGAGTGACTCGAGATGAAACACTAGGATCGTATTTGCATTCCATAAAGCCAATAGAAGGTAAGTCATATACTAAATCAAATACAAGGATTCGAAACAGAATATGTACCATACAGATGTATTTTAATGAAATACATGCTATATGGAATGTGCAACAGCAGTTTTTTCATAACCTAACCGAGGACTTAAGAAACACTTTGATTGGCTCCCCTGGGGATGTTGATCCTTCTGGAGTTTTGTTTTTTCAACGTGCCCTAAAATCACAAAAGCATAAAGTTGGTAACTGTATGTTTGAGCCAAATAAAACAAGATCTTGTGTTTCTAGTTTCGAATATCAAGAGGTGGAGGCTTATAAATTCATTAACTCCATTGAGTTTTCTGGTCACCCATTGAATGCGAGTCAACGATCAGAAGTGTTGGGATATTTTTTCACACACTATCGATTCAAATTCATTGACATTAAACGATTGTTGAATTTAGAATACTCACAAGAGTTTAATTATAAAGATGAAGAAGGTTTTAAGGGGTCGTTTATTCATTCGGAATTATCCAAAGGCAAATTTTTTGGAAAGGGTTGGTTTCAGATTGAAGAAAAAGTGCGGCAAGATATTTGGCATGCGCTTTATTTTTTTAGCAGCAGCCAGAGGCTTCATGCATATGCTTCTGAGAAATTAGGTTTTTCTGACCATTCCTCTTTTTCTTTTTCGAAAATACGAATGGATAAAAATTATGCTCCCATTAGTAAAAGAGCATGTAATAATATCCTGTTTTTTCTTAGACTTGGAATAACATATAATTTATCTGTTATTCTGGGAGGAGTTAAGAATGCTCTTCGGAATGTTTGGGATCAACTTTCGGAAGATGAAATTAATGAAATAATGTTTATTGTAGAGGATACCCATCTTCAAAGTCCCTCATCTCATTTTGTAGACAATTTAAAAGAGAATCTAGATAAACTTGGATACGACTCGATTGATGTATCCAAATTATACGGCGGAGCTGCTAAGAAAAATAGTTCGAATAAGATATTAAAAAAACTACCAACAGATCCTGCCTCAAATAAGCAGATTTTTGAATTGAAAAACACAATTCTAATTCAGAGTGTATTTGAACTTCGAAAGTTGATTAATAAGATTATTGAAGTTCATGGGCCGATCCATGAAATATCATGTGAACTTTCGGTAGATGTAAAAGTGAGTCGTATGCAACGATTTTTACACCGAATAGATCAAAGACGCACTCGGAATAATCGGGAACGCTATATTCGTGTACTTGGGTTGCACAAAGAGAACATCATACCTATGAATTTATTGAAATATGAATTATGGGAAGAATGTAAAGGTGTTTGTCCATATTCGGGTATAGAGATTCCGCTGGATAAATTATGGACTGATGAAATTCGTATTTCTTATATCAACCCCTGGTCACATTCATTGAATGATAGTGTATTCAATAAAACACTTTGTTTTTCATTTTTTCACGATCTTTTGAATGAAAGAAACCCCTTTGATTATTTCAATGAGGAAGATCCCGACGCATGGGAGTCGATTAAAAAAAGAACAGCTAAGTTGTTTGCAAGTACGAATAACCATCCAGCTAGTTACAGTAAATTCAAACGGTTCATTAAAAAGTATAACCAACGTAATTTGAGTGTATCTCAGTTCAACGACTCTAACTATTTGAGTAGAGCAGTTCACTCGTATCTGTCTCAACTGTCAAAAAATGTAAACGTCTCCCCTGGGAATACTACATCTCATTTGATTGAAGAATGGCTGTTGACGTCTTTGCTAGATAAGGAAATGATCAATACTGATTTGAGATATTCTGCGCTGAAAGGTTATGTAAATGCTTTTAAAACAAATGAGCATATCTTGGAACTTTCTAAGCGCAACAAATATTTTAGAAATACTAAAAAAAGTAAGTTCCCTACTCCAGCACCAGATCATTTAACACATTTAGACTATCACATGAACTCTATATTGGTGTCCCATAAAAAAGATCCGCGAGTGATTTCTAAAAAAACACAAGTTGTTGTTCATAATGGCGTAAAAGTGTTAAACAAAGGATGGTCGGTTCGAGGCATGTTACATAAGGAAACACTTTTTGGTAAAAGAACTGCACCTAGAATGAATTCAGGACTCCATGTACGGAAATCCCTACTTTCATTTAAAACATTGAATCAGGTCGATAAAATTGTTGATCCAATTATTAGAGGAATAGTAAAAGCAGCGGTTGAGAAAACTGTAACGAGTGGTTCGCAAATACCATTTAGCGCTTTTTTTAAAACAGCTTCTGATGGTTCTTTAATCCCAAAATTATATCTCCCCAATACTAAAGGTGGTGACCCCGTTCCTATTAAAAAAGTAAGAATTCGAGAGGTGTACACAACGGACGTAAACATTAAAAAAGGTCTGAACCAACATGTAATTCCTCGTAATAATCATCATGTACTAATTTATAAAGACCAAGAGGAAGTGTTTCATGAACAGGTCATAACCTTTTGGCAAGCCATTAAAAGAAAGAAGGCTGGTGAAGCGGTTGTTCAACTTCCAGATCCAGAAAAAGACACTTTTGTTACCACACTTCGAATCAATGATATGTTTTTGATGGGAACTGAAAATTTAGAAGACGATTTGAATTTAGAATCTCGATCGTATTTAAAGAATCACCTCTATAGAATACAAAAATTATCAAGTAAATTCTACGAATTCAGATTGGCTTATAAACAAGCATCTCCGAGTACAGATGCTCCCGATTATATTCGTGTTAATAATTTTGGTGAAAGAAAAACAGGTTGGAATACCTACAATCCTGTAAAAGTTGAAGTTGACGTAGTAGGTCAAATAAAAAGAAAAATAGAAGAAATATAGAATGAAGTAAACTCCTTTTTTTGTAAAAACAAACGACTGCTATTGGTACGCCTTTAGTTGCTTGTCCTAACCCATTACAATTTCATAAATAAATATAGTGTTGTGGTTTGATTGAAGGTTTATGAAAAGGAGTGCTTCATTTTTTTAAAGTAAATAAGTGCCTGAAAATTATCTAAAGAATATAGAATGATGTAAACTCTCTTTTTTGTAAAAACAAACGACAGCTATTGGTACGCCTTTAGTTGCTTGTCCTAACCCATTACAATTTCATAAATAAATATAGTGTTGTGGTTTGATTGAAGGTTTATAAAAGAGAGTGCTTCATTTTTTTAAAGCAATTGTTTCCATATAATTGCGCAGAAAAAATAAAGATAAATTATCGCTACTGAGAACTTTATAAAGACACCTCCAAGAAAACCAATTAATGATCCAAGGGCAGATTTTAATGCCTTTTTTTGGTTGTTGTCATGTAAAAGTTCTCCCACATAAGCTCCAAAAAATGGGCCAGCCAGAACACCAAAAGGGCCTAAGAATAACAAGCCAACAAGAAGACCAATGGAAGCTCCATATACGCCACTCTTGGTGCCGCCAAACTTTTTTGTTCCTAATGCTGGAATTATATAGTCCAATAAAAAAACAGCCAAAGCAATACCAAAAGTAATCCATAAGAAAGAAGGATTTTGCTCAACTTTACTGTGATAATGAAGTAGAAGAAGCCCCCCCCAACTTGTTAAAGGTCCTGGGAGTACAGGTAGAAAACTGCCAGCGATACCTAAGAGAATTAAAACAATGGAGAGTACCAGAAATAAGATGTCCATGAGGATACGAAGTTTGTTTATGAAACGTTTTATTTAAATGGGTAGAAATGTAAGACAAAAAGTAGTAATTTTAGTACTCCTTACAAATCTATTGACTCAAATGTTGAATTTTTAAATCATTTCAAATGAATTCTTTAGCTAAAACCTCTTCTATCTTGTTAATATTTACCCTTTTCCAAGGATGCGAATATTTCAATACAACTACCATATCACCGAAACAAGTTAAAGAGCAATCTCTTTGGAGTGAAAATGATCAAGCGCCTTCCTTTATGGAATGTGATGGACTTGAAGGCGACGAAAATATCGAATGTTTCAAGAATATGATTAATGAAAACTTAATGAGCATTTTGGCTGAGAATAACTTCACTTCAACGTCAATATTAAATGAAGAAGTTACCCTTACTCTTGAACTCGATACAGAAGGATATTTTTCTTTAGGCGAAGTTGAAGATAATGCTGACGTATTAACTAAAATTGAATCCCTTTCAGATATTTTACAAGAAGCGGTTTCATCTTTACCGCAAGCTCTTCCAGCTGTAAAAACAAATGTAGGTGTGAAAGTTAAAACTCAATTGACACTCCCAGTTAGAATAATAGCTTCACCTCAAGAGTAATGCATGAAAAAATAATTCTAGGAATTGACCCTGGGACAACTATAATGGGTTTTGGACTCATTAAAATTGTAAAAGGGGAAATGCAGTTCATGCAACTCAACGAACTGATCTTGTCTAAATACGACGATCATTATTTAAAACTCAAACATATTTTTAATCGAACCATTGAGCTAATAGACACCTATCATCCCGATGAAATAGCATTGGAAGCTCCTTTTTTCGGAAAAAATGTTCAATCCATGCTCAAACTCGGAAGAGCGCAAGGAGTTGCAATGGCTGCTGGTTTATCACGCGAAATTCCGGTAACAGAATATTCTCCTAAGAAAATTAAGATGGCAATTACTGGAAATGGTAATGCCAGTAAAGAGCAAGTAGCGAAGATGCTGCAAAGTTTACTTGGTTTTAAAACCATGCCTAAGAATTTAGATTCAACAGACGGCTTGGCGGCGGCTGTATGCCACTTTTTTAATGGCGGAAAGAGTCAAGGGGAGAAACAATACACTGGCTGGAATGCCTTTGTTTCTCAAAATCCTGGAAAAATAAAAAGCTAACACCGTTCTATTTTATGGCAGCGATTTATTTCCATGTGCCTTTTTGTAAGCAAGCTTGTCATTATTGTAATTTTCATTTTTCAACATCTCTTAAGCATAAGAATCCCGTATTGGATGCTATGCTGTCTGAGTTAAAACTGAGAAAAGCGGAGTTGTCAGATAACGAAGAAATAAGAAGTATTTATTTTGGAGGAGGAACCCCTTCGTTGTTATCATCTGATGAGGTTAGCGTATTGATCAAAGAAGTTAAACTAAACTTCAATGTTGCAGTTGATGCTGAGATTACTTTAGAAATGAATCCAGATGATGATCGCCCCAACTATTTAGAAGAACTTAAAGTTGTTGGCGTAAACCGTCTCAGTGTTGGAATTCAATCTTTTCATGAAGAAGAATTAAAACTCATGAACCGCGCACATAATGTTCAGGAAGCTTTTGATGTGTTGAATAGAATTCAAGGACTTTATGATAATTTTTCTTTGGATTTGATCTTCGGGTTGCCAAACAGTACAACAGAATCTTGGCAGAAAAATGTTGAGTATGCTTTACAATTTAATCCTGCTCACATATCCAGTTACCTTTTAACAGTTGAACCAAAAACTGTTTTGAACCACCAAATTGATAATAAGCAAATCGAAGTTCTTGGAGAAGAAGATGTTTTGACACAATTTAACTTTCTAGTAGATCGATTGCAGGCTAAAGGATATGATCATTATGAGCTTTCAAGCTTTGGAAAGCCTGGATTTCGCTCGGTCAATAATACGGCCTATTGGAGTGAAAAACCATATTTAGGAATTGGTCCTTCTGCACACAGTTTTAATGGCGAAACACGTAGCTGGAACATTTCCAATAATGCTCAGTATCTTAAGGGAATATCGATAGGTAAGCCATTTATTGAGCGCGAAAAACTAAGTGTAACAGATCGTTATAACGAGTACATCATGATCGGATTGCGAATGCAAAACGGGATTTCTCTAGATTATATAGATAAAAACTTTGGTTCAGATTATAAAACACTTTTGATCAAAGGAGTCCAATCACAAGTCGCATCCCAAGTATTGTATTGGGATGGCGATTCACTTAAGGTTTCACGCAATGCCATGATGTTAGTCGATGGTCTTGCTTCTGATCTTTTTAAATTAAATGTTTAATTTTTGTTCTCATTAACTAGATCTACATAATGTTTGTAGAATAAAGGAATGGTTTCTATTCCTTTAAAGAAATTGAATAAACCAAAATGCTCGTTTGGAGAGTGAATTGCGTCACTGTCGAGACCAAATCCCATCAGTACGCTTTTAGTGCCTAAAACATCTTCGAATAATGGTACGATCGGGATACTACCTCCTCCTTTTTGAGGTATCGGGTCGGTTCCAAATGTTTCTGCGTATGCCTTATGAGCTGCTTGATATCCGATGTTGTCTGTTGGAGTAACATACGCCTGCCCCCCGTGATGTTTTATTATCTCAACGGAAACGCTTTCTGGCGCAATGCTTTTAAAATGTTTTGTAAAGAGATCACTGATAACCTCCCAGTCTTGGCCAGGGACTAAACGCATCGAAATTTTAGCATGGGCTTTACTTGCAATAACAGTTTTTGCGCCTTCGCCTGTATAGCCTCCCCAAATTCCGTTTACATCCAATGTTGGTCGGATGGAATTTCGTTCTAAAGTAGTGTATCCAGTTTCTCCATGAACTGCAGGAATTTTAATTTCATTTTTATAATCCTCTAAACTGAAAGGAGCTTTAGCCATTTCCGCTCGCTCTTCTTTACTACTATCTTCTACTCCTTCATAAAATCCAGGAATGGTAATGCGATTATTATCGTCGTGTAGTTGTGCAATCATTTGTGTTAAAATATTAATCGGATTGGCAACTGCACCTCCGTATAAGCCAGAGTGTAAATCTCGATTTGGACCCGTTATCACAACTTCCATATAACTCAACCCACGAAGGCCTGTTGTAATTGAGGGTTGTGTGTTGCTGATCATTCCAGTATCCGAAATGAGTATTACGTCGTTTGCAAGTTTTTCTTTATGCTCCTGAATAAAAAGCTCTAAATTATCACTTCCTACTTCTTCTTCTCCTTCAATCATGAACTTTACGTTGCAAGGAAGTTCACCATGAGTAACCATCATTTCTAATGCTTTGATGTGCATATACATTTGTCCTTTATCGTCACAAGCTCCTCGGGCAAATATGGCACCTTCTTGATGTAAATCTGTTTTCTTGATAATTGGTTCAAATGGTGGGCTATCCCAAAGCTCAACAGGATCTGGTGGTTGAACATCATAATGTCCATAAACCAATACCGTTGGTAAATTAGGATCTATAAGGCGTTCTCCATAAACAATAGGGTGGCCTTTAGTAGGGAATATTTCAGTCACTGTACAACCAGCTTTTGACAATGCGTTTTGAACCCATGATGCTCCTTTTTTAATGTCATCATTGTATTTTGAGTCAGCACTGATTGTTGGTATTTTGAGAAGATCAATCAATTCGTCAATAAAACGTTGTTTGTCAGCGGGTAATATAGTAGCCATATGCGTTGCTCTTTTGGTTTATTTATTTATAACAAAGATTGAGTTTTTTTCTCACTAAAAAACTATTTTCATGAAAACTTGATTATATTTGCCCAAGTTAAATTTACCGCGGGTGTGGTGAAATTGGTAGACACGCTAGACTTAGGATCTAGTGCTTTACGGCTTGGGGGTTCGAGTCCCTTCACCCGCACAAAAAAAGCCTTCTGATCTTAAGAAGGCTTTTTTTATGCAATAAATGTGACACTCTTTTTTTTAAGGCATTTCATTGCCGTGTCGATACATGTTTAGCGATCGAGTTTGAAGTTGTCTAATTTAATATCATCTAACCCATCGTTGTCAAAAGGATACTCCATTTGATCCTGGATGTTATATAAGGAGATCAAAATAAATTCACTGACAATAACAACAAAATAAGTAATCCATTCTGGGTTTTCAAAACCAATTTTGTTGATGATTGTTGGGGTGTATATTAATGGGAATATATAAATAAAAATCTTACAATATGCTTTCAAGCTAATTGGTGTTCTGTGAATGTGAATCGCTTCTAAGTTTTCTACTCCTTCGTGTAGTGAGCGCATGAAACCAAAAATTTTCAAACGGAAACCGCCAGAAATAGCCTCCTCATTATCATGAACAAATTGTTCAATTTTGTTTATCGATGCATCAATTTCTTGTATTGTTATTATACTGTTTTTTAGGTGATTCAATAGGTTTTCGCTTATAGCTGCTAACGTATTATGGATTTCAGTCTTTTTGTCATCTGCTAGTTTTGAGTTGGTCGCAAAACAATGTTGAAGAGTTAAAATTGAGCCTCGAAATCTGCTTAAATGCTCTAAAGCTTTCTCTCTTCGTCTAAATGCACCCCTTATGGCAAAAACTAAAGGGAAAATGATCGCAATACTTATCAAGGTAAGGTCAATATTATAGACAATTCCCAATTTGTAAGAGAAATAAGGTACTACTAATGATATGATTAGCGTGAAAAGTGTTCTCTTGTTTATTATGGAAAAATATTGATTCATGTTTTAATTTCTAAAAGTTTATATTTGATAAATTTATTAACTATATATATGCTATGCAACCAATGAAGACATTATTAATTATTTTGTGTGCAACAACTTTTGTTTTTGCACAAGAAGAGCCAAAAGTGCTTTTCCAAACTCAAGACATCATTCCAATACAGATTAGTTTCTCAAATCGGGATCTTAAAAAGAATGATAATGATACGATTTACTTTGATGCCGCAATGAAATTCCAAACCATCGACGGTGTTTGGAATGATATTAATGTAGGCGTTCGTGCCCGTGGTAATTTCAGAAGATCTACGTGTTATTTTCCTCCGATTAAAATGAAGATTAAAAAGGCGGATTCCAAGGGAACGATTTTTAAAGGAAACAAAAAATTAAAATTGGTAATTCCATGTCTTCAAGAAAAAAATAAAAACGATAACATTCTTAAAGAATTAATCGGTTATAAGTTGTTTGAGGTTATTTCTCCTTATCACTTTAAGACAAGACAGGTTACTATTGATTTCGATGAAGTAAAGAGAAAAAAAATAATTAAACATGATCTTAATGGCTTTTTCATAGAAGACGACAAAAATGTAGCAAAGCGTTTTGGCGGGAAAGTTTTTGAGCGTTTTATTCATCCATTAGCAATGAATGCAGAAGCTTCTGTTCAAAATATCTTTTTCCAATACATGATTGGTAATACGGATTTTTCTGTGGCTTATCAGCACAACGGTAAATTGCTTTATGCTGACAAACAAATTATTCCACTGCCTTACGATTTCGATATGTCTGGTTTAGTAGATCCTAGTTATGCAGTTGCAAACGAAGCACTTGGTCTTAGAGATATTCAAGATAGAGCTTATAGGGGTTTTGTGAGAGATGAAGCTTTAATGATTGATGTTCGCGCACAATTCTTAAATAACAAAGAAGCTTTCTTTGCTATCATAGATAGTTTTAAAACTCAGTTTGATAATCCAAAAGAACACCAAGAAGTTGTAGATTATATTGCTACGTTTTTTGATGTAATTGAAAGCGACAAATTATTTCAGTCAAAAATTATGGATAAAATGAGAACCAAATAAGGTTACCCATTTAATAGATCTATCATCTCAGTTGAAGATGTAAATTCTTGAAAGTATACGTTGATGGCCTCTGATTAAAATCAGGGGCCATTGATGTTTTAATGCGAATTGTAGAGCAAATAGTACCACTAAATCTACCGGATAAAATATCTCTGCTATACTTTTTTACGGTTATAAACGCCAATATTGAGCATTAAAAATGTATCAAAAAATGGTAATAAATAATGTGTTCTTTGATGTATTTGAGAGGGACAGGGGGTTTGATTCACGGATGTTGAAGTGTAATGAGTCCTTTGCAAGCTTACTCATTGATAACATTTAACATTTTAGTGAAAATTAAGGTGTTGTCATATATTCCAGAAAAAGTAGAGGCAGAGGGGCCTTTAGCAAAAACAGGGACCATGGATGCCGTATGCCCAACGGTAGAAAACTCTACGCTTGGGCGCATTTTTTTAATATTACCCTTAGGGATCGTTAAGCCGCCAGTTTCATGATCAGCAGTCACAATCACTAGGGTGTTCGGATGCTCTATTGTGTAGTCTAATACCGTTTGGATTGCTGCATCAAAATCATTGAATTCGGAGATTACATATTCTATTTCATTGGCATGCCCACCCCAATCGATTTGAGAACCTTCGACCATCATAAAAAACGGCTTTTGATCACGGTCTAATTTATTTAAAACGCTTTGAACAGCGTCTTTTAAGGGAAGTCTACCATCCATAATTTTATTCGGCTCATCACGATTTGTGAAGTGACCGATTTTTGATGCAGTAGAATTATCAAATTTTGACAAAGAAGAAACAATATCGTAAGCACTCATTTCATTGATTAAATTTCTTTTATCCTCCCGATCATTGAAATGCTTTTTCCCACCCCCAATAAAGTAGTCAACTACACTCGTACTCATTTGTAGAGCGATATTTTCATATTCTTTTCTCGAAACAACGTCGGCATAAAAAGACGCTGGAGTTGCATGTACAATGCTGGAAGTAGCAATCAAGGCAGTCTGATAACCTTTTTCTTTACTGATTTCAAGAATCGATTTTGGTGTTTTGTTTTTGTAACTAATACCAACGACACCATTGAGCGTTTTCACACCCGCAGCCATAGCAGTTCCGGAGGCTGCAGAATCGGTAACTAGTGAGTTTGAAGAATGTGTTTTAGATAAACCAATACTAGTGAAGTCTTCCAAAGCTGTTTTGTTACCGTTGAAATACATTCCAGCTGTTATCTGTGTCAATCCCATTCCGTCTCCAATCATTAAAATGATGTTGGTTGGTGCTTTTTCTTGAGCTTTACTAAAAAAAAGCCCGCCAAATACAATAATAGAAAATAAGTATAATCGCATAAAAAATTGATTTGTGTCTAAAATTACGATTTAATGCTTAAAAGGCATTTGTTTAATGGAAGAAATTATAAGTAACGCGACCCTTGATTGATCCTGTTCTATATGGATGTATTTAATTTTAATACTTGTTTGATAAGATACCTTGTCAATATGAGTAGTATATAATCATGTAATGCTTGATTAATATTTGTGTTTAACTTATTTTTTGATGTTTTTGGATTGTATCGAGCTTTTGAAAGATTATAAACCCGACCTTAATAAAACAGCATAAATTGTTTTTAACAACTTATTATTCAGTGCGTTATGATTTAAAACATTGATTGATACAAACCAAGTTAATAGAGATAATTTTTTGTAAGTTAGCAAATCATTTTTTTTCAGGAATCTTGATGCATACTAAACAATGTTATTTAAACATAACATAATAGCAAATTGGAATAGATAAGTCATAATTGATTTATCAAAATTATTGAATATGGGAGTTGAGGATATTAGTATAGATTTAGTTTATATGTGGGTCGATGGTAATGATCCTAAATGGTTGGAGAAAAAACAACGATTTATGGATATGGGGATTAGTACAGTAGGGCGTTACCAGGACAATCAAGAGCTTAAATATTCTTTACGTTCCGTAGAAAAACATCTTCCTTGGATTCGAAAAATATTCATTTTAACAGACGATCAAACCCCTGCTTTCTTAGACACTAGTAATCCAAAAATTGAAATTGTCCATCATTCTCAAATTATTCCCAATGAGATCCTTCCGTTGTTTAATTCCACTTCCATAGAGTATTTCATTTATAGAATCCCAGGCTTATCTGAACATTTTCTTTTTGCCAACGACGATACGTTTGTAAATGATAATTTGAGTCCTTCCTTTTTTTTTAAAGATAGGCTTCCCATAATGAGAATGATTTATAATCCTTTAATTAAGTATAAACTCAAACTTAAAAAAGCATTGAACATCAATGTTAACACCTACAGACTAGCCATTGAAAATGCCTTTATGTTGTTTGAAAGAAGATTTAATATATTCTATCCAATCAGTCAACATCACAATATAGATGCATTTTTAAAAAGCGATTTTAAAGCGGTAGTTGAAGATGTTTTTAAAGAAGAATTAGAGGCCGTCTTAGGAAATCGTTTTAGGGATAAAACAGACATACATAGAATGTTAGTCAATTATTACGCATTTGCTAATAAAAGGGGGATTTTAAAGTATACCGATCGAAAAGAATCAGCTAGAATACGAGTACATCGCACAAATTATGAGAAATATATAGCTAAATACAATCCTCAACTATTTTGCATTAATGACTCAGAACACGCAACCGATGAACACCGAGCGCAGGTTGAACCTTTCTTGAAAAAAATGTATCCAATGAAATCTAAATTTGAAAAATAGGAAAGTATTTGAAATCCTTGAGATTAGATTTCAAAAGAGGACTTATCCGGTAGAATTGCTTCAAAGGAACTTTTTATATTTTCCATAGTTTGTTTGTAGTTTCTGATGTGTACATTGTCATTCAAGCAAACCAAAGAATAGGTTTGTTCACGAACAGCTTTGATGGCTTTTTTAGACTTAATCATTAGCGGAAACATTTTGGTATCCTTGTAGGTGTTATAAGGGGTGAAGTTTGAGCTACAGATCTGCCAAGTCTTAAATAACTCTGGTGTGTAGTCGTTATTGCTACGAAATCGATGATCCGACATTGCTGTGAGTTCTTCGCCACATTTTT
>Ga0075467_10000403_pt1 | contig 33785 bp, 24 predicted proteins | sample DEB08_DNA_9_FD_75067 | JGI IMG/M metagenome (GOLD analysis project Ga0075467, IMG submission 75067) | Aqueous microbial communities from the Delaware River and Bay under freshwater to marine salinity gradient to study organic matter... | ecosystem: Environmental > Aquatic > Marine > Coastal ... | reverse complement strand
GCTAAGTACTTGTATGCTGTATTGCAGGCTATCTGGATTGATTAAATTGAGGAGCTCACAACTTATCTGATCGGTAGCATCTATGGGTTGACTGGCCTGATAACTGGCAGCCTGATAATTACCAAGTAGGATTTGTTTTAAGTTAGGATCTGATAAAGAGGCGTTTACCTGAGCCTGCATTGAAACTGACAGAAGCAGACCCAACAAAATAATAATATTTTTCATAGCAGCAATTTACTTTATAAGTTTGAAAACCAAGTATTTGTTCAACGTCATTTTAAATTACTTAGGTCAATCTCTATTTTTTCACCTTTAATATTTGAATCTAGTTCGGCTTTTCACGAATTAACTTGCGGTTGCTGTTTTGCTTTCGCAAATTTGCCAACATAAAACCATTTGATTGAAACCGGAAGTTGCCCCAAGTTTTCAGCTGCCAAAATATATTACCATTCCTGGGAAGGTACTAAGTGGCATTTCTGCAAGCTTGGCTACCAAATTTGCTCTGAAGCTTTTTTTTAAACCGATGAAATTCCCTATCCCTACAAGGGAAAAAGAAATAAGGGAAAAAGCAGAAAGACATGACTTACTTACCAAAAATGCCAAAGATTTTACTGCCTTCGAGCTAGTAGGGCCAGGAGAGAAAATTGTTTTAATCCATGGTTGGAGCGGCCGAGCTAGCCAGTTTTTCCAAATAATGGAAGGGCTAAATAACTTAGGCTTTCATGTGGTTTCCATCGAAGCACCTGGCCATGGCGACAATCTAGGCTCAGAGACTAATATGTTAGATTTTGTAGATGCTTTAGAAGAGGCCGATTTGCGTTTTGGTCCATTTTATAATGCCATCGGGCACTCTTTAGGAGGTATGGCTTTGTTTAATAATCTGAACCGAAAGGCACAATATGAGAAGTTAGTGCTAATGGGATCGCCTGCCAACGTTCGTAATGTAGTATCTGATTTTAGCAGAAAACTAAAAATGAATGAGGCCGTTACGAATAACTTAATTACGGCGATAGAAGAACGTTTTCACCTTAGCGTCAAAGAAAGCTCTTCCGAGTATCTCTGTCAATATTACAATCCACTCGGGCTTATCATCCACGATGAAAATGATCAAGACGTATCAATAACTAATGCGCGTCAGCTGCATGAGAAGTGGAAAAAGTCAAAATTAATAGTCAGTAAAGGCCTGGGGCACCGACGAATTTTAATGGATGCAGATCTACAGCAGTCGATTTATGATTTCTTTAAGATCTAAGAGAACTCTTAGTACGTATCTAACGTTTAATAAATCGATATGAAAAAAATACTGAGTTTAGTCCTTATGGTATTTATAGGCATCACCGCCTGTAATGCCCAAGAAAGTAAAAAGAGCAACACAACTAATGCGCAAGATATGAAAGTACAGAAAACGGATGCCGAGTGGAAAAAGGAATTAAGTTCTGAGCAATATTATGTTTTACGGGAAGCGGGAACAGAGCGCCCTTTTACAGGCGAATACACTATGCATTTTGAAGACGGTGACTACAAATGTGCCGCTTGTAAGGCCGTATTATTTGATAGTGAAGCAAAATTTGAATCGCATTGCGGCTGGCCAAGTTTTGATAAAGCAGCTGATAACAATGCTTTAATTGAAAGAGAAGACCGTAGCCATGGCATGGTCCGTACCGAGATTTTATGTGCGAGCTGCGGTGGGCACTTAGGTCATGTTTTTGATGATGGCCCTACTGAAACAGGTAAGCGCTACTGCATCAACTCTGCATCTTTAGGTTTTGAAAAGGAGAAATAATTAATAGCTGATAAATTTTATGAGGCCGAGTTCAGAAATGGACTTGGCCTTTTTACTTTTGCAGGATGCGAATAGATATAATTACGGCCTTACCCAAGCTTTTAGAAAGCCCATTCTCCCATTCCATTTTGCAGAGAGCGCAAGATAAGGGGCGGGTGGTAGTGGCAGTACACGATTTAAAAAAGTACGGCCTAGGTAAGCATAACCAAATTGATGACTATCAGTTTGGTGGTGGCGCTGGAATGGTTATGATGGTGGAGCCGATTTTGAATTGTATTCAAGATTTACAAGCTGAGCGAGAATATGATGAGCTTATTTACATGACACCCGACGGGGAACTTTTCGATCAGAAAATTGCAAATCGTCTTTCTCTAAAGGAAAACATACTGATTTTATGTGGGCATTATAAAGGAGTAGATCAGCGTATTCGCGACCATATTATTACCCGTGAAATTTCCATTGGCAGTTTTGTATTAAGCGGCGGAGAGTTAGCGGCAGCTGTGGTTAGTGATGCCATTATCAGGCTTATTCCGGGGGTTTTAAACGACGAGTCTTCGGCCTTATACGATTCCTTTCAAGACGATTTATTAGCTCCTCCGGTGTACACTAGGCCTTCGGAGATTAACGGATGGTCGGTTCCCGAAATATTATTAACGGGCGATTTTCCTAAAATTGAGGCTTGGCGTGAAGCTAAAGCCCTGGAAATCACAAGAGCTAAAAGACCCGATCTTTTAGACAAAGAATCTTTGTAGCACTAATATTTTGTTGTAATATTGCCGCCTCTTAGGGTAAACCTAAGCTTGTATTGTCAACCTCTGGCAAAGGATGTGAATGTTGGCCATATTTAAATTTAACAATTACTGAAACTATGGATTTAGTTAAGTATGTTCAGGATCAATACGTAGAAGTTAAAGAATTTCCTGAATTCGCAGCGGGTGACACGATCACCGTTTATTACAAAATTAAAGAGGGTGCTAAAGAGCGTACTCAGTTTTTCCGCGGTGTAGTATTACAGCGTCGTGGTAGTGGCAGTACAGAAACTTTTACTATTCGTAAGATGAGTGGAAGTATTGGTGTAGAGCGTATCTTCCCAGTAAACTTACCTGCCTTAGAAAAAGTTGAAATCAATAAGAAAGGTAAAGTGCGTCGTGCACGTATCTTCTATCAAAGAGAGCTGACTGGTAAAGCAGCCCGTATTAAAGAATTGAGAAGATAAGCTTCACATACAGTTAATAATAAAGCCGCTCATTTGTAGCGGCTTTTTTTGTGCCCAAAATTTATTAACTGTATGAACAAGCTGAGAGGCTATAAACTTATGATGCGCAGACAAAAAGGTATTAAAACCGTGAGTCTCTACGCAAAAAATACCGGTGAGTATTACTTATTGATTAGTTACAAATGGGCTAATATTTACTTACGTAAGAAGAGTTTCGAATTCAGCTGTATTGAAGAAGCCGAATTAGTTTTTCGGAAATTAACCAAGCGTATAAATTCGTATTATGTCAGTGCGCAGTCAGAACAAAAACCGTCCGTCGGTTTTTAGCACGTCCTGCCTCACTTTCGTTAGATTCGATGGGACGAGATTCCCCGTAACCATGCCACATTAAGCGATTACTGCTCATGCCTAAACTCAAGGCATAGTCGTACACTGCCTTGGCTCTTTGCTTCGATAAAAGCTCATTACTAGTAGCATCACCTACATTATCGGTATGGCCTTGAATATCGGCTCTAACGCTGTTATTGTCCTCCATAAAAGCAACGAATTCTTCAATGATGGCTTTGGCGGCCGGATCTAAAGTTGCTGAATTACTGCCAAAGTTGATGTCATTTAAAGTGTATTCGCGACCAATTTCCAATTTATTTAATTCCAAGGAAGCATCTACAATTGGGTCTTTTAACCGGGTTTCAGCGCTAATATAACGCGAACTAAATGCCGCACCCTTTTTCTCTACTTTAACAATAAAGTCACTGGCATTTTGATTGGCGATTGCACGAGCAAAGTTCCCCGTTTCTTGATCAACATTTATGCGTGTGATTTCTTTGGTCTTTAAATTTTTGATTTCAATTTTGGCCGAATCAAAGCCTTCCTCAGATTTCAAGTTACCCGCCAATAAGAATACTTCCTCTGGACGCGCCTCTTCGGGCAGATCAAACTGATACAAGTCCCAACCTGTATTGGCACGAATTGTATTGGAAGAGAAGTAACCTGTTTTCCCATCCATGCTTACAAATAGGCCTAAATCATCCTCTTTACTATTTATGGGGTAACCAATATTTTTAGAAGGATACCATAAACTATCGTCTTTAGCTTGCACATAAAAAATATCGAAGCCGCCTAAACCAGGATGCCCATTGCTGGTAAAATACAAGGTCTTACTATCACTGTGAATAAAGGGACTCTTCTCGTCTCGGCTGGTATTTATTTCCTTCGGCAGAGCTACGGGAGACGACCAGTTTCCATCTGCCAATCTGCGACAGCGGTAAATATCTAGGCCCCCTTGCCCCTCTTTGCGATTACTAGTGAAGTACAAATAATCAGCATTGGCGGTAACCGAAGCTTGCGATTCCCAGCTATCCCGGCGATTGATGTGATCGCCCACGCTTTTAGGAGTTGTCCAGTAACCATAAGCATCAAGCTCCGTATAATAAATATCACAATTCTTGTAGCCATCTAAATCTTCACAAACGGTAAAGTACAATTCGGTATTATCGGCGGTAATACTTGGTCCACCTTCATTATAACTAGTATTAAAAGGGCTAGGCATTGGGGCGCCCATCTCAAATTCACCGTTTTCTTGCTTCTGCGATTTGCAAAACTCTTCCACCAAACGAGCGGTAGCGGCTGGGCCATCTTTACGATTTACCTTTCGGCTTCTGCGTGTAAAAAACATCGTCTTTTGATCGGGCGAAATAGTGGCCAAATACTCATCCGCTGGGGTACTTATTCTCTGTACCGGGCGAGGATTAAAGCTAATGGGATTCGACATCAAGTTACGGTTTAGCTTTGCATCGGCTAAAGCAGTTTTGGCTTCCTTATCAAAACCAAAATCGCGCTCGGGGTTGGCTAAAAACCTTTCGATATAAGTGATGGCTTTTTCATATTCACCTGATTCCAAATAAATAACTCCCAGCATGTAGGAGATTTCGGGTTTATAATCGGGGCATTGCTCGAGGAGCTTTTCCCATAAAAACTTAGCCTTTTTAATTTCCCCTTTGCGAAGATTTAACTCTCCTAGCAGGTAAAGAGCGGGAGCATAAGTAGGATCAAGGCGAAGGCATTTTTCTAGGTAGCGTTCTACCTCTCGGTAGTTTTTTACTTTCCAAGCTTTCAAGGCTTTAGGAATTTGCGTCGAAACTACCTCATCTACTTTCTGCTCACATTCACCCAGTTCGGGCTGAGCAAACAAAGAGGAACTAAAAATTAAAAGAAAAACAATTATAAAATTAAACTTGGGCTTTCGCTCGTGCATCTTCAACTAGTTTTACTTTCTTCTTTTTAGCCTCATCAATAAGTTTGTCGCCCTGCTCTTTTGCCTTCTGCTCTAGCAACTGTGCTTTGCTATTTGCTTCTGACCTTGCTTTATCTGCTAAAGGTTTAGCAGCAGCTTTTTTAAGGGGATTGCTACCCGCTTCTGCAATGATTTTATCCGCGGCTTTATTGCCTTCATTTCTGATATTTTGCGCCTGTCTAGCCGCTTCATCTTTTAATTTTTGAGCTTGAGCTTCCGCTTCTGCAATTAGTTTATCGCCTTGTATTTCGGCTGCCTTTACTAATTCTTCAAGCTTATTATTCACCGTTTCTTTCGCTTCCGTTTTAAGGCCTTGCACCTTGTCATTCAGGGTGTTTTTCAGATCGTTCATAATCTGATTACCAATATCACCGAAGCTGGGACGAACGGCTGGATCTGTTAGAGTTCCGCCAATTTTAACTTTTAAAGGAATAGTCGTAATCGATGAACCAAACTTACTAAGCAGGCTCGCTGCCTTAACATCTGATGCGGGGATATTCATATCCAAATCAAAATCGAGACTTTGATCTAAACCGCTACTACCGCCCGCGGTAACCTTATACTTAGCCATATTAAAGTCGAAGGGCTCAACTTCCAGTCTACCATTTTCGATAGTAAAACTCAAAGTTACTGGACCAATATCTAAACTATTGTATTTGGGATTATTTAAGAAAGTAGCAATTTGACCAAAGGTTTTCCCAGTGGTTGTTAAAGGACTGGTATTTAAGTTTCCAGAAGCATCAGCCGTGGACAAATCCGGACTCATATCTGCTAATAAATTTGAGGTCCACGAGAAACTCGTGCTGTAAGTACCGACTGTATTCTTCATTATTGGCACCATTTCCTGAATCAGACTCAGCTTCTTAAAGCTCTCTTGAAAAGAGAAATTTTTGATGGCAAAATCAAAATTAACCACGGGCTCTATTGGTTTAGAGTCATAAGTTCCGCTCATTCCCAGCTGCCCTTCCAGCATATTCATGGTGAAATCTTTAAGCTTTGCGGCTCCTTTGGTTAAGGCTAACGCACCATTAGCCTGCGTAATGATAAGGTCATCATAAATTAAGGAGTCGATACGCGTTGAGAGATTGAAATCGATATTTTCGGGTAAACGAATAACTTCCAATGCAGTTGTATCTATGCTTGGTTCTTCACTTACCGTAGATGCATCATCACCGCCAAAATCGTTCATATTCAAGTAGTGACTGGTCAATGTTAAGTTTCCACTTAATAAGGAGTCGCTTAAAGCATAGGCCATAATATTATCTAAATCGCCACTTAAGGTTATGTCAGATTTACCCATCAAAATCTTGGTATCCTTCAATTGCGCTGAGCGCGGATTTAAGCTGAGAGAACCAAAAGGAATCTCAATTGGGAAAGAAAGACTATCTCCAGAGGCCTTAAAGTTGGTCAATTCCATCTGCCCTTGAGCGATAAGTTTATCGTATTGCTCATTATCGATATAAGACATTTTACCCGCCGTTTGCAGATCTGCCTTAAGCATACCTATTAAAGTATAACCTTCGAGGGGAATCGCCTTTTCAATGGCTGCTAAGTCAAAATTTGAATTAAGCCCAAACTGATAAGTTGGATCAGACATTGGGGTACTTAAAGCGGCATTAGCGCGGAATATATTTTCTAAGATACTGGCAGAGAACATCGGTACATTCAATTTAGTATGATCCAAATTACCAGTCGTGTTCACCAAACTAAGATCCATATTAATATCCTCTACACCAGCGGGTAAATCAGGGTATCTAAAAGAGGCATCACGTAGGTTTAAGGCAAAATCGAAGGCGGGATAGCTTTCCTTTATTCCATCGTAAACCCCTTTCATGGAACCGACTAATTTAAAATCACCTTGAGTTTTTACACTTTCAAAGTCTTGATAAAAGATAGCGGGTATTAAGGAAAGAAGCTGCTTAAAGTTCGCATCAGGAGCTAAAAAGTTTAAATCCATATCAATGGTTTCTTCGGGCATTGCCAACCAACCTTGAAACTCTAGTAAAAGGTCATTTGCTTTAAGATAATTATCTCCAAAAGTGAATTTAAACTCTTCCTGATTTAGACTCATATTAAAGTCCGATTCTAATTGCAACCTATCTGCATAAGCGATATCCTCGAATTTAAACAGGAAAGATTCGACCGTGGTATGAGTACTTAAATTAACAATATTAGACGTGAAATCGCCGCTTCCCTGATGGTTCAGGTTTGTGATTTTAGTAAACATATCCCCTTCCTGGTCATCATAAACAAGGTTAAAATTTGATAATGAATAGGATTGTAAGGCAATCTTAAAACTAGTCGATTCTCCCGCAGCAGCGGTATCGGCAGGAACTTCAGACTCTTTGGTAATATCGAAGTTGGCTTTACCAAATTCATTAATAACCAGGTTTAAATTGACATCATTAAGGGTTATTTCCTCAATTTGAAATTGCTCACCCGAAATAACACTCATAAAATCAATAGAAATGTCTAGATCGCCTATTTCCACCAGTCTTACTGAGTCAAATTCAGCGATGCCATCAATACTAAACCCTTCTAGGCTAAGACCGAAATAGGGAAAACTAGATAATAAGGAAAGTTGAGCATCTTTAAAATCAACTCGCGCATTTACCTGCTTATTAATTTCTAGTTTTAGCTTATCAATTAAGCTATCTTTAAAAACCAAGGGCAAAGCAATAGCCGCCCCAAGTAGGATTATCGCAAGAAAGAAGAAGAACTTAATTATGCGTTTCATAGTATTGTTTTAAATGTTAACGTCCGGTTCAAAAGTATCGTCTGCACTGTGTTTGGGAGGATAATGTAAAAGATTTTCACCTTTTGCGATTACCGAAGAAACCGTGGCATCGCCAGTTACATTTACCACGGTGCGACACATATCGAGGATTCTATCTACTGGAAGGATGATTGCTATCCAAAGTGGATTTAACTCCACTGACTGCAGAACAATAATAAGCATAACTAGACCTGCACTCGGAACCGCAGCAGAACCGATAGAAGCTAAGGCGGCGGTGAGAACAATGGTAAGTTGCTGACCCAAACTAAGATCAACATAGTGTAATTGGGCTAAGAAAACGACAGCTACCGCCTGATACAAGGAAGTGCCATCCATGTTTACCGTTGCTCCGATAGGCAACACGAAACTGGTTACCTTAGAATCTACCCCTAAGTTATCTTCCACACATTCCATGGTAACGGGTAGAGTAGCGGCCGAAGAACTGGTGGAAAATGCCAAGGTTTGTGCGGGGCTCATGGCTTTAAAGAAACTTTTGTAAGGAATAACTTTAACGAACAATTTTAAAATTAACGGGTAAAAAAGTGTTACCATTATCGCTAAGCCGATAAACACGGTGAGGGAATACCAAGAGAGACCCTTAAAGATTTCCAATACTTTAGAAATATCATCCCCTGCCATTTTACTAACGGTACCCGCTAACAAGGCAAAGACGAAAAAGGGTGCTGCTTGCATAATCAGATCAACCATTTTAAGCAATACCTCCATCAATCCATCCACCACTTTTTTAACCGGCTCTCCTCTCTCTTGAGGGATAAAAATAAGAGCAATTCCAAAAAATAAGGCAAAGAAAATAACCTGCAGCATGCTACCATTATTCCCAAGAGCAGAGAAAATATTGGAAGGGACTAATTTCACAAAGAAATCGAGGGGCCCAGCGCTTTTCGCTTCTTCGGCAATTTGCATTTTCTCCAAAACATCGGTCTCAGCCACTGCTGCCTGAGAATTAATTTTGGCTCTCTCCACCGCATCCGCATAAGTGGGATCTAAAAGAAAGCTTTTACCATCTTTCGGTGTAATATTATTATCGGCGGCCCAAAGTTCATAAGTGATACGATTATCTATACGCGTTTCCTCATCAATTAGCTTTCCAGGAGCGATAAGGTTAACTAAAAACAAACCAAGGGCAATGGCCAGGAAAGTTGTAAGGAAATAAAAAGCCAAAGTTTTAATTCCCAAACGACCTAAATTGGAGGGATCACCGAGGCCCGCTACGCCGCTGATAATACTAAATAGAACTAAAGGAACCGCAATGAGCTTAAGCAGGTTTATAAAAATCTCTCCAAAGGGGGCAATCCAATTTAGGGTAAAAGTGGACCATGCCATGTGAGAACTTATTAAAGCCCAAACAAGACCTAAAATTAATCCTATTAGAATCTTCCAATGGAGAGCAATCTTCATTTATCTTAAATTTTATTTGTTTTTGAAAGGAGGAAGAAATCAGCCAAAACGAGTGCTGCCATAGCTTCTACAATAGGTACGGCACGCGGTACAACACAAGGATCATGACGGCCTTTACCTTTAATAGTTACCGTTTCTCCTGCATCATTTAGCCCTTGTTGATCTTGCATTATGGTTGCCACCGGTTTAAATGCTACCCGAAAGTAAAGGTCTTCGCCATTGGAGATACCTCCCAAAACGCCTCCAGCATTATTCGATAGAATATTGCCAGCTTCGTCGTAGGTATCATTATGCTGTGATCCTCGCATACGAGTGCCGTTAAAACCAGAACCATATTCAAAACCTTTCACTGCATTAATGCTTAACATCGCTTGCCCCAAACGAGCATGCAATTTATCGAAGACTGGCTCTCCCCAACCTGCGGGAACACCGGTTATTCTGCAAGAAATAATTCCGCCTAAACTATCACCTTCTTTGCGAGCGGCCAATATTGCTTCTTCGAAACGTTGGGCGCTAGAAGGATCAGGACAGCGGGTAATTGAGTTATCAATTTTGGATAAATCAAGCGCCAAGTAGCTTTTATTTATTTCCTCCTGCCCTACGGCCGAAACATAAGCTTTGATGTCGACCTGGGGAATTAATTGAGCGGCTATGGCGCCAGCAGCGACTCTTACCGCGGTTTCACGAGCGGAGGATCTGCCTCCACCAAGAAAATCGCGGTGACCATATTTTTGTTGATAAACCTGATCAGCGTGACCCGGACGAAAATTGTGTTCTAGATGAGAATAATCCTTGCTTTTTGCATCTTCATTTGCAATAATAAAGGCTAAAGGAGAACCAGTAGTTTTCTCGGCAAATAAGCCCGAAAGAATCCTAACTTCATCCCTTTCTTTTCTTTGTGTAGAAATTCGCGACTGCCCAGGACGGCGTCGAGCCATAGCTTTAGAAATGACCGCAAGATTAATTGCTAAACCAGCTGGTATTCCTTCGAGGATACCACCAATAGCTTCACCATGAGATTCGCCAAAAGTGCTTAATTTAAGTAAGGTTCCAAAGCTATTTCCCGCCATATCACAAAGAAAGCAAATCCTTTCCTTAAAAGCGATTGAAAAGCCCCGATATCCTTAAAAAATGTAGAAATCTGCATTCGAAAGAAAATTAGGCAACATCGTCTTTAGAATTGATTGAATTTAAGCAAAGTCAAAGCAAAATTAAATACCCGAGCACAATTCGAAATTTTAATTTATTACTCAAAATTCGCATTGAGCTCAGGTAAAAAATCACAACTATTTATTCCTCGCATTCCTCCTTGCTTTTTAGAAAGGATTTACGCGCACCATAAGCAGCTCCGGCAGCAGCTAGAATTACAAGACCTGGCAGCGGGGCTCTGTTTTCCGAATCTGGAGGAGCGGGTTGTGCAGCGAGAAAAAATGAACTTAAGACTAAGGGTACGAGAATAAAAAAATGTTTGAAATTTAGCATGACTAAAGGTTTAGGGTTTAGGGTTTAGGGTTTAGCGAAGGAAAATTTTGAAGGATTGTGTTGCACTGGTACTGGATTTAAGCGACAAAATGAAAATGCCAGCAGAATAATCCGCAAGAGGAAGTTCATAATGACTTTGCCCTGGTTCTAAGGTCCAACTTTGGATGATCTGAGAGTTTAAGCTACTTAATAGTAGTTTATTATCGCTTTCGCTTAGAGTCGATAGGTCAATTTCAAGTTGACCATTTTGATTCTGATAAGCTTGAAAAGGAGAGTGCAAAGCTTTGGTTGGATCAACTCCTAAGTCTTCATTGCTTTTCAATTTCAGATAAAAACGAGCCGTATCGCTACCCGCCTGATTAATCACAAATGAATAAGCTTGACTTTTTAAATCTCTTTCGAAAGCAGTCAAACTGTCAATTAAAATTATGGATAAATCACTATCAGCAAAACCAATTGAATCGAGAAGAATACTATAATTACCTGGATGCCAAGCATCAACTCCCAGAGGAATTATTAACTCTGCACTTAGGTCTGCACTTAATGTTTGGATGCTAAGCTGTTTTTGGTCGACAATGCTATAAAAAGATTGATTTTGATTAGCCTTATAAATCGGAGCATCTACCCTTTCCTCGTATTGCTCACTAGCACTGGAATCTAGTGCGATCAAACACAACGTTTCTGCCTTATTCGAACGCAGACGGAGCGGTATTTTTTGATTCTGAGAACTAAACTTGTAAAAGGGGGTGTTTGCGGTGGCCGGTGCGATACGCATGCTATTATTAAAAACAAAACTATGTTGGCTATTTAAAGCAATACTCTGGGAAGCACGAATAATAAAACCCTGCATAGCGGGAATAATATTGGTCGGCACTGCTTTCTTACTATTGCCTACGCTTACCGCACCTTGATGATTCCAAACAGCGAATGCTGAATTCCCCTTGTCATTGGGACTAGCATCCCAATACCAAATAGAGCCATGAATATTAGGATTTTCCGCTAGAAATAAATTAAAGTCAATGGACGATGGATAAGGGTTTCCTAAGAAAATATATTCGCCCGGGTTGAGGCTATCTATTTGCACTATAATAGGTCCATTATTTAAAGTGTTCCCCTGAAAAACTGCGGAATCATTAAAGTTTCTTAATTGTGGGTTTAAAGGCAAATTTGGAGTTAAAGCATAGGCTCTAGCAACTTCCATCTTACCGTTAATTTGGCTTTTATAACCTGGATTTAAACCACCTGCCTGATAGTAATAACGATCAAGTGGATTTGTATTAGCAAAGCTGTTCTCGATAAAAGCATCTGCCAAAGGCGATGACCAAAACTTAAATCGGTCGGCAGCGGTTGCCTGATACGAACGCTTAATATTATAGCTTCCCCCTCCTGAATTAGGATTGCTTGAACCTGTATCTTTCTGAAGAATACTTGCCTTATTGGCTAGGGTGATTTCACCATTATTTACGATGCTATCCTCAATAAATAAGGTAGCACCATTAATCACCTCTAATTTAGCCTGGTTCAATACCATGAGATAGGCACAATTTAGATCTGAGCTTATGGTAGCAAAGCCAGACTGAACTACCACACTATTTTGAGCGGTGCTAGAGCCCTGTGGATTTTGAGGTAACCAACTGGTTCCATCAAAGGTGAAATCTCCCGTGGCAAGTCCTGATTGATGCTCCCCTAAACGAGCACTCGAGCCAATAGCCGCACTATCTACGATCGTGTTAGACACTTCCACCCACTCTCCGCTGCCATCTAAAACGGCCATATTTGGTTGCGGCTGAAGAACCCAAGGTTTACGAAAAAAAGAAGTGTTTGTTCCCCAATTGCCGATACTATAAATGCAATCGATACGATTTTCCCAATCAGGAGAGTCAGAGCAAATTGCCAAAGCATCATCGCCATTAAAAGCGAGAGCTCCTCCTGAAATCCCGCTGGCATAAAGCGGGTTTGCAGCACTTGAATGCTGCATCAAAATGGAAGTACCCGCGGCTAAAACTCCACTTAATCGATTACTAGAACTCGCACTAGCGTTAGGCTGTGAAGTATTGGACCAACGACCTAAATAGAAGTTCCCGAGGTCAATAGCTGTATCGCCAACATTGCTAATTTCAATCCACTTATCATTAGACTGCCCCTCATAATATTGAGAAATGATTAAAGCAGGACTGTTTGCTAAAAGGAAATCAAAACTCTCACCAATGCTCCACTGCGTGCCTTTACGCGTATAAACTCTAGCATAATAATGCTGCCCGATGCCAAGGTCGGTAATAGCTGCCGAGTTTGAAAGTCCGCTATAAACAGCTCGGGCTCCTGATGCTATCGTTGCATTGTTTAGATCAAGAAAAGAGTTAGAGTTTACGTTAAACTGTCCGTAAATTGTATCATTAAAAGCAAGATTATGGATAAGTACAAGCACCTCATCTACACAGGAAGGGGTGGCCCAATTTAAATTTAAAGTTGTGCCTTGTAATTGGTAATTTAGAGATTCAACATTTTGTGCCACGAGTTCCTTAATTGCTATGACAGCACTAGCTGCTGCATCGCCCGATGTCTCGACAGATCTGTCAAATTTAAAATATGAACTATCTAGCTTTGAAATTCTGAAGCTATTCCCGATTTGAGCCGAGCAATTTAAATCTACGCTAATGAAAAAATGTTCAAGTTTGTTTTTTTGAAGGGCTTTATTAATACCTAAAAACTCTATGCTCCCACTGCTATCAATATAATTGCACACGCTCAAGAGCTGATCATCTGTGGGGTTAAAAGTATTATCAGTAGAATGCCAAAATTTAAAGAAAGATATATCAGAAGGCTGGAAGTTTCCCTGAACAAGTCCGTTTAAACTTACTAAAGAGGAGGTCTTATGCTGGCTATTGATTTGAAAAGCATGCAAAAGGTGATTGTTGCTATCCTGTGCTAAGCTATCCATACGTCCTGCAAAATTGAAGTCGCTAAAAAGTACTTGAGGTTTGAGCGCAACAATTTGATGCAAAAATGAATTCTGAAGGGAGTCAATAGGCTGGCCCAAACTGAGGGTAATTATAGGCGCATCTACTCGAAAAGTGTGGTTAACATTGGCATTGCTATCAATTGCAGCAAATAGCTTTAAAATAAGAGTATCATTAGCGGAAAGGCTAATATTCAAATTTCTAAATATTAATGTGTCATTCAGTAAACTATCCTTAGGTAAAGTAGCGAGAACATTAGAGTTTACTGCTAAACTAGTGGTTGTTGATTTTAACTGAAAAGATTGAAAATCGCTGGCTATCATGCATCCGTTAAATGGTAATGCCATATCTAAAAGAAGGCTATTGCCGGCCTTGGCTATCAATTGGAAGTCTTTAATGAGATGGAGACTATCTCCTTGCTGAGCTGTAGTATTTAAACTATTACTAAAATCTTTTACAATAAGTTTTGCCGAAGAGCTCGAAGCGCTGCTGCTAAAGAGGCTATTTGATATTGGTAAGATGGCAATACCATTTGAAACTTCTTCATGCCAATTGCTCGGATTTTGAATTAAACCCGCATAATTACTGAAGCTAGACTCGCCCGTTCGAGGGCCATTATAATAGCCGCCATCGGGACTACTGGATTGATTAAATTGGATATAGGCTTGGTTTTGGATTAAATTTGTTGCCGCAATATTCCCAGCAACATTAGATGAATTTTCAATTACACATAACCACTGACTTACCTGATTTTCATTTGGTCCTAAATAAGCTATTAAAGCATCGCCACTGCCGGAGAGATTAAAGTTTCCGCTTATATTTTGGATGCTTCCCAGGTTGGAACTAAGGCTACCACTAGAACTAGCATCGCTAATTATTACTATGCTTCCTGCGGCAGTTATGCCTGAATTGGTCCAAGCTAAAATACCCTCCCCACTATTCAGGCTAGTATCGTTTAAAACTTCATTATCTGAAAAATAGATTGTCGTGTTAGCGCTGATCGCACTAAGGGCAACAAAAGCAAAATCATCATTCCCATCTGCATTAAAAGCTACAAAGGAAATTTGTGGACTAATACTTTGGCCACTCAAAATAGAAAAGGCAAAAAACAGTAAAAAGAAGTAGTTAAAGGCTCTAATAATCATAAGCTTAGGTTTTAATTTGTTGGGAAATACCAGAAAAGTCTTGCTTTCAAACACTCTTTCTTAGTCCAACAAAAATCTGTAATAAAACCTATTAGCTACTTGAAATAAACGATTACGAAAAATTTAAATAAATGATTAACCACCTATTAAACAATGTTTTAAATTAAAAAGACCCGCTATAAGCGGGTCTTTCCTGGATAACCAATAGACTCATTTGCTGCTATGCTAAAAATCGTCTATGGTGTTGTAAATTTTTTCGTCAAACTTAGTTTACGTCTCCTTACTGAAGAAGGTTTGGTAGAATCTAAATTATTTTTTAGGATTAAATTTATTTGGACTGACACCGTATTCTCTTTTGAAGGCCTTAGAAAAAGTAGGTAAGTAATTATACCCTATTAATCCGGCAATTTCCTTAGAGTTATTGTCTGTATGTCTTATCAGCTCAATAGCCTTTTCCAGGCGCCAAAGACTTAATTGCTTGGTTGGAGAAATACCCATCGCGAGTTTGTACTGTCTTTGAAAGTGAAAACGCGAATAGCCGGCTTAAGTTTCTAAGCTTAAGTTTTTAGATAAATTTAAATGCATATACTCATTTACCGTTGCAATCTTCTGCGTAAGCTCTTGTCTACAAGCAATGCTAAAATTCTTTAGCCCTTCTAATGCCCAAAATAATTCGGTAGAGATACTGTGAAACAAGTCATTTAAAAGCTGAATGAGAAGACTTTGTTGATCTTCCTTTCTTCGTGGTGGTTCTAATTCTAATAAAATAGTTAAGCGTGAGGTAAAAATTTCAGCTAAGTGAGAATCCTTTTTGAGCAATAACTCGGGCCATTCGTTAATACTTTGTGGGAGGAAAGACTTTCGCTTTTTAACGAGTCTTTCATTTACAAAACACTCCATTTTTTGCGCGGGAATTTTAAGGAGGAAAAAAGCCGAAGTATCACACTTATTCGAGTCTACAGATCCGTTAGACAGTAGAATTTGACCTTGCTTAATTCCCACGGGCTTACCTTGACGCCAATATGATTTTTGATCCTTCTTAAATACCAGTAAATACAAATCTGCCTCTACTTTATGGCGCTTGCTGCGCTCCATCTTATTTAACTTCATCCCATGCAATGAGCCAAAACTTTCGGAGTTAAAACTATAATCTGCCCTAAGTAATTCCATTTAACAGAGTTAATTTGAGCAGCAGCTCTTAGCGGCTAATCGGTGATGTGCGAGTTTTACCAATCCCTCAATCGAAATGTGTTAAAATTTTCAGTTTAACCTGTTTTTAACGAAAGAAGGGCGATGTGTTAAAAAAAAACCGCTCCCAATGGAAGCGGCCTTATTTTAACTCTATGTAAATGCACCTTACAAGTGAATCACTTCATCATAAGCTGCTGCTGCTGCCTCCATTACCGCTTCACTCATCGTTGGGTGAGGATGCACGGATTTAATGATTTCCATACCAGTAGTTTCTAACTTTCTAGCCACCACAATCTCAGCAATCATTTCTGTAACATTTGCACCAATCATATGGCAACCTAAAAACTCACCATATTTTGCATCGAAAATTACCTTTACGAAACCATCTTTATGACCAGCGGCGCTAGCTTTACCACTAGCTGAGAAAGGGAATTTACCGACCTTAATCTCATAACCTGCTGCTTTAGCTGCTTTCTCTGTCATCCCCACGGAAGCAATTTCTGGAGAAGCGTAAGTACAACCGGGAATGTTACCGTAATTAAGCGGCTCGGGATGGTGACCTGCAATTTTCTCTACACAAATAATCCCTTCTGCGGAAGCAACGTGTGCTAAAGCTTGTCCAGGAACACAGTCGCCAATAGCAAAGTAACCATCAACACTAGTTTTGTAGAAATCATCAACGACAACTTTACCCTTTTCGGTTTTAATACCTACCTGCTCTAGGCCAATATTTTCAATATTAGCTTGTACGCCCACTGCCGATAATACGATGTCGGCTTCTAAAACCTGCTCTCCTTTTGGCGTTTTCACAGTTACTTTACAACCATCACCACTGGTATCTACATTAGTAACTTCACTAGAAGTCATAATTTTAATACCCGCTTTTTTGAAGCTACGTTCCAATTGTTTTGAAACTTCTTCGTCTTCTACGGGAACGATATTAGGAAGGTATTCTACTACCGTAACTTCTGTACCCATGGCATTGTAGAAATAGGCAAACTCAACACCGATAGCGCCAGATCCTACTACTACTAATTTTTTAGGCTGCTCGGGCAGCACCATAGCTTGACGGTAACCAATAATTTTTTTGTCATCTTGCTTCAAGTTAGGAAGCTCACGGCTGCGCGCACCCGTTGCAATAACAATATGTTTGGCAGAGATTTGGCTAACTTTTCCATTAGCATCGGTAACTTCCAGCTTTTTACCCGGTAATAATTTACCGTCGCCCATTATTACCTCAATCTTGTTCTTCTTCATTAAAAAGCCGATCCCGTTGCTCATTCCTTGAGCAACGTTTCTACTGCGTTTTACCACCGCTCCAAAGTCTTTATCAGCATTTTCAACCTTCAATCCATAATCTTCAGCATGCTTGATATATTCAAAAACATTAGCACTTTTTAGAAGAGCCTTGGTAGGAATACATCCCCAGTTTAAGCAAATACCGCCTAAACTCTCTCTTTCTACAATCGCTGTTTTTAATCCTAATTGTGATGCTCTAATAGCGGTTACATATCCTCCGGGGCCACTACCTAAAACGACTACATCAAATTCCATATGCTCTTTGTATTTATAGATTCTCTATTTCGAAGGCGCAAATTTAGTAGAAACCTTAGTCAGATTCTAAATTAAAGCCCCAGATTTTAAATAAAAGGGAAAGACGAGGCTGCGACGACCGGCAAAAGGGGATAAAATTTAAAAGATCCACGGACAGATTTCCAAGCTTTAGAAAACCATCATAGCCTTGTATTTCCTTACAGCTGATTTTCAAGCTCACTTTAAGTTCCCCAAGACTATGGCGGATAAGTAATCCTCGAACCTAGTTAAAAAAGTATAATGACTAAATCTTTCGCTTGAAATGCCTTCCCCTACTCTTTCAGCCTTTATATTTGAACTACTAAACCAAAAAAAATATGGAAGAAAAAGAACAATTTAATGGCTTATTACTTGGCCACCTAGCTAAAATCAAGCGTTGGACCAAATTCTTATCAGTACTAAGTTATATTGCTACCGTTCTAATGGTGGTAATTGGTGTGGTAATGGGAGTATTCGGCACGAACCTCTCTTCCTTGGGTGATGCCTATTCGGCTGTACCAGGACCTTTATTTGCTCTCTTATATTTAGCAGGTGCAGCCCTCTATTATTTTAGCGCGAGGTATCTTAATGATATGTCTAAATCAGCTGACATGGCCGCCTACACTTCTGAAACTAATCACATCGAAAGTCTAATTGCTGCCACTGCTAAACTTTTTTCCTTTTGGGGAATAGTTACCGCGATAGCACTTGCCTTATACTTCTTAATAATTATTCTTGCTGTTGTTATTGGCATCTCTAGCCTTGGCTAAGATTATAAAGTATTAAGGAATTAAAGCTATCGCCGAAATTTCTACATTCACATCTTTAGGAAGACGCGCTACCTCTACCGTTTCGCGCGCGGGTGCCGCGTCTTCTTTAAAGTAAGTACCGTATACTGAATTGATTTCTGCGAATTGATCCATGTCTTTAATAAATATGCTGCACTTTATTACCGCAGAAAAATCCGTTCCCGCTGCAGTAAGTACCGCCGCTAAGTTTTTCATCACTAAATTTGTTTCGCTTTTAATATCATCGGTTTCTAATAAGCCCGTTTGGGGGTTGATAGCGATTTGACCGGAGGTGAAAAGCATATTTCCAGCTACTACAGCCTGAGAGTAAGGGCCAATTGGTGCTGGCGCCTGATTAGTATTGATAATTTTTTTCATCACATTTGTTTTGGAGCCCGAAGGTATGAAGCTTTTACTAGTTGACAATTACGATTCTTTTACCTTTAATCTAGCGCATTACTTAGAAGAACTCGGAGCCGATATTGATGTTATGCGCAACGACCAAGTGCAAATGCATGCGCTGGAGGATTATAGTCATATTATCATTTCACCTGGACCGGGATTGCCGAAAGACGCAGGCTCTATTTTAAACTTAATCGCGCAAAATTACCGTCATAAATCTATTTTAGGCATCTGCCTAGGAGCACAGGCTATTGCCGAAGTTTTTGAAGGAGAGCTTTACAACCAAAATGAAGTAGCACATGGCATTCAAAGGGAGCTGGAACAATGCCAGGAAGGCTGGTTATTAAAGGGCATTCCTCGTAAATTTAAAGCAGGATTATATCATAGCTGGGCCATTAAACCGCAAGCTAAAATGGAAGCGGAATTTAGCATGTTGGCTTACCGCGATAAGCAGGTCTTAATGGCTTTTGAACACCATAAATACCCCTTGGCAGGTATACAATTTCATCCTGAAAGCATTATGACTGAAGGCGGAAAGTTAATGCTCAAAAACTGGTTGGAACGCTAATTTTTATTGCTGTAATACGGTGAATCTTCGCTGGTAATTATGGCCCTTTTCGTCTTCCAACCACAACTTGTATTCGCCCGGAAGCAGCTTTAGAGCCTTGGTGTGCATGTCTTTCGTTTCGCCTAAAAACTCACCGTTCAAATGCCAAAATAAACGAGAATTCGCATCACGTAAAACCGCTTCAACAATCAATTCGCTTTTTTCGCCCGCTAACTTTTTGGGAATAAAAATTTTCTCTCTTTCCATCGGGAACAGAACATCTATGTAGTTTTCTCCAGAAAAATCATCTGCGCAAGCGGGCGATAAGGGTGGTAATTGGCGATAAGTAGGGTGTTGCTGCGCGTAATAATAGCTTTCGATAACTGGTAATTGCAAAAAGCTCTGCGCCTTAATGGCTATGTCGCCACTGCAATTGTAATTGTAGCGAAATTTCCCGTTTTCATCGGTATAATATTGCTGGTGGTATTGGCAGGGTTTTAAGGCTTTCGCCTGAAAGGGTATCCATATCGTATCGCGCTCCGAACAAATGGAAGATGCTAATTGTCCTGATTGGACACAAACAATCTCTTCACTAAGTTGATTATAAGGCGTTTCAAACCAGGGTCTTTGATCAACTATGGCATTAAGAAAATTGAAAAGAATAGGACCTGCTGCCTCTGCTCCTACTAACCCTGGTCTTCCTTCGCCACTAGCATTGCCTACCCAAACTACACAGGTGTATTGCGGACAAATACCCACCGCCCAAGCATCTCTAAATCCGAAGCTCGTGCCTGTTTTCCAAGCAATGGGAGAACGACCAAAATATTGCCAACCCTGCTCTGAGCCCGGACGATTTAGTCTTTGCATTACTGCTAAACTTTGCCAAATAGCAGCCTTGGTATAAGGACTTTTTATAGTAACCGAATCCTCAGTATAAAAATGGATCTGCCTTAAAGCGGCATTATTACTAAGCTTTTGCGCCCAGGCCGAATAAGCATTGGCTAAATCCCAAGCCTTCACCTCCGCGCCGCCTAAAATTAGCGACAGGCCATAGTGGTCGCCAGTATTATGAAGCGAGCTAATACCTGTTTCGCGCAATAAATTGGTAAAACGATCTACCCCAAATTCCCTCAACTGCACTACGGCTGGAATATTAAGCGAGAAGGCTAAAGCTTCATCCGCTTTTACCATACCCCTAAATTTACCATCGTAATTTTTAGGATGGAAACCTTCGAAATGCATCGGGATATCAGGAATAATTTCTTGGGGTAACCACTGTCCGCTTTGCAAACCCGCCGCATATAAAAAGGGTTTAAGGATACTCCCCGAACTCCTCTCTGTTTGCAACATATCATTATAATGCCCTGGCCCATCATTACCGTTTCCCACATAAGCGAGAACCTCGGCATTGGCATTGTCAATTAGCAGGAGCGCAGCATTGTTGATACGATTGAGCCTCAATTTCGCTAAAGCAGCATCAATTTGTTTAATGGCTTCCTCTTGCAGGCTTAAACGCAAGGTACTTGGCTTTTGGGAACGGACTCCATCTGCGATTTGCTGTTCTAAAAGATGTGGCGCCAAGTTTGGAATGGCTTGCGGTTTATCGGGTAAAGCTTCTAACAGTGCCAGCTGATAATCGTTCTCGCTAAGATAATTTTCGTTGCGTAATTCGGCCAATAGCTGGTTGCGCTTCTGCAGAAGCGTAACTCTATTTTTTCCGGGATTAATTAAACCGGGAGCATTGGGTAAAACCGCTAAAGTAGCCGATTCTGACCAGGAAAGTTCGTTTGCCGATCGACCAAAATAGCGCCACGAAGCCGCCTCTATTCCTACTACGTTTCCCCCGAAAGGGGCATGTGCGAGATACAAGGCTAAAATTTCTTCTTTGCTATAACGCCACTCCAAGCGAGTTGCTAAAATTATTTCCCAAAGCTTTTCGCGAATGGTACGTGCCGGGTTGTTGCGCGCTAAGCGAATGGTTTGCATACTAATGGTACTGGCACCGCTAAGTACTTCACCGCTTTTAATATTCCAATAGGCCGCCCGTAATAGCGACCAAGGATTAAAGCCCCAATGGTAGGGAAAGTAGCGATCTTCTTGGAGCAAAATGCTGGTTTTCATTTTTGCTGAAACCTCGGCTTTAGGAGGAAAGCGCCACTGCTCATCGGCGGGCAAGCGAGCCGATAGTAAAGCGCCATTGCGATCGAAAAGCACCGCGGCGTAAGGCTTATCAAATAGCGGTGAAGGCAAAAGGAAATAATAAATTACCCCAATTACCAATAGCAGCAAAAGCAGCCATTTACGATTTTTCAATTTTAAAATTAAGGCCTTACTTCTACCCATCTCGCCGCCGAGCGTGCCGTAATTTCTGGATGATACATATCTTCTACTTCAAAGGCAGGCAAGAAATATTTACCCGCATAAGTTGCATTTAAACGCAATTTAAAACTCTGTTTTTTAGAATTTCGCAAACTAAAGAAGGTATAAATTCGATCGTCACGAATATCGCGGTAGTCGAAATTTACGGGTCCAGATAATCCATCGCGACTATTAGTTAGTACTTGCCAACCCGCCGGTATAAATTGCTTTAGGGCTAAATCTTGATAGGCATTAATACTGCCCGTTTTAATTACAATTACCTCCATCTCAAAATCGCTTCCTTGCTTAATTTCCGTTGGGCTAATTAAGGTCCCATTGATATCGCGGAAAACAATTTCCATATCCACTCCTTTGTTATACGCGGCTTGCGAAGTGCTTAAACTAGAGCCTTGTTGGTTTAAGCTAAAAAACAAGGGTTTATTCCCCTTATTGCTCAGTTTAAGAGCAGAGGCCTTGTCGCGTCCCGACTCTAAATCGTAACGGATAAAGCTGTAATTCGAATGGAAATCCTTAGTAAGATTTGCTTTTTGTACCGCCCAATCCAAATAGGTATCCTTTTTAAGATCATCGCCGAAAACCTGCAAAAGTGAGAGCATGGCAAAGGAAAGGCTATGCGTATTGCCATAATTGGCTTTATTCATCATTTTGGCGACAACTCTACCCTGTTGCAAAGCCGCTGTTTTATTATTGAGAAGGTGTAAGCATAAAAGTTTGATGGACTCATCCCTTAAAGCGTTCCCGAAATAGCGATAATCGGTTGAGCTGTATGTAAGATTTTCGGCCCGTTCGTAGATTATTTCGGCTGTTTGCTTTTGGCCCATCACCGCATAAGCGGTAGCTAATTGATACAAGGCTGGAGGAGAAATCGCCAATTCTTTCAGTCGGTTCATCGCACCAATCTCCGGCTCATTACTAAGGCATAATGTCAACAGTCGGTAAGACTGCTCCAGGTCGTTAGAAATTAGACGCGGAGAAGAGCGATAAGTTGGCGCCCAAGAACGTGCTCCCGATTTTTGATAAGCTAACCAACGCTTAAACATGGTTGGTGGTAATTCGAAACCCGCTTTCTTTGCCTCTATCAAAAAGTGTCCTACATAAGAAGTAACATAGGAATTATAGTTATGTGAGCTCGAGTTTTGCCAATAGCGAATCTCTCCCGAAGCCATTTGTCGCTCATATAAGCGCTGTAAAGCAATGGTTGTGTTTTGTTTCCTATTTTTCACCTGAGCCTCCGAAAGCTCCATTAACTTCGGCAGAAACAAAGCGGGGAAAACAGAAGAGGTTATTTGCTCTGAACAACCATAAGGATAGGAACTGAGATAATGTAAATGCTTTTCAATATTTAAACTTGGAACACTGGATGCCTCGATATTCAAGAAGTTAGTTCCCTCAATGCCAAAGGGTTGGTAATTTATCAAGGTATCACTATTCGCAGCCAGCACAAATCGAGAATTACGCGTTTCGGGTAAATTAGGAATACGCACTTTTAATTCCGTTTCATCGTGAGAAGATTCGCCGGTGGCGCTAGCTTGAGATTTTAACTTTACCACCCCCCTTTCAGAAAGCACCTTCAATTTAAAGTAAACAATCTCCTCGCCGGGCTCCGAAAAGTTCAATTGCTTAGAACTTGAGCCTAGAATTTCTACCGGACCCGTTTTCTGCAAATCAACCTTCACCGATTTAATTTTAGGATCGCTCACAAAAACGCTAACAGGCATGGTGATTTCATCTTCAGGACTAAGAATGCGGGGCAGGGTATTTAAGACCATTAGCGGTTTGGTAACCTTTAGCGCCTTCTCTGCATTTCCATAAGATAAGTTCGTATTGGCAGCTACCACCATTATTTTAACCGAGCCAATATAATTGGGCAGTTTAATTTCGTGCTTCTCACTTTTACCGGCAGCCAATTTAAAAGAACCAAGAAAGCGCACCATTGGTTTAAAGCGATTCTGATTTGAGTTTTCAGCATTTTTAAGGGCCTCATCACCACCAATTCCCATTACTTTTTGCAAGGCGCCACTATAGGCTCCTAAAACAGATTCATACATATCCCAAGTGCTCACACCGTGCCCTTCTTTACCGTAAAAATAAGGGTAAGGTTGCGGAGTTTTAAAGGCAGTGAGATTCAATAAACCTTCGTCAACAATGGCCAGTGTGTATTCCATAGGCTGACCATTTTCTTCACTTATCTCCACCCATTCTTCCGTTTCCGGTCGCCAATCATCACTATGCTTAATTATGGGTTTTAATTCCTTTTCTGGATTTTTAATTCCTAAGGCAGCAATACCATAAAGCCGCATCGGGCGGTCGTTGGTTTTTTGCGCATGCGGTTGAATTAGATTGGCTTGCACATAAATATTAGGCGCCATCTCTTCGCTTACTTTAAAAGAGAAGTTCTTTTTCTCTTCCTCTGAATTGAGCCAAAGTTTACGAATCACCTTATGGCTATTTTCAATACTTACTAGGATTCGGGCACCAGGACTTTCGGGGAATTTAATTTTCACTTCTTCGCCAATGGTATATTCTTCCTTGTCGGCAGAGAAATTGAGAATATTAGAAGAAGCTAATTCTGGCCGTTCACCCTTTCTGCCAGCAGGCCAATTAAACCACATAAAGGTGCTGCTGCAATGCCCACTTTCTGGATCACAAACCCGCACTAAAAAGCGACCCCAATTGGGATAATCAATCTTAAATTGGTGTTTCGCCACCCCATTAAAACTATTCAATTTGGCACTGCTATAGAGATAGGTCGCTTCATTATCAACGTATCTCCCCAGGTTCTCTCCACGTGAAGAATACCACCAATGCCAGTCTACCCGATAAATTTTAATTTCCAGCCCATCTCGCGAAAGCGGCTTACCAGTATAATCAACGGTTTTAATTTCTAGCTCATAATTGCGATCCGTTTCTAAGAAACCGCTATTCTGGGCTTCGGGGATCTTTATACCCACCAAAGTTGGAAAAGGAGATATCGTTTGTTGGAAAAATTCGGTACTAAAATCACCGCCACCTTCAAAAGCTTTGGCTTCCACTTTCATGGAAATTAATGCCGGGGCCGCTTTAAAATCACCCAGCTCTAGCACTAAATTTTGGGCACCCGAACTATTCATTTCGCCATCATAAATACGCTTGTTTTCCGAATAAAAATTACGAGTACGATCACTAAATTCAAAGCCTTTGAACTGAGGAAAAGGATTGTTTAAGCTATAAAATTTGGCATCTAGCGTAAGCTTAGAGTTTTTGGCGGCAATGCCGGTTAACCAATTAATTTGTGATTCTATAATTAGGTTTCCATCCTTTGAGTACTCGGTATCATTGCTAAAATCGAGGTTTATCTTTAAGCGGTTTGGCTTTATGGTTTCCACCAAGATGCCTTTACTAAAGCTTCGGTCTCCAATACGAATCGTTGCGGTATAATTACCCGTAATAGCCGAAGCCCTAGTTTGCGATTGAAAGGTATAAATGCTCTTATCCGCCACCTTGGTAACTTGCCTATCAATTAATTTATTTTGTGGGTCAATAAGGCTAAATTCGATAGGATGGCCTTTCGCAATTGACTTTTCTTTATCTTGTAAAATAAAGCCTAAATGCAGGCTATCGCCAGGTCTCCGCACACCTCGTTCTAGATAAATAAAACCTTTTAAGCCCTTCTCAATAGACTCGCCGCCAATATCGAAATTGCTCATAGCAAGCGCTTCGCCAGGCATTAATTTCAGATAGGTTTTACTGTTTTCATGAGATGCTACAGCAACAAAAGCCGATTCCTTAGACGAGATGCGAGCAAATCCTTGATCGTCGCTTTGTCCGCTTGCCAGCAATCTTCCCTGAAAATTATAAAGTTCCACCACCGCATTGCTTACCGACTTAGTACTTACTAAATCACTAATGGTGAAGTCCCACTCATCATTTTCTCCTTTTTTAGCGATTAGGCCGAGCTTAGTTACCCAAATATTGCGACTGAGGAAGTTTTCAGCATTATAATAGGAAATGTGACAAGGGTTCTCTCTTTCCTGCCAATTATAGCCGGGTGGGTAGCGAAAACTATAGTCGGATGTATTATAGATTTCGGAAGAGTTACCGCCGTAGTAGTAATCTTCATAGTAGTCGTCGTAATAATAATCATCGTAATAATCCTCCTCTTCGTTTTCCAATTCAGTTTCAGCTTTACGAGGGCAATTGTATAAACTATACTCTTTTTTAAAGCTGAGCATCGCACGGTAAACCGCCCCTTCTTCGGGTTTAAAGTAATCTGATAAATCAATCGCAAAATGTTGCCAATCGCTAGCGCCTTCCCTCCCAAGGTCAATTTTTGTTTCTAAAACCTTTTCTCCCACGCGGTACAATTGATAATCGCCATCATAATTATTAACCTGCAAGAAGTTTATAATATTATTTTCATAGACTTTAATGAGTCTTAAATCGACCGCATTGAGATTTATAGCTTTAAAGCTTAAATTCAAATTATCGTTTAGGGGCATGATATTGCCATTTTCTAAAAAGACAATGGACGGTTTTTCATTCGAAATTTTAAAACTTATCTCCTGATTAAACTTTGATTTATAACCAAGAATATTCTCAATTCCCGGCGTAATCTTTAATTTTTGCTCACCGGGTAGATTTTCTGGCAAGTACACCCTGATGCTTGAATTATCAACTTCTAGTTTTAAATCGCCTTGACCAACAATACTAATAATTCCTTGTAAATCTTGATCTTCTCGCAAAGGATCCGAGAAGTTTAACTTCAGTTGTGTGCTATTTTCACCTTCAATCGTGTAGGAGATATATTTAAAATCGTTGAGTGAGGGAAGCTCTATTTTTTGATTTTTCAAACCATAGGCAAGCGCATGGTCCTCATCAAAATTGACTGTTAGAATAGAAGCCTCTTCTTTACGAATTAGGCTATCGACCGAATAGAGATAAGTACCACCAAAGCCTTGCAACCAGCGACCTTCTATTTTTTTCTCATCCTTATTAACACGCAACAAATCCTTAAAATCCTCCAATTCGCAATAATCTGCCGCCTCGAAGTTTAGGTATAAGCGATAGTATTGCATTTGCCCTGCTGGCATTGCTTCTAAGTTATAATTTTGAAAAGCTAAACCTTGCTTAATAGTTTTAAAACCAAAAGTGAATTCTGCAAGAGAATCGGGAACATCAAATAGTTTATTTAATGCTAGTTCTGCTGTATAAACTTGATCCGAATTTAAAAGCGACTGAGGGCTAAATTCTAAATGCCTTTTATCCCTTAAAATTAAATCACCATCTATTTTAGGGGAGAATTCTAGCAAATCCGAACTAAGTACTTCTCCTACCTTTAATGCTGAAATATCTTTATTAAAATAAATATTAATCGTAGATTTTTTAGATATTAATCCCGAAGTATATGACCCTATGTAGGGGCTGAATTTCTTATCAAATGTAGGTACATTCTCATCAGCCGAAGAGCAAGAAACAACAAAGTAGAGCGATAAAAGAAGGAGGAGAAGCTTTCTCATTAGACGGAAGATTTTTGTATTTACGTAAGATGGGAACAAGATATAGAATCCAAAAAAAAGCCCATCAAATAAATGATAGGCTTTTCTTAAATATTTGCGATTTTAAAATGCTTTAGGCATCAATTTTAGCGTATTTCGCGTTTTTCTCAATAAACTCGCGTCTTGGTGGAACATCATCCCCCATTAACATTGAGAAAACACGATCCGCTTCCGCGGCACTATCTATAGTTACACGACGCATGGTTCTACGTTCTGGGTCCATGGTTGTTTCCCATAATTGCTCGGCATTCATTTCACCAAGACCTTTGTAGCGCTGTACTCCTACAGAAGATTTATTATCGCCTCCAATTTGTGCGACAAAAAGATCGCGCTGATCATCGTTCCAAGCGTATTCTTCTTTTTTACCTTTTTTAACTAAATAAAGAGGAGGTGCAGCGATATAGATGTGACCTACTTCAATAAGTTCCTTCATATAGCGGAAAAAGAAGGTAAGAATTAAGGTAGCAATGTGACTACCATCCACGTCAGCATCACACATAATGATGATTTTGTGGTAACGAAGTTTGGCTACATTCAGAGCCTTGCTATCTTCTGGTGTACCAATACTTACCCCTAAAGCGGTAAACATGTTTTTAATTTCTTCGTTTTCGAAAACCTTGTGTTGCATGGCTTTCTCTACATTAAGGATTTTCCCCCTTAAAGGAAGTATCGCTTGAAAGTTTCGATCACGACCCTGTTTTGCTGTACCACCAGCCGAATCGCCCTCCACTAGGAATATCTCGCAAATGGCAGGATCTGTTTCCGAGCAATCGGAAAGCTTACCAGGCAAACTGGTTCCGCCCATTACGGTTTTACGCTGTACCATTTCACGCGCTTTTTTAGCGGCTACTCTCGCTTTAGCGGCAAGAATTACTTTTTGAACGATTATTCTCGCTTCGTTAGGATTCTCTTCGAGGTAGTTGTTAAGCATTTCGCCTACCAATTGATCTACCGCACCCGAAACTTCGGAGTTACCTAATTTAGTTTTGGTTTGTCCCTCAAACTGAGGTTCCATAACCTTTACAGAAATTACTGCGGTTAATCCTTCTCTAAAATCATCGCCGCTTACTTCAACTTTTTCACGCGCTAACATGCCACTTTCGTCGGCATATTTTTTAAGTGTACGTGTTAAAGCTCTGCGGAAACCGGTAAGGTGCGTTCCCCCTTCGTGGGTATTAATATTATTCACATAAGAGTGAATATTTTCTGCATAAGAGGTATTGTAGTGCATCGCCACTTCCACGGGAATGTCATTACGCTCTCCTTCCATGCTAATTACCGTTGGCATTAAGGTTTCACGGTTTTGATCTACAAACTCTACGAATTCTCTAAGACCACCTTCACTGTGAAACTCTTCATATCTAGGCTTATTCTCCTCATCTAGATCACGTAAATCTGTAAGAGTAATACGGATACCTTTATTCAGAAATGAGAGCTCCCTTAAACGCGTAGCTAAAATATCGTATTGATATTCGGTTACCTGAAAAATTGTAGCATCTGGTTTAAAAGTAACCACGGTACCGCGTGTATCAGTGGTTCCCTCTTCGGTAAGAGAATATTCGGGAGCACCACGATGAAAGACCTGATGGAAATACTTACCATTGCGATGTACTTCCACTTTTAAATCGTCGGAAAGGGCGTTCACACAAGAAACCCCAACACCGTGCAATCCACCTGAAACCTTGTAGGAGTCTTTATCGAATTTACCACCCGCATGAAGAACCGTCATTACTACCTCTACGGCAGAACGACCTTCTTTCTCGTGGATATCAGTTGGGATACCTCTACCATTATCTTTTACTCGAATGGAATTGTCTTCCAAAATGGTAACATTAATCGTATCGCAGTGTCCTGCGAGCGCCTCATCAATGGAGTTATCTACCACTTCATAAACCATGTGATGGAGACCTTTCACCCCCACATCACCAATATACATAGAAGGGCGTTTTCTTACCGCTTCTAATCCCTCCAGCACCTGAATGCTGCTGGCGCCATAATCTTTTTCTATTTCACTCATAATTATGCAGTTACGCTTATTGTGATAAGTCTCAAAGATAAGCCTTTATCAAGAGATTAAAAACCTTTTGACACAGCAAATACAAGGGTTTTCCACATGTTTTTAACATTGCGGAAACATTAGCAGAATTTCGAGATCAATGGCCTCAAAAAATCAGACCTAGGTACCAAAAAAAAGTCCGAAGTAAACTCCGGACTTAATGAAAATAGATCTTATGAATCTTTACTCTTCGCTTCCGAATTTATTAACTACCGAATCACTAACACCAGTAGAGCTAAAACCACCGTCGTGAAATAGGTTTTGCATGGTTACTTTTCGGGTAAGATCAGAGAACAAGCTTATTGCATAATCGGCACAATCGTCGGCCGTTGCATTGCCTAAAGGACTGATTTCGTGAGCGTAATTAATAAAACCATCAAATCCTTTTACGCCGCTACCAGCAGTAGTTGGTGTAGGCGACTGGCTAATGGTATTAACTCTTACCTTATTTCGTACGCCCCAGTGGTAACCGAAGCTACGGGCAATACTTTCTAAATAGGCCTTGTTATCGGCCATGTCATTATAATCAGGGAAAGTTCTTTGTGCAGCAATATAAGTTAGGGCCAGAATACTACCCCAATCGTTCATCGCTTCTTGTTTCCAAGCCGTTTGCATTACGCGGTGAAAAGAAACAGCTGATACATCCCAACCTTTCTCTAACCAATCGTAATTTAAATCGGTGTAATGCTTGCCCTTGCGCACATTTACACTCATACCTATACTGTGTAGCACGAAGTCCAACTTTCCTCCCAAAATCTCTTGCGATTGGGTGAAAAGGTTTTCAAGATCTTCCATACTGGTAGCGTCGGCGGGAATGATTTCCGACCCCGTGCTAGCTGCTAAGTCTTTAATTTCACCCATTCGCATTGCGATTGGAGCATTGGTTAAAACAAATTTTGCTCCTTGAGCATGTGCTTTTTCAGCGATTTTCCAGGCTATAGAATCACGGTTAAGAGCACCGAAGATAATTCCACGCTTTCCCGCTAGAAGGTTATTCGACATAACGTTGTTTTAATTTGGAATACAAAAATAGCTTTTCTAGTCTAGCTAAGCTTACTGCTCTGCTAAAAAGTCGCGTTCGCTAACCGATAGCGAAGCTTCTCCTTCTTCCTTAACTTTTTCTAAAATGCGATTTAGCTCAATTTCCCTTTCTTTTTTTTTCCCTCGATATTTATCATCAATGGTTAAAGCTTCATCTCCTTTAGCAAAGGCATTAGAGAAAAGCATGGGTTTAAAAAAGAACACCACTAATAGAACTAGAGAAGGAACTAAAATGTAGACTATGGTTAAAGTACTTCTCTCGAGTATCGATGGATCTAAAACTAAACAAATTAAGAGCCCAGAAATAGCGCCCCCTAAGTGTGCTTCGTGACCAATATTATCATTGTTTCGGCTCATCCCATAAAAAGAGTAAGCAATAAAGCCAATCCCGTAAATCCAAGCGGGAAAATAGAATGGTAAAAAGATAAAGGCCAGTTCCATGTCTGGATAAATAATTATGGCCGCATATATAATACCGCTTACCGCTCCCGAGGCCCCAACTGCTCGATACTCTATATCATTGCGATGAAGAAGCCAAGAGAGCAGATTACCTCCTAAAAGACTAAGCATATAAACAATTACAAATCCGATTAAGCCCAAGTCTCTTTCTACCGCTCCCGCAAAGATGTACAGCGAGAACATATTAAAGAAAAGGTGCGACCAATCTACGTGAATAAATCCTGAACTAATTAAGCGGTAATATTGCCCCGCATTGAGATCGCTAATGCGCAAAAGCAATCGTTCGAACCAATCTGGGTTTTGAAAAGCAAAATAACTGAGAAGAGCATTAAGTCCTAAAATAATCAGCCCTGCGGTTTCCAATCTATCCATTTTATTTCTTTTTCAAAAATACTCCAAAGAGAAGTCCTGCCAATAAGCTAACGAGTAAACCCAAGGGGAAAATCTCGCTGAAAGTTAAGGCTAGACGGTAAAAAGTATGGGTCTTATACATTTCCATCATGGGTTTTTCAAAAGCTAAACTTTGCTCAATTTCTTGCGCATCTGCCCCTGAGGCAACTAGAGTTTGCTGACGATATTCCATATACTGCTCGGCGAAATCGCTTAGATAGTTGGCTAAAATATACTCCCAAGAAACTAGGTACATTATGGAGGCAATGAGACTAATATACAAACCAATGATGAAGGATTTACCGAAGTTGATTTTAGAATCAAAGAAGCGCTTCGACAATTGTTGAACCGCTACGAAAATTAATGCAAAAGCGAGGGTCATCATAATAAAACCTCTAGTTTCACCCCCTTCAAAACTCAATGCTTCACCTTCGGCGGGAAGGCCTAAAAAAAGATTAAGACTTACGATTAAGCCCGCCACGATTCCGTAGATCCAAATAATTTTCGCATGCTGCTAATTTGCGCTAAAAATAAGGTTTATCGTTGCAAGTATATTGAATTAGAGGAAATTTCGGACTATCCATTAAACTATTCGCGACTTCCATTCTCCAAAGAGCAAAATAAGTGTTTATGAATAAGTCCATCTTCCTTCTAAGTGCCCTACTTTCACTCTTTGCTTGTAAAAAAGATACTTCGGTAGATTTAACTCCTTCCAGTGCTAGCGCTATTCTAAATTTACCCGTAAACCATTTTAATTACGCCAATCCCGATTTACCTTTTTACTACCAAAATGGCCCCGTGGCACAAGCCGAAAATACTCCCGCCAATAATGGGGTAAGCGATGCAGGCGCCACATTAGGACGAGTATTATTTTATGATAAAAATTTAAGTGCCAACAATACCATTTCTTGCGCAAGCTGCCATCAAAACAGCAATGGATTTAGCGATCAAGCGCTATTAAGTAATGGCTTTAACAATGGACTTACCGGTCGACATTCTATGTCATTGGCCAATAGTCGCTACTATGCCAACCGCCGTTTCTTTTGGGATGAAAGAGCGCAAAGCCTCGAAGAGCAGGTTTTATTACCGATTCAAGATCCGGTAGAAATGGGAATGAATTTAGACAGCCTTATTTCAAAGCTAAAGAGCTTAGATTATTACCAGCCTCTTTTTAGCGCTGCCTTTGGCAATGGTGAAATTAATAGTCAAAACCTAAGCTTTGCTCTATCTCAATTTATCCGCAGCATGGTATCTTATACTAGTAAATACGATGTTGGACGACTTCAGGTGGCAAATCAAACTAATGACTTTCCAAATTTTAGCGCTGAGGAAAACCGAGGAAAAGCCCTTTTTCTAAATCCCGCGATTGGTTGTGCTGCCTGCCATGGTACTGAAGCTTTTATAGCACCTGGAGCTCGCAATAATGGTTTAGATTTAGATAATTCCACTGACCTAGGCGTAGGAGGAGTTACCAATAATAGTAATGCAGAAGGCTTATTTAAAGTGGGTTCCTTACGCAATGTGGCTTTAACTGCACCATATATGCATGATGGCCGCTTTAGCACTTTGCGTGAAGTAATTGAGCACTACAATAATGGTGTTAAAAACAATCCCAACCTCAGTGTACCTCTGAGACTTCCAAATGGCGGAGTGAGACGCTTAAATTTAAGTTCGAATGAAATTGACGCCCTAGTAGCATTTTTAGAAACTTTGAGTGACCCCACGATGTTGGGCGACGAAAAGTTTTCTGACCCTTTCAACTAAATTTAACTATTTCTGGTTGGTGCGAGAATACCGCCTGAGCTTTTTTTCGCTCCAATAAATTTCTCCCGCGAAACTCAGTACTAGAAAGATTAGAAAAACCGCCATACCAATGATTTCGGATTGGAGCGGTACAAAATACCATAAGCCTGCAATGCCAAATTGATAAAAAGCTAACCGTAAAAACATAGGAGGCAGTAATCCTTGTGCAAATTTCCAATTGGCCCGATTTCGCATAGAACGGTCGGTGCGATAACCATAAAGGTGATTGGGCTTTTTGGCAGGAAAAAGAAGAGTGACCAATGCAACTAGTAATAGGAATAAACCTAAACTTATGAATAAATAAAATGTAACATCTACTCTCATCTTTTACCCAGACGCCTTGTTTGATGAATTAAAGCAAAGATAAATTTATACCTTTAGAATAAACCTACCTAAAAATTATTTACCACTAATTCTTTGCAAATCAGATTCAGATTTTTCGTTGTCTTCTGCGCTAATCACTTGGCGCAACTTATCTTTGTATATGGCTGATTTAAATATACCCAAAACCAATGCCGAGCGCATCTTAATATTAGGCGGAGGTTTCGCTGG